>JAEEGL011220476.1_pt1 | contig 10800 bp, 7 predicted proteins | sample 9134231 | NCBI WGS metagenome assembly JAEEGL01 (sample SAMN16246548, study PRJNA631951) | gut metagenome | biome: gut microbiome; feature: rumen; material: fiber-attached | host: Bos | place: Iran: Karaj | collected 2018-10
AAATAAATCTTTTAAAATTATTTTTATTAATTATGAAAAATTAACTTTGAACTGCATTATAAATGGGATAAATATAATAATAATATTCAATAATTTCATTTAAATAAATTAAATTTAGATAAAAATGGAATTTTTATACTCAATTTTTTTATCATATTAGGAATTATTATTATATTTTGATATCTTAATACTTAAATATTAAAATCCTTTTAAAAATCTCCATATTTTCCATATATAGATGAATTTTGATTTAAATCAAGACAATAATAATATGATAAGTTATATTGTTTTAATTAGGATAAATCTCATGATATTTGGAACTATTACAAATTTCATATTTTATTGATTTGGAAATTACTTTATAATTCTCAGAGTCATAATTTATAAAATTTAAATCTGTATTTAATGTAAAAATAGAAGAGTTTAAATTATATATTTCTTCGTTGAAACTCTTATAAATTATTATTCCTACCATTATTGATATTGATGATATTTTAATATTATTTTTGATTTTATGATTCACAATTGTATTAAAAGTTGAATATGTAATTATAACTTATAATTATTAAAATTAAATTAATGATGATTTTTTAAAAAAATTAAAATAATTCCTATTTTTGAGGAATATTTATTATTATCTTTATAAGTAAAAGAAATTTCCCTATAAAAATCAAAAAAAAGTATTTTTCATTTATAATTAAAAAAATAAAAAAATAAATATGAATTCTTCTAAATTTAAAATACTTTTCATATGTTTAGGAAATTATTGTAGATCTCCTGCAGCACATGCAATAATGGATTACTTAATAACAACAAAATATAAAAATTTAAAAGATAAAATAGAAGTAGATTCATGTGGAACAAGTGATCAAGATTCAGGAAGTTTACCAGATTATAGAATGAGAAAAGTTTGTAAAAAAAGAAATATAAATTGTAATCATATTGCTAGAAAAATGACAAAAAATGATATGGAAAAAAATGATTTAATTATTGTTATGGATGATGATAATTATAATGATGTTATTTATTTTGGAGGTGATAAAAATAAAATTAAAAAAATTATTAATTTTATTAGTGATAATAAAGGAGAAAATTGTGTTCCTGATCCTTATTATGGAGATGAAAATACCTTTGAATTTGCTTTTGGATTAATTTATGATGGTTGTGAAGGAATTTTAAAAAGTTATAAATTTATTTAAAGAGGAATTTTTACTTTATTTTTAGATTTTATGAAATACATATTTATATATTTTTTCTTTTTATAATTTAAGATGAATATATTTTTTATTTTGTTTCATAATGATTTTAAGATTTTTATATTTATAAGACATTATTTAATTATTTTGAATATTTTTTTCTTTTCTATTAATATTATATTGATAATCCTTCTATAATAAGTAATATTTTGTGATATATTGTATTATTTTTCATAAAAAAATAAAAAATAAATTTAATTATTTTAATTTAAATTTTTAAACAAAATCAAACATGCTGAAATTTTATTCAAATGAACAGTATAAGACAAATATCTATTTTTTTTTGTATTGTTGGAGTTCTATTTGTTGTTTTTGGATTTTGTTTTGTTAAATAATTATTATTGTTTGATTAATTCTCATTTACTCTATTTTCTTTTTCATGGATTTAAATTTTTTAATTATTAAAAACACAAATTCCATTTTAAGTATAATATATATTTCTTTTATTCAAATAATTAATATAATGTTTATTAATATTTATTCATTTTTTATTATCAAATAAAGAATAAGGAAAAATCCTTTTTTGTAATTCTAAAAATAAATCAAAATAACACAAAATTAAACATATTAAACGTTTTTTTCTTAAAAACAAAGAATTTAAGAAAAAAAAATAAATAAATAAACACTCTCAATATTTTTTAAATAATTAAATATTAATATTTTTTACTTTTTGACTTTATCTTGATTAGCAACAGCACTAATTTTAGCATTAATAGCTTCTTGATCACCAAGATAATAATGTTTAATTGGTTTTAAATCGGCATCTAATTCATAAACAAGAGGAACACCAGTGGGAATATTTAATTCAGCAATTTCAGAATCTGAAATGTTATCTAAATATTTAACTAAAGCTCTAAGAGAATTTCCATGAGCAGCAATTAATACTCTAACACCAGCTTTAAGATCAGGAACAATAGTACTTTCATAATAAGGAATAACTCTTGCTACAGTATCTTTTAAACTTTCATGAAGAGGTAAATTTTTTTTATCAATTCCAGCATATTGTTCTTGTGAAGCCGGATTTCTTTTATCACTTTCTTCAAGAGCAGGTGGAGGAATATCATATGATCTTCTCCATTCATGAACTTTTTCAGAACCATATTTTTCAGCGGTTTCTTTTTTATTTAATCCTTGTAAATCACCATAATGTCTCTCATTAAGACGATAATCTTTTATTACTGGTAGATATATTTGATCTACTCCATTTAATACATGGAATGCAGTATGTATTGCCCTTTTTAATACTGATGTATAACATTTATCAAATTCATATCCTTGTTCTTTTAATACTTTCCCTCCTGCAATTGCTTCTTCTACTCCTTTATCTGATAAAGGAACATCTGTCCATCCTGTAAATAAATTTAATTTATTCCATTCACTTTCTCCATGACGTACTAAAACTAATTTTATTGGAGTTCCATCTTTCTTTACTTTATCTTGATTTGCAACAGCGTTGATTTTTGCATTAATTGCTTCTTGATCACCAAGATAATAATGTTTAATTGGTTTTAAATCGGCATCTAATTCATAAACAAGAGGAACACCAGTGGGAATATTTAATTCAGCAATTTCAGCATCAGAAATATTATCTAAATATTTAACTAATGCCCTTAAAGAATTACCATGAGCAGCAATTAATACTTTTTCACCAGATTTAATAGCAGGAACAATAGTACTTTCATAATAAGGAATAACTCTTGCTACAGTATCTTTTAAACTTTCATGAAGAGGTAAATTTTTTTTATCAACTCCTTTATATTGGTCTTGTAATGCAGGATTTCTTTTATCACTTTCTTCAAGAGCAGGTGGAGGAATATCATATGATCTTCTCCATTCATGAACTTTTTCAGCACCGTATTTTTCAGCTGTTTCTTTTTTATTTAATCCTTGTAAATCACCATAATGTCTCTCATTAAGACGATAATCTTTTATTACTGGAATATATAATTGATCTACTCCATCTAAAACGTGGAATGCAGTATGAATTGCCCTTTTTAATACTGAAGTGAAACAAATGTCAAATTTATATCCTTGTTCTTTTAATATTTTACCTCCTGCAATTGCTTCTTCTACTCCTTTATCTGATAAAGGAACATCTGTCCATCCTGTAAATAAATTTAATTTGTTCCATTCACTTTCTCCATGACGTACTAAAACTATTTTGTATGTTGCCATTTTAATATATATATAATTTTTTATAAGGGATTTATAATAAATAGAATTGAATGATTTTTTTATATATGCTTTTTTTATGGTTAATTTTAAATTTTGGGTAATTTAAATTTATTTAAATATTTTGTTAAGTAAATTTTAGTCTTTAATTGTTATTTTATTTAAAATGTTTATTTTTTACTTTTTCTTAACGACAGTATTAGTCCAGCATATTAAATAATTATATTAAAAAATAACATCATCAAGTTTTATTTAAAAAATAATTTTTAAATCAAATAAAAATTTAATTGTTTAACAAAAATTTGTTTTGAATTGACTGAATTAAAAAAACCTAAATATTTAAAATATAAAATATTATTTATCAGCTTTAACTTTAACTTGATATGTTATTTTAGGTAATGTAATAAATTTCTTTTTATTATTTTTATTATTTCTACTACCTAATTAATTTAAATCTTCATGATTATTATTATCATTCTCAATATTTATAATTTATTTTTTCTTCTTTCTATATTATTAGTTTTACTTTTTATTTCGTATTTACATAATTAACAAGATATAAATTTACTTTTTTTATCTCTGATTTTATTTTTCAAAAATTTTTTAAATAATTTTAAAACAATTTTGAAAATTTTTTTAAACCTTTAATTTTTTCCCATATTCAATTAGATTTAATAATTAATTTTTTTTAAATATTTCCTGATGTAGAGTAAATATTTAATTTACTTAATTAAATTATATTATTTTATATTTTATTTATATTTTAATTGTTAATGAATAATTTATTTCTTCAAATATATAATTTTAACTTAAATACTATCTGAAAAATCTTGAATATTAAATACTAAAAAAAGAAAAAAATTAATCATTACTTATTTTATTATATATTTCATATCTATAATTTTTAAGACTTTCTCTAACATCATCAGGTTTTTCTTTAGCAATTCTAATAAGAATTCTAACTAAATCAAATAAAATATAATCTTCATTAGGATTATTGGGATTAAAAATAAATGGTTTAATAATAATACCATTAGCTTCTTGTAATTCAATAGAAATTCTTTTATCATCAACAATAATAATTTTTTTAATATCTCTTCCTAATTTATTTAAATCTTTATAATAATTTTCATTAACACAAGTAGCATTTTGTCTATATAATCTAAAAGAAAAATATTTTTCATCAATTTCAATAAAATTTAAAATTTGATCAGCATATTCTTTAACTCCAGTAGTAAAAACAATTAATTCATAATATGGAAGAAGAGAATGTAGAAAATCTCTTAATCCAGGTCTTAAAATAATATTTGAAGTACCTTTTGGAACATTAACTAAAGTTTCATCTAAATCTAAAACTAAAGTATATGGCTTTGAAGGAGGAAAAGGAATTAAAATTGAATTATTTGATAAACTAACTTTAATTGGTGTTAAAGATTGATTTTTCAATATATTTAAATTTAATTGTCCTATATTTTGATTTGAAACTTTTCTTACTTTAATAGGAGTTTTTGCATGTGCTTTATAATTGTTATTATTTATTATATTTTGATTTGGATAATTTAAATTTGGAGGATTTATTATATTTGAACTTTGAGTTTTTCTATAAAAAGGTGAATTTTGAGATGCTATATATAATTTTCCTGATTCTATTAATTCTTTATTATTATAAAATAAAAGGTTTTCATCACATTTTTCTTGGAAATTCATATTTGGTTCATTTTGAATTATAAAATTATTATTTAATGATTTTTGAGTTGGAGTATATGTCATGAAATTCTTATAATATTGTTGAGCATTATTATTATATATTTGAGTATTGTTATTTTGGTTTATTTGATATTTTTGATTTTGTTTGTTTGGAGTTGTTGATTTTAAATGTTGTTTTCTAAATAAAAAAACATTATTTGAACTATCAAAAAATGCACTTACTCCATTTAAATTTGCCACATTATTATTTTGTAAAATTTGATTCTTTGAATTTGTTTTCATCATATAATTTGGATTTAAATTAAAAGTGTTTGTTTTATATTGATTTTCCATCGAAAATTTATTTATTGGATTGATTGGATTTTCAACTTTTTTATTTTCATTATTTATATCATCTATATTATAATTTAAATTTATATGATTAGGATTTCTTACATTTTTAATATAATAATCATAAACATTTTCAAAAGATTCAGATTTTAATTTTCTAAAAATAGGATAAAAATTACAAATATCATTATTCGAGTTAATTCTGTCATATTGATTTAATATTTTAGTAAGTCTATTATTCATATCTTTACAAGAAAGCATTAAAACTTGAGATTCTTCTTTTGGATTTATATTAGGAGAATTAAAAGAATTTCCATAAATACTTTCACTCATTAAATTATGAATATTCATTATATTTTTTATGTCATCAGCAAACAATCTTTGTTTATTTTTATTGTTTATATCATATATTATAACAATTGAAAAAAACATTAACATTAAAGTGTTTTTTATTAATTCATAATATTCATTTTCTTTATTTTTTCCAATTATATCATTGTAAATATTTTTAAAATACTCAATCCATACATTACATTCTTTTGGACAAGGAAAATTTTGAGAATGTAAATTTTGAATTTTTGAAAAAATAAAGTTTAAATTATTCACTAATTGATTATATTGATAATTATTTAATAAATTAATTTTGTTTTCATTTGAATCCGAACAATTATCTTTTGAAGGAGAAATATTTATAATATTTTGATGTTTATTAATAGTTAAAGGAGTTGAAAGTGTTGATAAAGAAGAAGAAGATAAATAATTTTTATTAACTTCTTTATTAAAATTTAAACTTTTTATTAAGTTTGATTTATTGAAATTAAAATTGTGAGTATTTAAAGGAAAATTTTGAAGATTTGATATAATATTCTTCTTATTTAATTGAGGATTTGAAAAACTAAATGTTGTTTTTACCGTTGTTTCACTTGCATTACTTTCTTTTCTACTTGTCAAAAATTTATTTTCATTTTCTTCTTGAGAAGACATTTTATCTATTTAACTAATATATATTTGTAAATCCATTAAAAAAAATAAAAAAAAATTAAAAAAAAACAATAGAATTATTAATTAAAAAAGTAAAAAACAAATAATAATAAAACTAAATCAATACAAAAAAAATTTTAAAAAAACATAATTTTACTTTGAAAAAAAATTTGTAGCAGCAGCAGCAAAATAGCCAATAACACAAATAATACTAAATAAAAAGCAATGAAAAACTATTTTATTATTTTTTCCAATGCAATGCCCAGTCCAAGGACAATGATGATCATGTCCTTCAATACAAATATCACAATCATAACAATGACTAGCATAAGCATCTTTTCTAATCCAAAATTGGCAGAATTCACAAAAATAATATTTTTTCCTTGGTTCTCCAGTAAATTTCCCAATATTATTTTTAGGATAACCAGGATTAAGTAAAAAAGCTAAAGTATAACTAATGAAAAAAATCCAAAAAGATATATGACCTAAAATTCTCATTAAAAGATTAAATTTTGGGAATGCAAATATATATATTAATATCATTATTATTGTTATTATCCCATTTAAACAAAAATACATTCCCCAATGAGGTCCTATTATAAAAATTGGATTTCCTTCTTTATCTGAAAATAAAAATAATGTTTTTCCTACAAATTTATATATAAATTTTGATTTTTGAATTGCTATTCTATTTTCATTATCATTTGTAGTATTTGAATTATTTAAAGTACTTGTTTCTTTTCTAGATGATATTAAATCATTTTTATTTTCAGACAATTCTGTATCCATTCCTCTTATGTGTATATCTTCATGGGTTATTTCATTTGAAATATCCATTTTATTGTTAAAGGGATCATTTTTTAGAATTTTTTTTTCTTTTGTTTCATCCATTTTAGGAGTAAATTAATTAAAATTATTTTTAATTATGAGAAAAAACATAATATTAAATAAAGTCTGTATATATAAAATTCACATAATTAAATATTAGGAAATTATCTAACATATTTATATATAATAAATAAGTATTCTATTAAATATTTTTTTCAATATTAAAATCTTTTTAATTATAAAATTATTTATAATATTATTACATATTTTCAATTAAACTTGTTTCATATTTCTTCCATTGTTGATAAATATCTTTATTAAATTCATTTCCATATCTTTCAACATTACTTTGAATAATCCCTTCCATAGTTTCAGGATATTCTTGAATAGTAATTAAATTACTTTTATCATCTTTTTTTAAATTAGGATACAAATAATATTTAAAATATATTTTATTCTCTACTATTTTTTTTCTAACTTCTAAAAATTGATCATTAACTTGTAAATATTTATCAAAAAATTTCTTAGCAGTATCATAATTACCAGAACATTTCCAAATATGTATTTTAATTAATAATTCTTTTACAATATCTCTTCCATAATATATAATCATTTCTTTATTAATTTTAATTTCAATATCATTATCTTTAAAATTAATAACTATAATTTCTTTTTCCTTAACTTGATTTTCAAATAAAAAATTAATAAAAATCCAAGCACCTTGTGTGAAAGCTTGACTCCATTTTTTTTTTTTATCATTATATAAATACAATGCATAAATTCCTTGATGAATATATTTAATCCAAATAGCATAAATAACTTCTTGATAATCTATTTGACTAATTTTAAATATTTCATGAATTTTTTGTTCAAAACAAAAAAATAAAGCATGTAAATCAGCTCTAAATTCTTCATAAACTTTAGCAATTTCTCTAAATTTATCTTCATAAGTTTCATCATTAATATAAAAAGTATCTATTAAATTACCAGTTATAGGACTTAATAAGTTTTCAACATCAAAATTAAATTTATTATTAATATCTTTTCTTAATAATTTTCCAGAACCATGACCTAAAAAAGTATGTAATGCAGTTTTTAAAATTAAAGCATTTTTACCATACATAGAAAGTATTTTTAAATCTTTTTCACTAAAAAAAATAGATTCATAATTATAATTATTTATTTTTTCAAAATTTCCTGCATTTAATATATTAAAATTTTTAAATCCTTCTTCTTCAATAATTTCTCTATAAACAGGACAATTTCTTCCTAATTCATTTTCTTCATTGCAATTACAAACAATATCAACTCCAATAAAATTTTTTTGAATAATTTTTTCTTTTTCAAATTGTTTATCCCAAGGTAATTCATCTATTAATTCATTAAATAAATTACATAAATTAATATATTTCTTAGAATTTAATTCATCAGTAATTCCAACCCAAATCGAAAAAACACCTCTAACTCCCATTGGATCTATATATGAAGGTATCCAAGCAAAATTCATTTCTATTTGAGAAATATCTTTAATCCATTTTCTTTGTGATTCTTTATGTTTTTCTATATCTCCTGTATCAAAAAATTCAATATAATTTTTTAATGTTATTTTCTCATTTTCATTTTGACAATAATTTTTTGCATTATTTAAATTTTCATTTATTTTTTTTAAAAAAGAAGAAAATTCACCATAATATAAAATTATATTATCTGTTAATTCTTCTTGTTTTTCTATCACACTTGATATTAATACTGCATATTTATTTAAAGATAAGGATAATAAACGTGTGTTTAATAAACTTATTTTTTTTTCTTTTAAAATTTTATCTATTGAATTGATTTCTTTTTCTGTTAATCCACCTAAATAATAAGAATTATTTCCTCCTTTTTCTTCTAAATCTATTAAATTACAATTTTGATTATCATATACTATTTCTTTTATACAATACCATAAGAAATTAATTTCTGAATATTTATTTGATATTTTTAATATTTCTTCAAATTTATTACTTGGTAATTCTGGAATAAACTTTTGGTTTCCATATAAAGTATAATTTCCAAAATTATAATAAAATTTTGAAACGTAATTCATAAATAAATTATACTCTATATCTGTTATATTATTTTTTAATATTATTTCTTTTACTCTTTGAAATGAAGGAAATGAACAAAAAAAATTTTGGAATATTAAAAATAAAGGAGGTGATTCATAACTTTTTTGAAATAATGTTAATATTCTTCCTGCCCAACAAGCTTTTGATAAATGATATACATAATTTTTTTCATCATCTGTTAAATTTTCAAAACTTTCTTTAAAATTTATTCCTATAATTGGAGAACTTTTTATTATTGTTTGATATAAGTTTAACATATTTAAAAATTAATTGATTAAAATAATAAGTGAAAAAAGTTTAATTATTTTGAGATATAAATTAATTAATTTAAAATATAATTTTATAAATTAAATGAGAATTATTTTAACTCCAGATGGTTCTATTGAAATTTCTGAATTAAAAAAAGAATTTAATAGTATTAGAATTAATAAAAGAAGGAAAATATATATTGAAAAAAGTAATTCAATGTATACTCTTAGAAAAAAAAAATATTATGATAATAAAGATGATTTAAATGTGAATCATCATTTTTCAATTTCAAATAATTGCGAAGTTAAAAAAAATGTAGAAAAAAAAATTAAAAAAGATAATAGAAATATTTTGTATAATATGATAAACAAAATGCAGAAGAAAGAAAATGATTATAATGTATTAAATTTAAATTACCTTTTATTACCAAATGATAAAAAAGAGAAAAAAGAACCTTTGATAATAAATAATATTAAAAACGATGAAAAAAAAAAAGAAAAAAAATTGAATTCAATATCATTAAAAAATATTTTAAATAAAAATGCTTATGATTCAATTATAAATACAATAGAAGAAAAAGAAGAAGTTAAAAAGAAAAATTATGTTATGAATGATTTAGAATTTAGAACAAAAAATTATGAACCTGAAAAAGAAAAACTAAAACAAATATTAAAAAAGAAAATAAATACTAAACAAAATGAATTAATTAATTATCTTCAAAAAAAGAAAGAAATTAATTTACCTTTTATAAAAAAATTATCTGAAATGAATGATGATGAACTTGATAAATTAAATAAAGTTTGTCAACATAATAATATTGAAGAAGATAGAAAAACTCTTCATTTTGATTTTAATTCAAATAGAATACAATTAGATAAACAAATTAAATTTGATGATAATAGTTTCAATAAAATTCAAAATATATTAAAAAAATTTTATTTTCAAAAACAAATTAAAGATTTTTATTTAAAAAGATTTCTTGAAAAAAAATTAAATGTTTTATGGAAGGAAAAACCAAATCAAAAAGAAAATAAAAAAATAAAAAATATAAAAAAAAGAGGAAGTAGTTGTTCATTCTAATAAAAAAAATATATAATTTAAATTAATCTTCTTTAAGTGTTGATATAAAACTTAATTTTTTAAATAATATAAATAGAACAAATGAA
>JAEEGL011765208.1_pt1 | contig 10800 bp, 9 predicted proteins | sample 9134231 | NCBI WGS metagenome assembly JAEEGL01 (sample SAMN16246548, study PRJNA631951) | gut metagenome | biome: gut microbiome; feature: rumen; material: fiber-attached | host: Bos | place: Iran: Karaj | collected 2018-10
CGGTAGACCTTGCCGATCTGGTAGCGGCGGAAGGGAAAGCTCAAGTCCCCGTAATGCCCGGCGCCGTACTTCGCCAGCGGCACCGTCAGGTCGAAGCGCAGCGCAAGGTCGCTCTCGCCCTTCTGGAAGCGGTAGATCTGCTTCTCGGTCTCGCCGCCGCCCTTGGCCAGCAGCACCTCCGCCGACTCGATGATCGGGGTATCCAGCGGCGTGAAGCCGTAGAGGGAATAGGTATCGCGCAGGACGCTCATCATCCGCTCCATCTTCATCTGCTCCTTGGGGGGCAGCTCCAGGAAGCCGGAGAGCGTGCGCGGGGTAACTTTTGCCATAAATATAACTCCTTAAAATAACAGCATTTGGCGCGGCATTGACTGCCGCGCCGAAAATGCGAGGTCTCTTGTTTTGTTCAGCGTTTCTGGGGATTGACGATGTTGCGCCAGTCGAGATCGCCGCGGCGCAGGCCCTGCACCAGAACCTCCGCGGTTGCCGCGTTGGTGGCGAAGGGGATCTGATACTGGTCGCAGAGGCGTTCGACCTTGTTGATGTCGTCAAAGCCCTTGGGGTTGGCCGGGTCGCAGAAAAAGAGCACCAGGTCGATCTCGTTGAAGGAGATCCTCGCGCCGATCTGCTGCGCGCCGCCCTGATCCGCGTGAAGGTACAGGGTGATGGGCAGCCCCGTGGCTTCCGAAACGAGCTTGCCGGTTACATGGGTGGCGCAGAGAGAATGTTCCGCGAGGATGCCGCAGTAGGCGATACAGAACTGGACCATCAATTCCTTCTTCCGATCATGTGCCATCAGTGCAATGTTCAAGCGCCGCTCACTTCCTTTATCCTTAATTTCATTATCAACTTATTATAAACCGAAAACTTTTCCCTTGCAACAATTAAAATAATTGAAACACAACTGCCCGCATACGGGATTTGAATCGCAGCCGCGTTATTTCAGCAGCCCCATCTCCGGCTCGGAGGTGTCGCTGTAGCTCTTGATGTTGATGTAGGCGTCCATGACCTGACGGGCCATGAACTGGGTGCTTGCGCCGGAAAGGCCGCGCTCCACGACGACCGCGATGGCCACCTCGGGATCGTCAAACGGCGCGTAGCACATGAAGATACCGTCGTTCGTGATATGCTCGCCCTTCTGGGCGGTCCCGGTCTTGCCGGCCACGTCCCAGGCGCAGTCGGCCCACCACTTGGCGTTGGCCTCGTTGACGGACCAGTCATGAAGCACCAGGTGCATGCCCTCGTGCACCGCGTCCCAGTTCCATTCGTCGGACTGGACGACACTCAGCACCTCGGCCTCGCGCTCATAGAGCACCTGGCTGTAATCGTAGCTGCGGATGGCCTTGAGGACAGAGGCGGAGTGGCGGTAGCCGGAGTTGGCAACGGTAGCGCAGTACTCGGCGATCTGCAGAGGCGAGAAGATGGAGTCGGACTGACCGATGGCCGCCTGCAGCGTGTCACCGATACGCCACGTGGTACCGGTATAATCGGAATGGTTGGCCGCGTTGGACATATTGCCGACGGTCTCCACCAGCTCGATGCCGGTCGGAACGCCGAGGCCGAAGGCGTGGGCGTAGGTGCCCATGTCGTCGATGCCGAGCTCGTGGCCGATGGTGTAGAAGAAGTAGTTGCAGGAGTCGCGCAGGGCGAAAGTGACGTTGTCCTCGCCGTGGGTCCAGTGCTCGTTGGGGTTGGAGCTTGCGCGCCAGATCCAGCATTCAGGCGCGTAGCCTTCCGCCGCGTAACGGGTGAAGACGCCTTCGCACTTGACCTTGAATTCGGTGTTGATGATGCCCTCGGTCAGGCAGGCCATGGCGACGCAGGGCTTGAAGGTGGAACCGGGGGCGTAGGCGCCCATCAGCGCGCGGTTGAAGAGCGGCGCGTTGGGGGTCTCCAGAAGCTCGGCGTACTTCTCAATGATCGTGGACACGTCGAAGGTCGGCCAGCTCGCGATGGCGAGCGGCTCGCCGGTCTTGACGTTCACGACCACGATGGCGGCGCCGGTGATCTCGTCCTTCATGTCCGGGTCGTACTCGCCCGCGGCGGTACGCTCGGCGCGAAGCTGCGCGCGGTCGGCACGCATGATGTCGATGCCGTGGGCCAGGATCTTCTCGACCTGCTCCTGCAGGGCGATATCAATCGTCAGATAGACGTGGTGCCCGGGCTCCGGGTCTTTCAGATAGACCGTGGAGAGCACGGTGCCGGCGGCGTTGCGGTATTCGATCACCTCGCCGTCCTTGCCGTGCAGGTCGGTCTCAAAGGCGTATTCGATGCCGTCCTTGCCCACCACCGCGTCGTTGGCGTAGTCGAGCAGGGAGTAGCGCTCGAACTCCTCCTGGGTCATCAGGCCGACGTAGCCGAGCAGATGGGCCGCGTATTCAGTGCCGTAGTCCCGGGTGAAGGCTCGCTCGACCTCGATGCCGGAGAGCTTGTTCTCCATGATGGAGGAAATGAGCGCCATGCTCGCGTCCTCGACGAACATGTACTCCGCGGTGTTGACCGCGTAGCGCACGTTGATCGAATAGCGGACGCCCGCGATGATGCGCATCTCCTCGGAGGTGTAGCTGTTGTCGATGTTATAGCGGGTGCGCATATAGCTGAGCAGCTCGACCGCCGTGGGGTTTTCCGGCAGGGATTTGGCCTTGTCCTTGAAATAGGCCTGCAGCATGGTGCGCTGGATCTCGGTCATGTTCTCGTTGAAGGTAAAGGGAGGCTCCATGCTGATGGGAAGATCGTCCGTATAGGAGTCGCCGTAGCTCTGCACCATCTTCACCAGCTGCAGGATGATGCCGTTGGGATCGGGATTGGCAAAGAGCTTGGTCACGTCGATCTTCAGGTTGTAGCATTCCTTGTTGCTGACCAGGACGCGGCCGTAGCGGTCCAGGATATTGCCGCGCGCGGCGGTAACGGTGCGCTGGGTCTCGCTGATGGCGCTGGCCTGGTTGTAGTATTTCTCGCCTTCCACGATCTGCAGGTTATAAAGCCTGACCATGAAGATTGCGAGAATGACGATCAGCAGCACCGCGATGGCGGCGATGCGGCCGGTATGGATCAATTTTCTGCTCATGCAATTGCCTTTCTGAAAACCGGAATCTGAAACGTTTTTACTCGATCCACCTCGCAGGCGGGAGGAAGGCAAGGATGGAGAAGGGCATGGACCAGAGCGTCTGCAGAACTACGGTGCGGAACATCACCGTCGAGAAGGTGTCCAGCGCCACCGTGTGCATCATCTGCACCAGCGCCGTGATCGCAAGCCCCAGCAGCGCAGCGCCCAGGAAGGCGAAGAAACGCCGGTTGATGAAATACGTGGAGATAAAGCCCGAGGCAAAGGCCAGAGCGGGAAACAGCACCGTGAAAAGGATCGTGTTCTCCACAAAGGCCATATCCGCGAAGATCCCCAGGACGAGACTGAACACCGCGCCCCAGGTCGCCCCCTCGAACATGCCGACCGCCACCGCCACCGCAGGCAGGATCATCGGGCAGACGCCCGCGATGCGAAGCTGGGTCAGCAGCATATTCTGCGTCAGCAGCGCCAGAAACAGGTACAGCGCGTACTGCAGCACCCGCCGTACCCGGATCTTGGAGAGGATCTCTCTGGCGATCAAATCCCTTAACTCGTTCACTGTTACTCAACCACCTGAAAATCCTTGATGATGAAGACCTGCACCAGCGCGTCCAGATCGCACTGGGGCTTGACCACGCCGTACTCGATCTGGCCGCCGGCCTCGCTCTGGACGCTCGAGAGCGTACCGATGACGAGCCCGGCCGGGAACGCGCCGCCGGAGCCGGAGGTCAGCACCTCGTCGCCGGTAAAGATCTGCGCGCCGTCGGCAAGGAAGGTGAGCTTTGCGGTCTTCTCACGCATCAGGGCGTACTCGCCCACGACCATGCCGGAGCTGCCGTTGGCGCCCACGTAGGCGCCCACGCTCATATCCACGTCGATGAGCGTGCTGACGGTCGCCCAAGTCGCGCCGAGCTCCGTCACCTGTCCGACCAGCGCGCCGTACTCGGTGATGACCGGGTCGTTGAGCTCGATGCCGTGGTTGGCGCCCTTGCTGATGGTAAAGGAGGACGACCAGTTTGAGGAGGACCAGAGCACCACCTTGGCCGACTCCAGAATGTAGTCGGTGTGCTTCTGGCGCAGGTAGAGCGCCTCGCGCAGCCTGACGTTCTCCTCCGAGGCCTCGATGCCGTCGCGGGCGGACTTCTGCGCGTCCGCGAGCTGGGCGCGGAGGGACTCGTTCTCCGCCATGAGCGAATCGTATTTATACAGATAGCCGTAGATACTGTTGAAGAGGTTGACCGTGGAGCTCAAAACCTTCTGCATCGGCGCGCTCAGCACGCCGGTCGCGTTGTGCACGATCCCGATCTGCCCGTCGCGCGCGGCGTTGCCGACGCCGATGAGCAGCGCCACCGCCAGCACGATCACGGCGATCCGGATCCCGTTTTTCTTCAGATACTCTTTCAAAGAAGTCCCACTCCCTGCTCTTTCAGCATTGCGTCCAGCCTGCACAGGGGCAGGCCCATCACATTAAAAAAGTCGCCCTCGATCCCCCGCACAAACAGCGCGCCCAGGCCCTGCGCCCCATAGGCGCCGGCCTTGTCCATGGGTTCGCCGGTTTCGATGTAGCGCCGGATCTCGTCCTCCGGGATATCCCGGAAATGCACGGCCGTGCATTCGCACGCCAGCCGCTCCACGCCGCCGCGCAGCACCGCCACGCCGGTGTAGACGTGGTGGGTGTTCCCGGAGAGGCTGCGCAGCATCGCCGCGGCCTCCTCGCGGGAATGGGGCTTTCCGAAGGGGCGGCCGTCAAACCAGACGATGGTATCCGCCGCAACGACGACGTCGTCCTCCCCCGCTGCGGCGGCCACTTCCTCCGCCTTTGCGGCGGCCAGCGCCGTCACCAGTTCCCGGGGTCCTGCCCCCTTCGGGGGATCCTCCTCCCCTTTCGCGGGGAGGATCCTCAGATTTTTCACGCCCAGCATCTCCATCAGCTCCTTGCGCCGCGGAGAACCGGAAGCAAGTATAAAATTCATAGCACTCCTTTTCGGCCCGCCTTTGCGGGGCTTTCGCAGGCAAAGGGCGCGCAAGCGGCATAGGGGGGGCTTTCCCCCTTATTCCACGCCCCGGTAATACAGCCCTCTCGTCAGGATGTTGGGCCGGTAGTCGGAGAAACCGAGGTGGCCCTTGGCGACTTCGACGCACTCTCTCGCGCTCTCCGTGGAGAACAGCAGCCGCAGGCCCCACAGGCCGGTGCCGTAAAGATCGTCCTTTTTGTCCGCCAGATACAGCTTGTGCGCGGTGTAGATCACGGTGCGCTCGCCGGGCTCGGCGACCACCGGGAACACAGAGCCCATACGGTCGGCCAGCTCCCCGGGCAACGAGACGCTGCGGCCGGAGGTGTTTTTCAGCAGATTCTGATCCGAGACCATGACCGGCAGGCGGCCGTAGATGATGGCCTCGGTGTCGATGGGCTTGGGCATATCGCGGATCTGGCTCAGCCTCAGCTCGAAGGAGGCCGTCGCGGACAGGAAGCCCGCCTCCTGCAGCACTTCCATCGTATAGCCGTTGAAGGCGTTGAGGCCGAAATCGCCGCGCAGCCGGAAGCCGGCGCTGCGGGCGAGCGCGATCTGGCCGAGGTTTCCGACCAGCGCCTCGTTCACGCCGCGCGCAAAGAGCTTCTGCAGCGTTTCGTAGAGCGGGAGCAGCTCCTCGTCTGTGACCACGCGGGGCAGCACCGCCACCGGCACCGCTCCCTGGTTGACGAAGGGAAGCACGCGTTCAAAATGCTCCGCCATCAGCGCGGCGGGTACGTACAGGTAATCCGGCTTCAGCTCCGCCAGCTCCGTCGTGAGCTGCTCCTCGCTGCGCACCTGGAAGAGGATCTTCGGGTCGCCCAGCGGCACGCAGTTCTTCGGCGGCAGCGGCAGCGCCCCGTGTGCGCGCACGGGAGGCTTGGCCCGCTCCTCGGAGATCTGGGAAATCAGCTCCCGGCGCAGGCGGTTGATCTCCGCCGCGGGGAGGAACAGGCCGGGATCGGTCTTGGCGCGGTTCTCCACCACGCTGTACGGCGTGCCGCCGGTCTTGAACATCTGTTCGGTCAGATAGCCGTCGGTCAGGCCCTGGCGTCTCGCCCGCTCGGGCACCGCTCCGAAGGTCACGGCCTTGTGTCCCTCGTCGTCAAAGGCGATGGCCCGGATGGGCGTGCCCTTGGCGGCCACGGTATAGAAATGCACCGGCACCCGGCGAAGCTCGCCGTCTGCATAGGCCTTGCGGGCGGTGGTAAAGATCGCCTCGTCCGCGCGGTCCTGCTCGGTGCGCATTCCCAGCATGTCCTGTTTGTCGCCGTTGAAATAGCCCTGCGTAAAGCCCTGGCGGGAGAAGGCCTGCTCGAGAAGCTGCATCTCCTCCTTCGTCGGCTTCCTGTGCTCCTTGAGCGCCTTGGCATAGATCCCGGTAACGATGGCGGTATACTCGGGCCGCTTCATGCGCCCCTCGATCTTCAGGCAGGCGACGCCCGCCTGCTCCAGCTCGTCGAGCCGGTCGACGAGGCAGTTGTCCTTCAGGGAGAGCGGGTGCTCCTCCTTGCTGCCGGTAAGCGTGTACTGCATGCGGCAGGGCTGGGCGCACATGCCCCGGTTGCCGCTGCGCCGCCCGATCATGGCGGACAGGTAGCACTGGCCGGAATGGCAGAAGCACAGCGCCCCGTGCACGAAGACCTCCGTCTCGATGGCGGCGCGGGAGGTGATGGCGCGGATCTGCTCCAGGCTCAGCTCCCTTGCGAGCACGGCGCGGGTAAGCCCCAGCTCCGCCGCGGCCTGGACGCCCGCGAGATTGTGCAGACTCATCTGGGTGCTCGCGTGAAGCGGGATGTCCGGCAGGGCCTTTCGGATCGCCTTGATCAGTCCCAGATCCTGGATGATAATGCCGTCAGCCCCCAGATCGGAGGCGAGGCCGGCCGCACGCACGGCGCTCTCGACCTCCCGGTCGTTGACGAGGGTGTTGAGCGTCACATAGACCTTGCAGCCGCGGATGCGGCAGTAGCGCACAGCTTTTTCAAATTCTTCGTCGGTAAAGTTTTTGGCGCCGCGCCGGGCGTTGAAATCGCCCATGCCGAGATATACGGCGTCCGCTCCATTCTGCACGGCGGCGATAACGGCCTCGGGAGAGCCGGCCGGCGAAAGCAGCTCGATCATCTCTTCGCTCCTTTTTGTCTTTTTCACAGCCGGAGCGCGTTCCGGCTCCGAGCGTCGGGATGGCCACACGGGCCGGGCCGCCCGTCCCCGGACGGCAGGAAAGCGGGAGGCGCCGCCCCGACGACGGCGTACTACCGCTATAATACAGGGTATTATAACACACAGCTCCCTATTGCGACAAGTCAATTTTGATGGTATAATACTTTTCGCTTGTAAAATATTTTTGAATCTTGAGGCAAAGACAGGAAAATGCAGGGAAGCAACGCAGAAAAAACCATCAGCGCCAGGGCTTTGGACAAGCTCGTCGCCGCCCATGACGGGGACGTGGCGCTGCTGTATCTCTACCGGCTGCAGAGCGGCAGCCGGGATCCGGAGCAGGCCGCCGAAGCCCTCTGCCGCACGATGCGGGAGATCGGAGAGGCGGAGGAAAAGCTGCGCCGGCTCGCGCTGCTGCCCGAGGACAGCCCGGAAGCGCAGGCTCCCGCGGCGGGGACGGCGCGGCGCGCGCTGCTCCCCCCGGCGGAGGAGCCGCCCGAGTACCTTGCGGAGGATGTGACGCGCCGCAGCCGTGAAGACCCCGCCTTCTCCGCGATCCTCGCCGAGGCCGCGCGGGTCATGGGGCGGAACCTCTCCAGCAACGACACCAAGGTGCTTTTCGGCGTGTACGACTATCTGGGGCTGCCGGCCGAGGTCGTCTTTATGCTGCTGAGCTACTGCGCCGAGCAGTTCAACGAGCGCTACGGCTCCAGCCGCCGCCCCAGCGCGAGGGCCATCGAAAAGCTCGCCTACGAGTGGGCGCGGCAGGAGATCCTGACCCTCGAGCAGGCGGAGAGCTACATCACCGCCCAGAAGGAACGGCGCGGCGAGACGGGCCGGATCAAGGCGCTTCTCAACATATACGGCCGGGAGCTCACGGCCACCGAGGAAAAATACATCGCGTCCTGGCTGGACATGGGCTTTCACGAGGAGGCCATCGCCATCGCCTACGACCGCACGCTGACCCAGACCAACGCCCTCAAATGGCCCTATCTGAATAAGATCCTCCTGAGCTGGCACGAGAAGGGCCTGCACACGGCCAGGGAGATCGAGGAAAAGGACGGCCGGCGCCCGGCGCCCAGGCGCGGCGCGCAGGGCGAGCAGAAGCCTGTGGACATGGACGCGCTCAGAAAGATCATCGACAAGATTTAAGGGGAGATCTCAATGCCCTACGACGGACAGCTTCTGGCCCGCGCCAGAGCGGAATTGGATAAAACCCGCGCGGAAAACGAGGCCGAGCATACGCGCAGGACGGCGCTGTGCTACGCCCGCATCCCGGAGCTCGGGCGGATCGACGGCGAGATGCGCCGCCAGATGCGTGAGCTGCTGCAGCTTACGATCCGGCGCCCGGCGGATATGGCGGCGCAGATCGCCGCGCTCGAAAGGCAGAATCTCGAATCCCAGGCAAGACGCGCGGAGCTGCTGGTGGAAAACGGGCTGCCCACGGACTACCTCGACGAGATCGTGAGCTGCCCCAAATGCCGCGATACCGGCAACGGCCCGCAGGGTCCCTGCGAGTGCCTCGACCGGCTGTACAACCGGGAGCTGACGAAGGAGCTGGGCGTGCTGCTGCGCAGCGGGGACGAGTGTTTTGAAAACTTCGATCTCTCGCTCTACCCGGACGTCTTCGACCCCGTGCGCCGCTGCGTGCCGCGGGAGCTCGCGGAGATCGCGCTGGTGAGCTGCCGGAAATTTGCGGATAACTTCCCCGCAGTCGCCTCGAACCTGCTGCTGCAGGGCGCGCCGGGGCTGGGCAAGACCTACCTCTCCGCCTGTATCGCCCGGGTGGCGGCAAAGAAGGGCTGTTCGGTCTGCTACGATACCGCCGTCTCCGCCCTCGGCGCCTTTGAGCGGCAGAAATTTGCCCGCACGCCGGAGGAGCAGGAGCAGGCCGCGCGCCGGGTGGAGCGCATGCTCTCCTGCGATCTGATGATCCTGGACGACCTCGGCACCGAGATGGTCACGCCCATGTCCGTCAGCGCGCTCTATACACTCGTCAACAGCCGCCTTGTCAGCGGAAAAAAGACCATCATCAGCACCAATTGCTCCGACGCGGAGCTTGAAAAGCTCTACGGAGGCCAGATCGCTTCGCGTCTGGCCGGGGAGTTCCTCTGCCTGCCCTTCGCGGGGGAGGACATCCGCCGTATGCGGCGCGGATGAGCCGGCGGCCGTTTGGGCCCGTTCTTTGAAAAACTTGACATTTTGCTTGTAATCCGTGCTTTCAGCCGTTATAATCAATCCGGTGCTTCAAAAATCAGAAACAAAAAGGGAGGGTTCCCTATGGCCCAGAACAGACGCCGCTTCGGCGACCGCAAGGAAGGCCGCCTGCTCCGCTCGCTGCCCGGCTTTGCCAAATTCATTCCCTTCATCATGCCCCAGCGCAACGACCGATGCATCCACTATGAGGAGAGCTTCGAGATCACGCCGCTCGACCGCCGCCTCCGCGCGCTGCGCGTGGACGGTTACAAGGGCATCGGCATCCTGCACTTCCTCATTGCCGCCTATATCCGCTGCATCTCCATGCTGCCCGGCGTCAACCGCTTTGTAGTCGGCCGCCGCATCTACGCGAGGAACAACATTGAAATCGTCATTACCGTCAAGCGCTCCATCAGCCTTGACGCGACCGAGACCACCATCAAGGTCCAGTTTGAGCCGACGGACACCATCTTCGACGTTTACCGCAAGATGAATGAGAAGATCGAGGAGATCAAGACGTCGAACGACAACAACAATACCGAGGACGTGGCGGATTTCTTCGCCCGCATGCCGCGTTTCCTGCTCCGCTTCGCGCTGGCCGTCATCCGCGTGCTGGACTATTTCGGATGGCTCCCCCAGTCCATCCTGGACGCGAGTCCCTTCCACGGCTCCATGATCATCACCGACCTCGGCTCCCTGCGCATCGGACCCGTGTACCACCATATCTACAACTTCGGCACGCTGCCGGTCTTTATCGCCTTCGGCGCGAAATACCACAAGTATGAGATCAACCGCAAGGGTCAGGTGGAGGACAACAAGTACATCGACACCAAGCTGGTTCTGGACGAGGGCATCGTGGACGGGCACTATTACGCCCAGCTCCTGCAGGCCTACCGCTATATGTTCCAGCACCCCGAGATCGTGGAGACCCCGCCGACCCGCGTCAACGAGGACATCTTCTGAGTCCCGGCACACAGCGAAAGAAAAACCTCCCGCCGTCGGCGGGAGGTTTTTGGCTGTCGGGAAAGCCCTAACGAATTTATTATATGATGAAGTCCTTCTTCCTGTCAAGGCTTTCCCCGTCAATTTGACGGTTCTATCTGTTTTTTCAGCATCGCGCACAAGTTCTTTTTGTTAAGTTTGTACAGTATTGCTCTTGCTTTTCTCGGGTCGATTTGCTATATTATAGCCAGAAAGGGTGAGAACCCAATGTACATATAAGACCGGCCCAAAACAATATGGGCAAAGGCGAGCTGACCGGGATCAGGCAGCGGGAACGACGGCAAACAGCTTATCTCGCTTATGAGATCGGATCGATGGATCCTCCTTAAGTGCCATGACGGTGTCCCGACAATGACAGGCCAGCGAAAA
>JAEEGL012196018.1_pt1 | contig 10800 bp, 11 predicted proteins | sample 9134231 | NCBI WGS metagenome assembly JAEEGL01 (sample SAMN16246548, study PRJNA631951) | gut metagenome | biome: gut microbiome; feature: rumen; material: fiber-attached | host: Bos | place: Iran: Karaj | collected 2018-10
AAATCGATCTCGGCCGCGATCTGTGTCTGGACAGCGAGTATCCTGTCACGGAACTCCACCGTCCTTCTTGCGAGCGAGCCTTCCGCCTGCGATGCCGCGGCTCTTTCTCCCTGCGCAGATGCGGCGTTTACTATTGCCATCACTGCCTCGGCTTCCGTGAGACTGATCCTTCCGTTGAGGAAGGCCCTTCTGGTGAACTCGCCCCTGTCCGCGGGTTCCGCACCGCTGTCCAGTACGGCTCTCAGGACTTCCTGTATGACCGCCTCTCCTCCGTGACACTGTATCTCGGCCACGTCCTCTCCGGTATAGCTCTTAGGAGCACGGAAGCACAGCAGTATGCACTGGTCGATGAGCTCTCCGGATATCTTGTGCACCGTACCGAAAGCCGCAGTATAACCCTTCATGGTAGAAGGATCTTTACCGTTCTTGGCGCGGAATACCCTGCCGGCTACAGCCAGCGCTCCGTCGCCTGACATCCTGACTATCCCTATCCCGCCTTTTCCCGCAGGAGTGGATATCGCGGCTATCACAGAAGTTCCGTAATTCATTTTCCCATATACCTCCGGACTTAACGGTCCGTCATCTCTGTCATGCAGTCTGTGCCTGTTCTTCCTTCTGCCCTGCCTTCACCTTTTTGAGGACTGCGGGCCAGGCGGCAGTTATGAACAGCGCCTCTATGCTGCTTGCCGCCAGCTGACCCCACCGGATGCCCAGCAGACTCTTGAGCGGATCCCCTATGTTCGCGATCAGGAAGAAGAGTATGACCGCCCCCGCCGCCGATGCGGCGAGCTCTTCTTTAGTCGCTGACGGTTCATACTTCACCCATGTCTTCTCTATGAGTCTTCCAATGCAGAAAGCTATCATCGCTCCGATGTCTCCGTACCCGTCCTTCATCATGCGCACGGGATCCACCAGAAGCTTGCCGTCCACATAATCCATCGGATACGGCTTTAGTGTGATGTAAAGGATCGACGCCGCCCCGAAGACGATGCCTCCTGTCAGGAACATGTTCTCCTTATCGGGGTGCTTGCCAAGATACCGGAAGAGCCTGTCCATGCAGAATACCGCTATGGCTCCGAGACTGAGCCCTACCAGAACGTCCTGAGGCGTGTGCACTCCGAGATACAGTCTGGAGAAACCTGTCAGCAGCACACAGATGAGACAGAGGACCGAGATCCATCTGAGCTTCTTCCACGCTTTAACTGCCATGGATCCGTATATGGGCGACGCAGTGGAGCTGTGCCCGCTGGGGAAGGAGTATCCTGTTGCGGTCCTGATGGCATCTCCCGCAGGGAGTATCCTCTCATCCCGTATCCATGGTCTGTATGCACAGACTGTGAGCTTCACCACAGCGTTGACCGCGATACATGAATAGTAGGATGCAAGGCTGTACAGACCTGCTTTTTTGTCGACGCACCAGTAGATCACAGCAGGCGCGATGACCAGATAGGTCACTGCGAACAGTGAGATCATCTCCATAAAAGGTGTCAGGGCGTCATTGATAGAAACTCTGAAGTTCTGAAGAGCCAGAAGGATCTCTATATCCATACCTGAAAATCTCTTTTCTTATTCATTTATGATCAGTCTTTTCTTTTGTTCAGATCGATCTCGCTTATCAGTGCGGATCCTATGATCAGCACCGCTCCGATCACGCCTGCCATACTCAGCGGTTCCTTAAGGAATAATGCAGAAAAGATCAGCGCGGATACGGGGTCTATATAGCTCAGTATCGCGGCTGTCTGAGCGCTGAGTCCGTTCAGGCTGCTGAAATACAGCAGATACGCGACGCCGGTATGTATTATTCCCGAGACGATGAGAAGGATCACTGCTGCAGTACCTGCCCCTTCCGTCCTGAATCCTCCGGTCATAAGCAGATAGGGGATCAGTACAACACCTGCGGAGAACAGTTCTATCGCTGTCCTGCCGTATACCTCATCCTCTTTTACAGATTTGTTGATAAGTATGTCAGATGCGTAGAGCACTGCTGCTCCGAGTCCGCACAGTATTCCGCGGATATCTCCCGCTTCTGATCCTCCCGCATCAGCGACTCCAGATACAAGAACCATGCCGGCGACGGCTGTCAGCGTGCATATGACCTTCTTCCAGGTCAGCCTCTCTTTGAGCACCAGCGGGGAAAGAAGAGTCACTATCGTCGGCTGCATATAGTAGCACAGCGTCGCCACAGCGACGGTAGTATAGTTGTACGCCTCGAACAGCAGCACCCAGTTGAATCCTATAAGGATGCCTGATGTTATCAGAAGAATCAGATCCCTACTGCTCCTTTTCCCACCCTTATTCCTTCTGGCAAGGGCGAAGGGAAGTATGAACAGACCTCCCGTAATTCCTCTCACAAAGGAGATGAACGCTGAATCGAGAGGGATGTATCTCCTGACGAGACCAATCGTCCCGAATATCAGCATGGATGAAACGAGCATCCATACATGTCTATTTTCGTTTTTCCCGTTTTCCATGCTGTCTGTATGCCCGCCCCGGGCATTATTTGAGTCATCTTTCTATCTTACGGACCATGCTGTACTCATTGAGCAGCGTTCCGTTCTTGAGTCTTATGCCGTCAGGCTTCATGCCGGTGATTCGGAAACCCATTTTTTCATAGAGAGCTCTCGCGCGGCTGTTTCCCTCGATGAAGTCCAGTTCGATCTGCAGTATCTGGTCATCAGCTTCCGCTATCCGGATCATTTCCTGCATCATCTTAGTGCCTATCCCGAGTCCCCAGAACTCCTTCATAAGAGCTATGGAGACGGTGGCGCGGTGTCTGAGCTTCTTCATCCGGCTCCACTGGATATCACAGTTGCCTGCGACCTTTCCGTCCACGATGCAGACCAGCATCGCGCCGTTCTCGGCATTGTTTATCCTGTTGAAGAACGCCCTCTCGGCTTCCGGAGTGTACATGCTGCACTCCTCCGGATATCTGATCAGGAACTCTGTCTCCCCGGCGGAGACCTTCAGGTATTCCAGCATTCCCGGGATGTCCTCATCCTTTGGGCTGCGCAGCAGCGCCATACGCCCGTCCTTAAGCTGGAACCATATGCTGCGGATGATCATACCTTTTCCTCTATCTCAGTTTCCGCTGCTTTGAGGATCCCTTCGATGTCGGCGCCGACGATGTCCAGGTTCTCAGCCTTGATGCACATCGTCTTTTCTATTCCGAAGAAGCCGGTGAATACGTCTCTCACATAGCTGTATCCGTGATCGTTCTCCGGGATGGCTCCTCCCGCTGTGGTCACATAGACCATCCTCCTGGCCTTGCAGAGCCCTTTCGCCTCTCCTTCTTCCGTATAGATGAAGGTGAGCTCCCTGACGCACAGATGTTCGATATAGCACTTGAGCACCGCAGGCACTGAGAGATCCCAGAACGGTGCGGCGACTACGATATTCTCTGCATCTCTGAACTGTTTAGCAAGATCGAACATGGGATCCGAGAATTCCTTCTGTGCGATGTAAGCTTCTCTCTTCTCCAGCGTCTCTCTGTCAACAGGTACCAGTCCCTGTTCATAAAGGTCCAGCCTCACTATATCGTCAGAGATCTTCCTTGCTGCCTTTTCCGCCAGCGGCAGTGTCCTGGACTCCGCTCTGGCGCATGCGTTGATCAGTAATACCATATCATCGTTCCTTTCTTCTGCTGTTTATCATTCTGCATCAGTACCCTCTTCCAGCAGCTCTGTCAGAGCCGTATGCTCTCTCTGGTACAGTCCGCGTTTCATCTCATCAGTATCCGCATAATCTGCGTGGCGTGAGAATATTCCGACAGCCTCAGTTATGTCTACCCAGCGGGATTCAAGTCCCGCATCCTCTTCCGCTGCAGTAAGTTTCCTTCCTGCTGTTCCCGCGGATTCCCCGAGGTAATATTCCGTAAGATATCTGACATCCTCGTAGAACTCTTCTATCTTCAGGACACATCTCTGCGGAACAAAGAGGAATCCTGTCTCTTCTGCGACCTCTCTGGCGCAGCACGCCATCCAGCTCTCGCCGTTCTCCATTCCTCCGCCGGGGATCATCCACGTATCAGTATTCTTTTCGTACGACAGAAGTATCTTTCCCTCTTCCGTCAGGATGCCTCTGGCGGCACGTCTGGTCCTGTCCCATCTCCCGGAATAATTCAGCCCTTCTATGCTGATGACGGGACAGCCGGGATCTTCCAGTCCGTCCAGTATATCCGCGGCACATTCCTGAGGAGTCCGGAATGTGGTATCGACAGTGAGGTCATATCCTTCTGAGGGATAGAGATACTCCAGTGAGTCCGCGGCAGTTCCCTTTCTGCGGTCTCCCCTCGCGGTCTCTCTTCTCTCCAGCTCATCAGCGTCACATCTGACCAGCACACGGAACGTCCTGTATCCTCTCACTGCATCCATGAACCCTTCATAGATCCTGGGACTGGTCATCACGTGGTCAACCGTCACAGTCTGCGAACTCTTCAGTGCCAGGACTACAGCGGCATTCAGTTCCTCGGATATCTCCCATACGTCATCTTCGTATATCCTGTCTCCCTGAGGCACTCTGACGAAGTCGTCTATAGAGACCGCGGCTACCTTTCCGTATCCTCTGCCCTCCGCGGTCCTCTGCAGTGCCGCGCTTATGGATGACTTTCCGCTGCTGGACGGTCCGTTGAGCAGTATCACCGTCTTTTCCATATCCTTTTGCCTGTTCTCCATTATAAAACAAAAGAGGTCAAAGATATCCTGTCCCTCGTTTTTTACGGGGACACGCCGACCTTTGACCTCGGTGTGTCATGTTTTAGGTTTTGATCAGAGCTCGATCTTTCCGTAGAGGTTTCCGATGAACTCTTCCTGGCTCTTCAGTTCCTTCCTTACCGGAATAGGAGCCTTGACCTGCGGTGCGGACTGCTGTTTCTCAGCTCTCCTGTCGCTGCTGTCGTTCCTTCTTCCGCGGGAGCGGTTCCTGCGGTCCTGGGAAGCGCCTTCCAGGGTGATTATGACCTTCCTGTAAGGCTCTGTGCCGATGGAGTGTGAATCCACTCCGTCGATCTTCTGTACGGCTGCATGCACGATGCGCCTCTCATAGGGATTCATGGGCTCAAGAGTCTGACTGCGTTTGTTCTTCTTGACCTTGGCAGCAACCTTGGCGGCCAGTTCCCTGAGGGACTCCTCGCGGCGCGCGCGGTATCCTTCTATGTCAAGGGTGATCCTGCAGTACTCTCCCTCTTCCCTGGAGGATGCCACTGTGCACAGATACTGGAGCGCGTCCATGGTATCTCCGCGTCTTCCGATAAGTATCGGAGCGTCCTCTCCGGTGAGGATTATGCGTATGCCTCTCTCGGTCTTCGCAAAGGAGTACTCCACATCCTTTACGCCCATGACCTCGGCAATGCTCTTCAGGTATGCGAGAGCATATACGGCTCTGGGGGGAAGATCCTTCTCTTCCACGGGCTCCAGCGCCTCTTCGGGCTCGTCGTCTTCCATTTCAGGAAGCTCTGTCACTGCTGCGATCTCTTCTTCAGCGGGCTTGACTTCTTCCTGTCTTGTCTTGTTCTTCTTGCTCTTGCTCTTCTTTTTCCTGTTTCTTCCGTCGTTCTCCTGACGGGGCTCTTCCTTCTTTTCCTCAGCCTTCTTCTCTTCTGCGGGCTGATCCTTGCGGCGCTGCTCTGCGCCTTCCTTTTTCTGGTTCTTCTGGTTTTTCTGATTCTTCTGGTTTTTCTGGTTTCCGCCGTTTTTCTGATTCTTTCCGGCGTTCTGGTTCTGCCCTTCCTTTTCCTTGCTCTCGCTGTCTGCTCCGTACCCTCTGAACAGGTCGCTGATGGAGAAATCCTCCTCCTTGACCTTCACGGAAATCTTTGCGGGCTTGGACCAGAACAGGATCTTCTGGGGCATTTCGATGATCTGGTATGTCACTTCGTCTCTGGTGACACCCAGCTGACGGCAAGCGAGCTCGAGAGCTTCTTCAACAGTCTTGCCCGTCATTACGATCTCAGACATTTGCAATACCTCACTTATTCGTCACCGTACCGCTCTCTGTCTATCTCACGGGCTCTCTGCAGACGTATCCTGTCCGCTTCTGAAGCGGAAACGACCTTCTCCACCGACTCACCGGTCTTTTTGTCCGTAACTGATACTGTTTTCTTGGCGTTCTTTTCCTTCTTCTTCTGTTTGATCTTCTCAAGGAGATCAGCCTTGAGTTTCTCGGGATCGTAGAGTTTGTTCAGAAGTACGTTCTGTGCGAGTGACAGAAGGTTGGAGAAGCCCCAGTAAAGGCTGAATCCCAACGGATACATGAATGAGAACACTGCGAAGAGGACGCTTGTGGAGATAACTGTCCCGCGCATCTGTCCACCCATGTCACTGTTCAGGGATCCGGAGCTTCTCAGCATGTAAACAGTGGAGATGATTTGGGTCACTATAGAAAAAAGCGGTATCAAAAGAGCTATGTTAAACGCTAGCTCGGGTTTACTGTAGAGCTCGATGCTTCCGATGCTCATGTCAAGATCTCTGATCCTGCCGAGCTGTTCGCCGAATTCGGCGGCGAACTCAGAGAAAGCGCCGAAGTTGTTCTTTACCTGGTCGATCACGTATGTCTCTATCATCCTGTCGCCTGCCTTGACGGTGGTTCCGGCGGCAGTCAGCAGCTCGATGGTCTTCTCCGAGAGGGAGCTTACCAGAGTCTTCGGAAGAGTGAGCATGTATGTAAGGGGCTTGTAGATGACCTCGACCAGACCGAACATGATGAGCAGGTTGATGACCATCGGGGCGCATCCCGCTGTGGGATTGTATCCGTATTCAGCCTGCAGTTTGGTCAGCTCGTCATTGAGCTTGTTCTGATCCTTGCGGTACTTGTTCCTCAGTTCCTCCACCATGGGGTTGAAAGCAGCCATCGTAGCAGTGGCCTTGTGCTGCTTGACGCTGATGGGGAACATGAGCAGTTTTGTTATCAGCGTGAAAAGGAAAAGGGCTATGACATAGGAAAGAGGCAGGTGCAGCAATTCAGTCACCAGCCAGTAGCAGCCCTTCATGATGTAGCCGAGAGGATAAGCTATAAGTCCGCTTATAAGGCCCATTTATATTTCCTCCGAATGGGATAGATTCTTTTCAGTTCTTTTCCTTCTTGGGCGGCACCGGATCGTATCCGGAACCTCCGAAAGGATTACAACGCGCAATACGGCAAAGCCCCATCCACGTTCCCTTAAGTGCTCCGTGGATGCGGATAGCCTCTATCATATATTCACTGCAGGTAGGCGTATACCTGCAGTTGTTTCCCAGCAGCGGTGACAGGTACTTCTGGTACAGTTTTACAAGCCCTATCAGCAGTCTGCTCAGCATGTGCTCACCCCCGCGGACGTGAGATGCTCTCTGAGTATATCCCTGATCTCGACAGATGATGCCTCGCAGGCAGGATGTCTGCACACGACTACGATGTCCGCATTGTCTGCGGAGCCCTTCAGCAGTTCAGTCGCTGCGGCACGTACGGCTCTTCTCGCCCTGTTCCGCTTTACAGCGTTCCCTATCTTCTTTCCGGTGGTTATACCCAGCCTGACTCCCCCGCTCCTCTTCTTTATGACATATGTCACGATGACAGGCGAGACGAAATTCAGTTTGCTGCGGTATGCCCTGAGAAACAGATAGTTCCTGTTTATACTCTCAAGTTTCATTATTACGCATAATAATAAAGCCAGCCTTTCAAGGTTGGCTTTTCTTTTACGCAGTCAGGCGGGCCCTGCCGCGCGCACGGCGGCGCGCCAATACCTTCCGGCCGTTGCGTGTGGACATTCTCTTGCGGAAGCCGTGAACGACCTTGCGGGCGCGTTTCTTAGGATGATATGTGGGTCTCATAGGATGATCTCCTTACTAATTAACCTTGCGAAGAAATAGTATATCCGTCAGTTATTTGATTGTCAAGGGAATTCCCTTTCACTATGAAGCAGTTCATTACTCATCCGGATCATGTCCTGCAGATGTTTGTCACATCGTTTTTCGGCATCTTGCTCAAAAATTGCTCTGTACAGCCCTGTATGTTATACCCAGCGTGTGATGAAAATCACATTAAATCCATTATGAGCGTTTTTTCGTGCCTCTGACCGCCTGCGTCTGTTGAATACTCTCTCTGACTATGGTACAATAAAATCGCATTAATATTGTATATTTATATAAATAATTATTTCTTTTATTACAGGTGTCGACAATGGAATCATTCTCACAGTGTCTTGAAGCGGTAAAGGAATACTGCAGGGAATACATGCCCGACGCGGCCTACAATCTCTGGATCAAGGGGATAGAACCGGTCTCATATTCTGTTGACAGTGCGGTCATCTCGGTCTCATCCGATTTCATACGCCAGACCGTAGAGAGCAGATATCTGAATCTTCTGAAACAGGGCTTCGAAGCTGTCATCGGCTACGATCTCGATCTGGAAGTTGTGACCAGGGATATCGCCGCTGCACCACAGACGGAACAGCCGGCCGCTTCGGTCAATGTGCCTGCGGCTTCTCCTTACACTTTCGAGAACTTCGTCATAGGACCTGACAACAGGTTCGCTCACGCAGCAGCGGTCGCAGTTGCTGCTAATCCCTCCAATGCATACAACCCGCTTTTCATATACGGACCTTCCGGGCTCGGCAAGACTCACCTGCTTATGGCCATAAAGAATCAGCTGGCTCAGACCAGACCTGAACTGAATGTTCTCTATATAGGAGGCGACGCCTTTACGAATGAGCTGATAGCAGCCATCGGAGCCGGCTCGACAGAACCGTTCCACGACAAATACCGCAATGTCGACGTGCTCCTGGTGGACGACGTACAGTTCATCGGAGGGAAGGAATCGACTCAGGAAGAGTTCTTCCACACATTCAACGCCCTGCATGAAGCCCATAAACAGATAGTGCTGACATCAGACCGTCCTCCCAGAGAGATAAAGAGCCTTGAGGACAGGCTGCGCACCAGATTCGAGTGGGGCCTTCTCGCGGACGTAAAGCCGCCGGATATCGAGACCAGGATCTCCATCCTGTACCGCAAGGCGGACGATATGAACATGACCCTTCAGCCGGAAGTCGCTGAGTACATAGCAAAACACCTCAAGAACGACGTAAGACAGCTGGAAGGCGCGGTCAAAAAACTCTATGCATACTCCCTAATAAACGGAGAGGAACCCAATCTCGACGCAGCTCATGACGCGATACAGGATATCGTGAACGAACAGATGCCCTGGCCTGCCACGGTAGACAAGATAATCGGAGAAGTCGCCAGGACCTTCAGCGTGACTGCCGAAGAGATAAGATCCAGCAAACAGACTGCTTCCGTGTCCCTCGCAAGACAGGTGTCCATGTACATAATCAGAGAGGTCACCGGAAATACGCTGGACAAGATCGGAAGCGAGTTCAACCGCAATCATGCCACAGTCGTCTATGCCATAGACAGGGTGCTCAGACAGATAGAGACTGACAGGAACCTGAGATCAATAGTCGAGGATATCATAAAGAACTGCCAGCAGTGATCAACAGATTCTTCAACAATCAACACTGAGTTTTCAACATCTTCAACTCATCATTCCGGCAGCTGTCAAAGTCTGAAAAATAACTCACATGCTTTTAACAGATGCCCGGTTCCGGAAACACCTTTATTTTCAAGCAGTTCAGCTGTCTTCAACAGATCGACAGCCTCTAATACTGATACTAAATAGATTAATTATAAAAAGGGAGATCTTTGAATGAATATCATCTGCTCAAGAAACGAGCTCCTCAGCGCCATCACGGGCGTAGGAAGAGCAGTAAGTTCAAAATCACCGATCCCTGCCATGGAAGGGATCCTGTTCCAGCCGGAGGAGAACGCTGTCAAACTGACGGCCTACGACCTTGAGATAGGCATCATCACATACTGTCCGGCAGAGGTCTTTGATACCGGAGATATCGTCATAAACGCCAGGCTCCTCGGAGAGATCCTCAGAAAGAGCGAGGGAGATACCGTCAGCATAGAGACAGAGCCCAACCTCATGGTGAAGATCAACAGCGGACTCACGAAGTACTCATTTATGGGACTTCCCGCCTCTGATTTCCCTGAGTTTCCTGTCCCCGATACCGATTCCACATTCACTATCCCGGGTCCTGACGTGCAGGAACTGATATCCAAGACGATATATGCCGTTTCAGTGAGCGATCAGAAGCCTGTTCATACCGGAAGCAAGTTCATATTTGAGGACGGTACCCTGACAGTCGTTTCTGTCGACGGACACAGGCTGGCTGTAGCGAGAAAGCACGGTCTGGAATACGGCGAGGACAAGTCTTTCATAATCCCTGCAAAAACACTGCAGGAAGTCAGCAGGCTCATCGGAGACAAGACCGAGAACGTGAGGATAGGCACAGCAAAGAGATATGCAGTCTTCAACCTGGTCGGATATACAGTCGTGACGAGGCTTCTGGAAGGCGACTTCCTTGATTACAAGAAGAGCGTTCCCGTCGCCTACAAGACATCTGCGGTAGTAGATACCTCAGATCTTGCCGATTCCGTTGAAAGGGCTGCCCTGATCATAAGCGACAGATTCAAGAGCCCTATAAAGATGAAGTTCGACGACGGTACTATCAGCATAAGCTGCAATACATCCACCAGTTCCGTATATGACGAGATCAGCTGCAGTCTTGAGGGAGATCCGATAGATATCGGATTCAACTACAGATATATCCTCGACGCGCTGAGAAACTCGGGAGTTCAGAAGGTCATCATGAGACTCAACGAGCCTACTATGCCGATGACTATAGTTCCTACAGAAGGTGACGACTTCCTGTTCCTGGTACTTCCTGTGAGGCTGAGATCGAATGAATAGGATAGTCATCCATACCGAATA
>JAEEGL012574157.1_pt1 | contig 10800 bp, 7 predicted proteins | sample 9134231 | NCBI WGS metagenome assembly JAEEGL01 (sample SAMN16246548, study PRJNA631951) | gut metagenome | biome: gut microbiome; feature: rumen; material: fiber-attached | host: Bos | place: Iran: Karaj | collected 2018-10
GAAGGTCGAAAAAATGCTGACGGCACTTGCGGAATACGGCAGGTACTGCCCCCTGAACAGGATGGAACTCGGTGATGGTGAGGTCGGCGTTATCACGGCATCCATCTCCTATCTCTATGCGAAGGACGTTTTCCCCGAGGGCACGTCTTTCCTGAAACTTGGCCTTACCAATCCGCTGCCGATGGATCTGATCCGGGACTTTGCCTCCCGCGTAAAAACCCTTTACGTGGTTGAAGAGCTGGAGGGGTTCATGGAAGAGCAGATCCGCGCTGCCGGCATTTCCTGCATCGGGAAAGAAAAAATCAGCAACATGTACGAACTGAATCCCCAGCGCCTGCGTCAGATGCTGTTCGGGGAGGAGCCTGTTATCAGGGAACTGCCCGTCAAGGCCGTGTCACGGCCGCCGGCTCTCTGCCCCGGTTGCCCGCACCGCGGTTTTTTCTATACCATGTCCAAACGGAAGGATGCTGTAATTGCCGGCGACATCGGCTGTTACACGCTGGGCGGAAGCGCCCCGCTGAATGCCCTGGATACCTGTATCTGCATGGGTGCCGGCCTTTCGGCAGCTGCAGGAATGGCAAAAGCCTTTGAAGCAGCAGGTCAGCCCCGTAAAGTGTTCGGCGTGGTCGGCGATTCGACCTTCTTCCACAGCGGTATGACCGGTGCGGTTGAAATCATCTATAATAAGGCAAATGTTATCCCCATCATACTGGATAACCATATAACCGGGATGACCGGCCATCAGGACAATCCGGGCAGCGGTTACACGCTGCAGGGAGAACCTGCGGCTGCCATCGCGATCGAGGATGTCCTTCGTGCCTACGGGTATCAGAAGATTTTGATCGTCGATCCGCAGAATCTGAAAGCCATGGCGCAGGCGGTTGATGAGGCTGTTGAATCCGAGGTACCGGCTGCGATCATCTCCCGCCGGCCCTGCCTGCTGATCAAGCGCATGAAGCATGAGACATCAACATGCAAGGTTGATCGGGACAGATGCATCGGCTGCAGAAGCTGTCTGAAGGTCGGCTGCCCGGCCATTCAGATCAGAGACGGAAAGGCTGTGATTGATCCCAACCAGTGTGTCGGCTGCACGGTCTGCGCACAGGTCTGCCCGAAGAAAGCAATCACGGGGAAGGAGAACTGAGATGGCGAATAACACGAAAAGCGCGCTGCTTGTCGGGGTCGGCGGCCAGGGGGCGATACTGACAGCAAAAGTATTGGTCAACGGCCTGATGAAAGCCGGTTACGACGTAAAAATGTCTGAGGTCCATGGAATGAGCCAGCGCGGCGGCAGCGTTTCGACCCAGGTTCACTGGGGCGAGAAGGTCTATTCACCTGTTATCGGCAGGGGAGCAGCGGATATCATCGTCGCCTTCGAAAAAATGGAGGCCGTTCGTTATGCGGACTTTCTGAAACCGGACGGAATTGCCGTCATTAACGACTATGAATTGGCGTCTTCCAGCATCGCGGCCGGACTCTGCGAATATCCGGACGGCTGCCTTGAGGCTATGCGGCAGCAATTTGTCTGCCATGTGCTGAACGCCGGGGAAATAGCCGAATCGCTGGGCAGCAGCAAATGCATGAACATTGTCCTGTTCGGCAGTATGGTCAGGGCTCTGGGTATGGATCAGATCGACTGGGAAAATGTGATTGCCGAGACCGTCCCGCCAAAGTTCAGGGAACTGAACCTGCAGGCATACCGTGCAGGATATGAGGCTGTGAGATAAAAGAATCATCATACATCATATGGGCCTGATACTGAATACAGCCCTGATGCCAATATAAGTGAAAAACAGAAGGCTCTGCCGGCTAACCGGGCAGAGCCTTCTGTTGGACTATTTTGCCGTACGCGCGACGCGATGTGCGATATTCTGCCAAAGATGGGAGATGACGCTTAGATCGCGCTGATACGACTGCGGGAGGGTGGGAATCCGATCATACAGGATTTCCCAATACTCATATTTGTCCGTTCCGAAATCGAGAATAGCAATCTTCTGGGTGCGTGCTGTGCTTCGGCGCCCTTCCAGTACTTCCGTAACCACACCGGCTACGGCCGCTCTATGTGTGCCTGTATCAACGGAAACGGAAACATGGCAGCCGATTCCGAGACAATCTCCATTATCCAGAAAGACTGTCAAACTATGTTCTGTCATACGTGTGGTGACGCCGAAAAGCGTTTCGCCATCCTCTGCTTTCACGCTTACCGGTTCGGCGTCGACCACAACAACCGGTTCCGTATCACTGTCACGCCCGTCCAGGAGGAATACGGAAAGAATCAGGAAATACAGGTTCCGTGTCAGCCAGAAAAGCAGAATGAGAAGACTGATGATCTGCGTTCTGTCATAAGCGACGAGCAAACGGATAATCCCGATAACGGAGAGAAGCGCCAGAATGAGAAACGGGGCCATGGAACGCCGGTCAACTTCCCGTCTTTGGGGCTTACCCGATTTGTCCGTGACCTTGAAGGACGAGAGCGTCAGACCAAAGGATTCGTTTAGAATCGGGAACAGCAGATAAGGCATGACGCTTGTCTCGTAGATGCCCGTCCACTTCTGTGAGATGGTTCCCTGGCTCACCGTGAGAAGGTTGATGCTCTGCATCAGGTACATCGGCAACCAGAAAACCAACAGCTCCAGCCAGCTGCATCTGAAGACCGGCAGAGCGAAAACGGCGAACAAAAGCGGTGACAGGATGTAAACCAGGTTCTTCAGTGAAGAATACCAGTAGACCACAGAACTCCAGTAGCTGAATTTCTGGATCCATGAAAGGCCGCGCCGATGCCAGATTTTTAGCTTTCGTGCAGTGGCGATCACACCTCGCCCCCAACGGGTTCGCTGCTTGATGTGCTCGCGGAAGGTGTTCGGGGTCTGTCCGCTGGCGAGCGGTTCGGGGAGCGCAAGACTGAGATAGCCCGCGGATTCGATCAGAAGACCGGTGGCAAAGTCTTCGGTAATGGATTCGGTATAGAATCCGCCGATGTCCTCCAGCGCTTTCCTGGAGAGCACTGTATTCGAGCCCCCGTAAATTACGCTGTTGGTAGAAGACTTGGCCGGTTCAATGGTGCGGTAGAAGAAATCCTGCTCGTTCGGAGCCCGTTTTTCCGAATAGAGATTATACTGGAAAACATCCGGTTGATAAAAGCACTGAGGCGTCTGGAGGAGACCGAGCGGATGTGCAGGATCGCGCTGCAGTGCGTCTACGAAAAACGGCATAGTTTTCAAAAGAAAATCGCTTTTGGGGATCATGTCTGCATCCAGTGTCACGATGTACGGCGCTGCTGTCAGAGACATGGCATGGTTCAGATTGCCGGCTTTGGAGCCCTTATTGTCGGGGCGATCGAAGTAACCGACCCCCATTTCCTCTGCCAGACGGCGCATCTCGGGTCGTCGGTTGTCGTCACAGATCCAGATGTGCACTTTGGAGAGATCCGGATATTTCATGTGCGTACAGCCGTTTACAGTGCGTCTCAATAACTCAACCGATTCATTGTAGGTCGCAATGAAGACGTCCACCTCTGGGTATGCGTCTTCCGGGATCACCGGTAGAGGATGCGGGCGGAGGCCGATCAGACTGCTGAAAAGGACGATGGATTCCAGAAACCCGATGACCTCTACGACAAGGAGAATCAGATTTGCTGCAACGGCCGGGGCGCCAGCCTCCGTCGGAACGGAAAAGCCGACTCGCCATGCCAGATATACCAGCATGAAGAAGGCGCTCAGCGGTAGCGTAAACAAAGGTGCAAGCCTTCTTTTTTCCAGAATGCTTCCTTCTGTTTCGGCAATCAGATCGTCATAGGTTTGAATCCGGCCTTTCAACATGCTGTGTCTGATACGATACAGCAGCATCGAAAGCAGAATCAAAGCGGCTGCGCCGAGGGCACAGAAACCCCAGGCACGAATCGCGACATACCCATGAGGGCCGACGGAGTTGCCCATCAGCGAGCACAGCCCGGCAAACCAGCCTTTCTCGAACGTCGGGGCTGCAACGGGGATTTTTTCCGGATCTGTTCCGCGGATGAGTTCCCGGACCCAGTATCCTGTCAAAGTCAGGTCTTCATCCGTGATTGGCTGTTTCGGGTCAAACTCCGGCTTGAACATGGCAGAACTCTCGTACTTATTGGAAAAGCTCCAGACGGCATAGCTGATCTGATGCTCGTTCAGGAACTGGAACCAGGTCACCGCCGAGGCAAAGTCAAGCCTGCCGTCACCGCTTGATTCGCTGATCCCGCATTCGGTGATAAATACCGGAAGGCCTTCATCCAGCGCGGCCTGCAGTTCTTCCAGCAGTTCTTCCTGATGGCTGGCACAGTAAAAGTGGAGCACATACATCACATTATCGAAATCAAGCGGACGGAGAAGCGCACTGCCGAGATTTCGGTCATATTCCGGTGTACCGACCACGATGACAGCATCTGGACTGTTTGCCCGGATAACCGGGATTACCCGGTTGGCATATACCAGAACGTCTCCCCAGCTTGTTCCGCCGTTCGGTTCGTTACAGATCTCATACACCAGATTCGGGACATCGGCATATTCCGACGAAATCAGATCGAAAAAGTCGACTGCAGCGTCTATGTCCTGGCGCGGGTCCCCGTCTTCAAGAACATGCCAGTCCACCAGAACGTAGAGGCCAGAGGAGATGGCAGCATCGATGCCTTTTTTCATCAGAGCAAGACTTTCTTCCTGACCGCCGTTGCAGTATATGTTTGAATACATCGCTAGACGGACCAGATTCGCACCCCAGTCATCCGAAAGCTGGCTGAAAAGTTCGGCACTGACAAAGTCCGGAAACCAGGTAAGGCCGTGCGTACTGACACCTCGCAGCTGAACGGCCTGACCGGCAGCATCCACGAGCTTCCCGTCTTCGACATGCAGCGCGTCGACCGTGCCAGAACCATCCGCCGCAAGGGCAGCGGTGCCCGGTAATATAACGCACAGGGCCATACAGCAGAAATATATGAGGCATTTTCCAACGATCCGCAGTTTCATCTGCCCTTCTCCTCCCCGGAATGTGTTTCCGGTGCGTTTCCGGAGAAAACAGGCGTCTTGGCGATGTAATGCCTCAGCATAAGCGCCTGTACTGCCTGTCCGGCAAGTGTACCACCCCAGACGCCCCAAATCCCCCAATGGAATACGAGAACCGTCAGGGCGACAAGCGTCAGATTGACGCAGGAAAATGAAACAATGCTGCAGAATGCCGACTCTTTCATCATCCCGATCCCTTGCAGACAACCGTTGTTGATAAACTTCAGCGTCTGGAATATGGTGATAACGCCGATCATGTAACAGGAAATTGCGCCCGTAGTAACAAAGGCTTCCTCCTCGCTGAAAAAGCTGAAGAAATACTTTCCGCCTGTCATAATGATCACGGACAGAATGACAGCGCTGATCATTCCGCTTTTCTTGATCGCGCGCCTGTAATCGGCGAGGCGTCTGTAATCCCCCTCGCCATAAGACCGGCCGATCAGGGTGACCGAGGAAGTCTGAAGACCGGTTCCCAGAGCATAATTGACATTCAGCAGATAGTTTCCCACCGAATAAACAGCCATCTGGAAGGAACCGATTCTGGCCGTAATTCCGGAAATCACGAGCAGAGTTGCCCGCATGGCCACATTGTCAACAGCACAGCTTTTCGTCATGTTCAGAATCTCGCTCAGGCTATCCTTTGTCATGTGATAGCGTCTGCCGATACAATATGGGATGTTCGTAAACAGTTTCCTGTTGCAGACAAATACGAGGCTGAGGATACACGCGGCTATATTTCCGAGAACCGTCGCAACGGCGGCGCCGGCGATGCCCCAGGCGGGAAAGCCCCAATGCCCTTCGATGAGCAGATAATTGAAAAAAAGATTGACCACACAGGAGAGAACATTGTCAATAAAGGTCAGCTTTGTTTTTCCGAAGCCGCGGAGAGCAGAGTTGATCTCCAGAAACACAAGGTTGAAGATCATGCCGCCCATCACGATGCGAAAATATACAATAGAGCCTTCCAGAGTATCCGCCTGCCCGGAAAACAGGATCATGATCGGCCTGGCCAGTCCTACTGCCAGAGCGCTCAGGGCCAGACCGAGAAGAAGAACCAGTTTGATCGTGTGATCAAAAATCTGGTTGGCTGTTTCCTGATCATCCCGACCGTGATACTTGGCAACCAGGCTTGTGGTTACCGTGTTCATGGCAAAGAAAATGCTGTAAATAAAGAGCCGGGGCTGATTTGTCACGGAAACCGCGGAGATTGCAGTCACGCCCATGGCGGAAACCATTTTTGAATCGATGATCGCCGCAAAAGTTGTGAACAGGGTTTCCAGAAACGACGGGACACCGATTTTCATGATTTCCTTGTAAAGACTTTTCCGGTACTGACTGTTTTCCATAGTTATGACAACCTTTTGTCTGCTCAGTATGTTCTGTTACGGATAAAGCCAGTTTACCAGAGACCGATGGAGAAGGCAAGAAAAATGACAGCTCCGATTTGTATGAAAATACCTCTGTTGCATTGATTACAGGGGCTTCTGCTGCGATCCTGTTCGGGAATGAACCCTGAAGACGGGGACCCTGATAAAGAACGGATCTTCAAGACAGGGACGGGGCTGCAAGTTGCTGACCGCCCGTGAGAGAAAAAGTAAGCAGTTCCTGAGCTCTGAAAGCAGCTTTTATCCAAGCTGCATCAATATCTTTATTTGAATTTTCCTGATATCCGTGTATAATAAAACGATAGATCAGCCGTACAGAAATCGGGAAAGGAATGAAAATGAAAGTAGACTTTGATGAAATCATCGACCGCAGAAACACAAATGCACTGAATACAGACGGATTTCGCGGATACATCTTTCATGCGGGACCCGAGAAGGTTTTTCCGTTTAAGGATGAAGAGTTTGTCCGTATGTGGGTGGCGGATATGGAGTTTGCATGCTGCCCGGCCATATGCGATGCGATCAGGGAAAGAATCGACAGAAGAATATTCGGCTATACCATGATGTTTGATGACGCCTACTACAGCGCTTTCAGCGGATGGTGCAAAAGCAGATACGGCTGGAGTTTTCCAAAGGAAGAACTGTGCTTTTCTCCGGGTATCATACCTGCGCTTTATCAGCTTGTTGAAGATCTGATAGGAGAAGGGGAAACATTTGTGATAACAACGCCCTCCTATGGATATTTTCTTCACGCGGCAGAGTATAATCATGTTCCCGTAATCTGCTCTGATCTGATTGATCGGGACGGCAGATTTACCATCGATTACGAGGATCTGGAAAGAAAATGTGCGGATCCCCGGGTGAAAATGCTGCTCTGGTGCAATCCGCACAATCCGACCGGCAGAGTCTGGACGGAGGAAGAACTGCTCCGTGTAGCCGCGATTGTTGAAAAGTACAACCTCTGGCTCATATCCGACGAAATCCACTGTGATATTATTCGCAAAGGCCTGTGCCATACGCCCATGGGAAAGGTAATGCCGGATTATCCGAGACTGATCACCTGCATGTCCGCAAGCAAGACATTCAATATGGCGGGCCTTATGTTCTCGGACATCATCATCCGCGACAGGACGGAGCGGGAACGGTTCAACAGCCGCGACAAGATTGCCGGAATGCTGAACCCGCTGTCGATCGCGGCGCATCAGGCGGCATATGAAAAAGGCGGAGAATGGCTGGAACAGATGAAAGATTATCTGGACGGAAATTTCCGTTTTGTGGAAAGTTTCCTGGCAGAGCATCTGCCGCAGGCAGAGTTCCGGATTCCGGAAGCGACTTATCTTGCCTGGGTTAATCTTTCAGGATGCCTGCCGGATGTAAAGGATCTGCCCGGTTTCTTTGCAAATGAGGCCGGGGTTTTGCTGGAGGGCGGGAACAGCCTTTTCGTCGGGAATGCAGAAGGCTTTGTCCGCCTGAACCTTGCCATGCCGCGCAGCGTTCTGAAAACAGGAATGGAACGTATTGCCGAATCCATCAAAAAACATAATGATTCTGTCAACGGGGAGTGAGTCTTGCCATGAAAAACCAGATCAAAAAAACGCTTGTTATCCTAATGATCGTACTGCTGATGCTGTCGGTGCTGTCTGCGTGCGGGCAGAGCAGCTCTGAGGTAAAGACAGAGACGCCGGCATCAGCGGAGGAGACGCCGACAGCAGAAAAAGAGAAGCCGGCAGAGGAAGAGGAGACACCGGAAGCCCGGAGCAGCAGTTTTTCCTACGCCCACGATCCGCGCGAGAATCCCGCGGCCATGGAGGATATTATAGAAGACCCTGAGGCCATCTACGGCTTTTCTCCGGATCCAAAGTCCACACGGCTGGGAGGTTATGCAAAATATGACTGGACGGATCCGGAGCTTGTGGAAAAGGCAAGGGAAGAGAGAATCGCGTATCATGATTCGATGGAGTCCATGATCGATATCCTTTACCGTATGCGGGACGAAGGCGCCTCAACGGAGGAAATGGCAAGAGCGGTTTCCGCTGAGAGAAACCGTCTGCGAATGGCTTCCTCTGCAGATAATCCGGAAGGACTGGAAGAAGTAAAAGAGAGCAATCTAAAAACCTACGGACACGAAGACGGACCCACACCGGATGAGCTGTATGAAAAATACGGCTCATGGACGACAGTGATTCAGAAGTCTTTCAGTACCAACATGGGCATGGATGTCTGCTGCGGGCTTTATGATGAATATTATCCGCTTTATATTGAACTCGGATATGTGGATGCCTGAGCGGAACAACAAGAAGGAGAACAAGAATGAAACCGTACAAACGAAAAGTACAGTATTACGAAACGGATATGATGGGTATCGCTCATCACGCCAACTATATCCATTGGATGGAGGAAGCCCGGATCGATTTTATGGAGCAGATCGGGTATTCCTATGCCGAGATGGAAGGGCATGGCGTTTTTTCACCCGTGAAAGGTCTGTCCTGCGAGTATAAGCATCCCTGTACATTCAGTGATGAAATCGAAGTAACGGTGTCAATTGCGGCTTTCAACGGTGCGAAGCTGGTGCTTCGGTATGAGGGACGCAAGGGAGATGTTGAAGTTTTTTCGGCAAGATCAGAGCATGCCTTTGTTGATGAGAAGGGGCAGATCCTCCGACTGAAGCGGGCTGTGCCGGAGCTGTCGACCAGAATCATGGAACTCCTGTGCGAGCATAATGAGGAAATGAAGGAAGGATAATCGGACAACGATTCTGCCGGACGGGGAGGCAGGGAACAGGACGACGGCAGTATCGCGGAGAAAGAGAAAATGAATCAAAAGGATTTAAGAGAAGTCAGACGGCGGGTGAGACCGGAGCATAACAGCGTACGCAGCATATACGGATGTTTCGTCAATGGCGGAAGGGAAATCATCGCCGATTTTGAAGAATCTGTAGGACTGCTCTCGGAGGATGAGTCGGAGAGGTATTTTTCGCTGATTCGCAAGACACTGTCTGGCGGTCTGGGAAGAACGCTGAGAGATATTTCTTTTGCCAGCCGTCAGGTAATGGAAAGCGCTGAACATCAGCTGCTCAGCGCACTGAGAAAGTCGGAGCTGAAAGATCCGGAACTTAGAAGATCATTTTACGAGAGCATGATTAACAGCATCGATATGGGCGATGAGAATTATGCAATTCTGATGATTTTCGACTCGTATGATGTTCCGCATCGTGATGATAAAGACAGTGAAGATACTGGAGGAGATGTATATCGCTATATTCTGTGCTGCGTCTGCCCGGTTAAAACAGGAAAGGCTGAACTCGGCTATGACGCTGCCGCAAAATCCTTTCATACCGCGGCTCTCGGACAGATCCTTACATCTCCGTCATTCGGATTCCTGTTTCCCAGCTTTGAAGAGCGAAGTACAAATATCTACGGCGCGCTGTTCTATTCCAGAGATGTGAACGATGCACATGAAGGTTTTATCGATGCTGTTTTCAAAACGACCGTCCCGATGCCTGCGGGAGAACAGAGAGAGAAATTTCAGGAGATCGTCAGTTCTTCTCTGGGAGAGAAAAACAGTTTCGATCTCGTCCAGGGCATCCATGAACAGCTCAGCGAAAGGATCGTTTTTTATAAAGAGAGCAAAGATCCGGAGCCGATGAAAATGAGTGCCGAAGAGATGATTGAGATTGTGGAGAACAGCGGTGCAAGCGACAGGCAGATTGAGGATTTTCGCAAATCATGCAGAGAGATGCTCGGAGAAGACGGTATGTTCAGCCCGGCGAATATCACCGACCCAAAGAAAATGGTAATCGAGACGCCGGAGATCAGAATAACCGTAGATCCGCAGTACAGCCATCTCATAAGCACAGAGCTTATAGACGGCCGAAAATATATTCTGATTGCTGCGGACAATGGTGTTGAGATTAACGGTATTGGCGTCGAGATCGGATAACGGATAAGAAGACGAGCCGGAAAGCTGTCTGGAAGAAGTTCTTGTACAGCTTTCCGGCTCCTTTTTTTCTGAACGGCTTCACTGGGAACTCCAGCGCAGGACCTTGAATGGAGTTGTCAGACGAAGCTCCAGTTCCCGGTGCCGGGGATAGTATTCCCCGGTAAAAGTGAGAAACTGTTGAATCAGGTCAGAAGAGTCCCTTCGGAAAAAGAAGCCATACGGAACCGAATAATTCCACTTAACCGGCTTTAGATACATATCGTGGATGGCATCATCGAAGCACATGGGGAGAATAACAAGCTGTTTATGGATGGATGCATTCCAGACGACATCGCTTCCGAAACCGGACTTCTCGGTGACGGTAAACCCCTGTGCTGTCAGATCGTCGAACAGCGCCGCGCTCTGAGTGTCTCTCAGGAGAATAAGGGTATAGTCCTTCAGATCATCATAAC
>JAEEGL013150110.1_pt1 | contig 10800 bp, 9 predicted proteins | sample 9134231 | NCBI WGS metagenome assembly JAEEGL01 (sample SAMN16246548, study PRJNA631951) | gut metagenome | biome: gut microbiome; feature: rumen; material: fiber-attached | host: Bos | place: Iran: Karaj | collected 2018-10
CGTAGCTCATGTGGCAGGCGCCGCAGGTGGAGTGATGGACCACCATCACCTCCTGCACCCCCAGCTCATAGATGCCCACGAGCAGCGACCGGATGGCCGAATCCGTCTCCGACAGCACCAGCCCGCCCGCGTTCTTGATGATCTTCGCATCGCCGTTCCGGAGCCCCAGCGCCTTCGGCAGCAGCTCCGTCAGCCGCGTGTCCATGCACGTGAGCACCGCCAGCTTCTTGGCGGGAAACTTGTCGGTCACAAAAGGTTCGTACTCCTTATTGGCCACGAACCGGGCGTTGTAGGTGAGGATTTGGTCGATCATGGTTTCCGTGTTTTTACAAAGGTAGGGTTTTTCGGGGTCTCCTGCAATTTCCGGGTCAGCCTGGCTTGGCTTGGTGCGGGTAACGTCCCGAAATTGGGGACGTTACCCGCATGAGGCCTCAGAAAAGCAAACAGTCAAATGGTTGAAATTTAAGAATCTATTACTATGGTTAGAGGAACGATCGTCGTCACTTGCCCCCACTGCGGCAAGACCTTCGTGGCGCCAGACATCGAATGGCACGCCACAGCACTGTCTGCGCCCGTCCCTTGTCCCCATTGCGGTCGGACTGTGGACCCGAATGGGAGAAAGGGGCTTTGAGGGATTGTGAAGAGTTGGTTGATGGAGGGGGGGACGGATTGCCGGTTGGTGAGCATGCCGAACCTCCGGCAGGGGAAGGGTAGTCCGTCATTCCCGGCTTGACCGGGAATCTCCTTGCATGTTATCTTTTTTCTTGTCGAAGTTAATTAATATCGGCAAGAAATTCTTATCTTTATTGCACGCTTAAGAAAGAACGTATTTCTGAAAGCGTGAAAGTGACCCACTGACACTAAACAATAGACCAAGAAACAGATTAGGGAATAGCATTTAGTTAGTCTTTATGCACGTTTGATTGTCGTGAACGAGAAAGATGTGATTCTCCTCAAGCACTGGATAGCTCATAACCATCCAGTATCCGAGCTCTCAATGGATAAAAGAAATGTTTATCTAAAGGGCATGGGCGCGGCTTTGCATGCCGTGATGGGTTCTGACAGCAATTTGGCCACATTCTTTGGTGTCTGGACCCATTCGGTTTTAGGTCAGAGTTCATCAACTCAGGATTTCTTTGAAGCCGGCTCTATATGTGATATCAAGCGCGCAATAAGAGTAGAGAACAAGTGGTGGCAGTTCTGCCGAGTCAGGGACACGTTTTTCTTTGATCTCATGTATTTAGCGACATTTGATGGGGATTATTCTAGAGCAAGTAGGGTTGCCGGTTTTTTTAATAAAGGGTTCGGAGGGAGTATCAAACGTCATGCTTTGTCGTTCTCCCGTTTCCCTGGATGCATCTCTGATGGCTCTTCGATTTCAGTATCATCTTCTCAAATCGCTTTGTTGAAGGAGAATATGGCGGTTTCTTTAGGGGCATTTTACAAGGTCTTGGTCGTTGCCAATGTCAGTGCCGGGAAATCCACCCTTATTAATGCCTTGACTGGTAAGCGATTCTGCCGGTCATCGAACCTTCCGTGTACTGGTAAGGTCCACTATGTCTTTAACAGGCGCATAGGTCAGTCGGCGCTCTTCCGGCGAGGAGAACAGTTCTATGAGATCAACCACTCTGGTTTCTTGAATTTTGATTCCATTAGTTTCCCTTTCCATGTGGGTTGGGAAGGTGTTCCCATTTGCTTCATTGATTCGCCTGGTATGAATAACTCCGAGAATGGGGACCATGCCAGTCTTTCGTACTCTGTCATTAAGAAGGGCGAGTATGATTTGTTGTTGTATGTATCTAACGCTCAGTATTTTGATACGGTGGATGAGAGGAAGGCCTTGGAGACGGTTTACAAATTCGCCAATAAGAAACGTGTCCTTTTCGTGTTGAATCAGTTGGATTCCTTCAATCCAGAGACTGATTCCATCTCCCGGATGATGGCTTCTTTCAGGTCAATCCTCATGAAATGTGGTTTCAAGAATCCTATGATTTTCCCCACATCAGGATATGCCTCGCTAGTATCATATTTGTCCGAAGTCGAACTCGGTGTGAAAGGCCAGATTGACAAGGAGTACTTATCAAGTGCTTTTGGTGAGCGCTACTTTGATCTTCCGTCATATCTTGGATTGGCATCTTCGGACAAAACAGGCGTTGAATTACTCGAAAAAACCATAAAATCATTTATACGAACATGACTTCATTGTTTATCAAGTACAATCCGTACATTATTAAAACCGACATCACCGTCAATGGGCGGAAGCCGAAAGACAACAGCTTCCTGAACATTGGGAAAAAACGTTTGCAGGAATGGGTGGATGAATTGCCGACAAGAATCTATGATGAGTTTTTAGACAAGGATTTATCCATTGAATTTGTGGGGATGGAGGGAGATTTTCGCGACCTTGAAGAGGCCTTCTCAGGATCCGGAATGAATGTCTCGTACAAAACGGACCTCAAACCGGGTATCGATGTTGTCGAAGAATCGGTCATCAATATTTACGAAGAGATTCAGGCTGGTCCGGTCCCCGAATTGAAGGATCGCCGTATAGTTCAGGCATTTGAAACAGCGAAGAATCAGGAGTTCGACATCAACGTTGTAGCGACGATGAGTGCCGGAAAATCCACATTGATCAATGCCCTGCTTTCCAAGAAATTGATGCCGGCAAAAAAAGAGGCGACAACGGCCACGATTGTCAGGATAAAGGATACAGACAGTCCGAAATTCGAGGCAGAAGCATTTGACAGGAATGGTAATCTGCTCAAGCGTATCGAGGATCTCAAACAGCAAGACATGCGGATTCTTAACGATGATAAAGAGATCTCTCAAATAAATATTTATGGACGGATCCCGTTTTTGTCAGATACTCCCGATAAAAAAATACGACTTGTGCTGGTAGACACTCCCGGGCCGAACAATTCCAATGACAACAACCATAGGACATTGACTTATCGGATGTTGGAAAACTCTGACAAATCCTTAGTCCTTTACGTGGTTAATTCCAATCAATTCGGAATCAATGATGATGCCGTTTTCTTGGATTTTGTGTGCCAGCAAATGGCAAAATGCGGGAAGCAGTCAAAAGATCGTTTCTTCTTTGTCGTCAATCAGTTGGATAGTACAAATCCGGAAGAATACGATTCTCCCAATTGCATTGAGGAGAATCTTCAGAAGGTTAAGGCTTATATTGAAAAACGAGGTGTTAAAGATCCGAACATTTTTCCTGCGTCAGCATTGGTGGCCCTTTCATCTAGGCTTGATGAACGGCCTGGCCCTTTCACGTCGTGGCCTAGATTCGTAGAGCAGTATCGGGCGATGGATATTTTTAAGTTTGACGATTATTATGCTTTTAACCATCTGCCTCAAAGGATTCAAGAACAAAACAATGCATTGCTGAATACTGATTGTACACGCGAGCAGGAGGTGGATCTCCACTCTGGGGTGAAATGCGTTGAACAGGCTATCGCGTTGTATATTGACAAGTATGCACGTCCGACAAAGGTGTTCGATCTTACTCAGTCTTTCAATGAGAAACTTAAGGAGGTTGCTGCCTTCGATAATTTGGTCGTCTCCATTTCAAAAGACAAGGAAGCCGCTGAACGCATAAAAAAACAAATTGCGAATATTCAGCAGCGGATTGGTGATGCGAATAGAGCCAGCGATTTCTCCCAGTCTTTGGAAGGAAAGACAAAACAACAGTCAAAAACGGTGGGCGAAAAGATCAACAAGTTAGTCGACCCCTTGTTAACGGAAATAACTTCATTAATTGCTTCTGATAATAAGCTTCCCATTGAGCAGGCAAAGAGTAAATGTCTGGGTATTGAGAACAGGTGCCAAGAGCTTACCGCAAAGCTGATTTCTCAGGTTGAATCAATTGTGGAAGATGATTATAAAAAGGTTGTTGACGCAATCGTTGATGAATACAAAAAGCAGTTGACCACGTTGAATATTGCTGACGGTGGATTTGTTCAGGTTGATCCGCTGAAATTGGTCGCGGGAGAATTCGATAGGATTGATGATTATATCAAGGAAAGCACGAAGGAAGAGGTAGTTGGTCAAAAGAGGGTTACGAAAACGAAGAGAGTATTTGAGGAGAGTAATCGTAAGTGGTACAATTTATGGGGTTTGGGTATTTTCGGCCACGGAGATCGATTTGTTGATAAGCAATATATTGTGACTGAAGATATCATTGGTGAAGTTGTGGATATGGCCAAGCTAACCGATGAGTATCTGTTGCAATATCAGTTATTTGTGGATGATACCAGAAAGAATGCTATTGATTACACCGAAATACAAAGGATGGAATTGGTCAATAATGCTAAAGATGTAAAGAAAAAGATTGACCAGATTCTTTCGGATAAGCTCAAAGAGCTGGAAAAGGTTCAGTCTGATGACAAGACTCTTCAGGAGGCCATGCATCAGAAAGAAAAGAATTTACAATGGCTTCAGTCCATCCAAACGCGAATCAATAACCTCATAGTTTTTTAATATCCCGGTCATGAAAGAATCATTTATCAATGCCGTTGAGACCCAAGACTTGCGCAGAGTCCGCCTGTCATTAAGCAATGAATTGTTGCTTTTCCCTTCCGGAGAATCCTTCGCAGAGATGCGTCAATACTCGCAGGAGCGTCTTCCCGACCTGTTTGAGGCAGATGACGAGGATACCCTTGAGGAAGATCCCCAGAAGTGGAACCAAGACTATATGAATAACCTTCATTCTAGACTGAATCGGAATTTCTCTGAGCGGAAACTCAACCATTTGGCCGAAGTTGTGAAAGTCGTTTTGGCTGAAAAAATACGTTTGCAGCAAGAAGAATCCGCCGCAAGGTCAGATGATAACGTCCCATCTTCGCGTGAAGGGGCGGCCTGCATCGCGGGCGGTGCGGCGATTGCGGTTGCGGGGTTTATTGCTGAAGCCACATTTTGGAAAGCATCATTGATTACGCTTGGCATTGCCAGTATAGTATATGGGGTTTATTCGGTGACAAAAAAATAATATGCAAGACAATTTTAGACTACCGGCTGTTCAGAAAAAAGAACTTCAGGGGTTCCAAGAGCGGGCGCTTAAGGCGCAGCAAATGGTGGATGATGTCGTTCTTAAGAAGTATCTGACTCGATTGGACAAGGCAGAGATTGTGCCTTTCCCAGATGAACTCAAGCCTGATAGTGGGGATATTCGCTTGTTCAAGATCAACAAGATGGTCTATGAAAAGGATGAATATGCTACAGACAAGTTCATCAGCATGGTGGGAGCGATGACTTTTGCCGCCAATACCGTATTCTTGATTGTTGATGGGCATAGGGATAGAACAGATTTTTACTTGGGGGTCAAGTCGGATAAGTATGATGAGCAACGAACTGGAGCTTCCGTTGGTGAGACTTTCCGCCGAGCTGTTTCAGGGCAGTTCCCCGGGGCAAGCATTGATGACTGCTCTGATAGAAGGGGAGTTATTTTTCGGCGTTTTTCAAGTAGTGTAGCCATCAGTTCCTGTGTGGGATTACCTGCTGAAAAGAGTGAATCTGCACAATACGATAATTCAAACTATATCCAAGGAATTGAGAAGCTCGCGCTGGCGATGCAAGGTAAGGAGTATACGGCTATCATTCTGGCTACCTGTCATGCTCCTGAAGAGATTGCCGCTCTTAAAGCTGGATATGAGACGATTTTCTCTGAACTGTCTGTCGAGGCTACTCAGCAGATTGCTTATTCAACGAATGAATCTCTTGCTAATTCCATTACCCGGACAAAAGGGTATTCAAACTCTACATCTTTGGGTACGTCGGTCGCGGTAGGAGAGTCTACCACGGAAACAGTTACACATACAGAAGGAGAGAGTGAAGCAAATGCAGCAGGGAAGGCGGCAAAATTAATGAGTTCGCTGTCTGGACCAGTGATGATTGCAGGAGCAGCTTTGGCTTTAACTGGTGTTGGATCTATTCCCGGTGCCATTCTAATGGGAGTTGGTGCGGCTGCAAAAGTAGCGGCTCCTGTGACCGCGGCATTTGAGAAACAAATTAACTCAAGTGATGCTACTTCCAAAGGAAAGACAGATACATTAACAAAAACAAAGACAGAGAACGTCACGCATACTGATACTTTCTCGGATGCGGAAGGGAATACATCGACGATTGGTAGCTCGAAAAACTTCACTTTAACTATCCAGAACAAACATGTACAAGAAACACTCAAGTTGATTGATAAGCAAATTGAAAGGATTGAGAAGAGCGAGGGGCTTGGCTTATGGTCAGGAGGTGCCTATTTCCTCTCTTATGATATGGATAACGCCAGTGCTGAAGTTGCGGCATCTATCTATCGATCCATTTTGCAAGGAGAGCGTTCTGGCGTTGAGGTTTCGGCCATCAATACTTGGCGTAAGTCTGATTATCAGATTGAGAGCCTACGTGAGTATTTGTCATACTTCTCACATCCGTTGTTCTCATACGGTGAAGGAGGGATTCAGATGACCAGCTCGTCTTTGCTGAACAGCAAGGAGTTGGCAATGATGATCGGCCTTCCGAGGAAGTCTGTCCCTGGCCTTCCTGTAGTCGACCATGTCTCGCTCGCCAAGGAAGTTGTCCGGTTCTCTTCCAAAGATGAAAGGGTTGAGTTTGGATTGGGGCATATTTACGATCAAGGAATAGAGAAGAACCAGGAAGTAAACCTTGACCTGAAGAGTCTGACAAAGCATGTTTTCGTTACCGGATCGACCGGTTGTGGAAAGAGTGAGACAGTTTATTCCCTCATCCACAGGGTGCGTGAGAGAAATTCCGGGATTCGTTTCCTGGTGATTGAGCCGGCCAAAGGTGAGTATCGGAATGTATTCGGTGATGTGAACATATACGGGACTAATCCTAAGAAGGCTAAACTTCTGAAAATTAACCCATTCCGATTCCCATCAAAGGAGGTCCATGTTCTTGAGCATATTGATCGCTTGGTGGAGATTTTTAATGTCTGCTGGCCGATGTATGCAGCCATGCCGGCAGTCCTAAAGGAGGCAATTCTTTGTTCATACGAGAAGTGTGGCTGGGATTTGGCATCTTCTGAGTGTTGTTATTCTAGTGACCTTTTCCCGACGTTCGCTGATTTGCTAAACGAACTAGTGAATGTCATCAATCAGTCGGATTACTCGGCTGAAGTCAAGAGCAATTATACTGGGTCATTGGTTACACGCGTAAAATCATTGACAAATGGTATAAACGGACAGATCTTTTGTGGTAGCGAGGTTGGTGACGCTGCATTGTTTGATGAGAACGTCATCGTTGATCTTAGTCGGGTCGGATCGCAAGAAACAAAGGCGATGATTATGGGAATCCTCGTGACCCGTCTCAGTGAATACCGAGCATCCACTGCGGGCGAACCCAATAGCAATCTCCGCCATCTTACAATTCTTGAGGAGGCACATAATATCTTAAAGAGATGCTCTCAAGAACAGAGCATGGAGGGTAGCAATGTTGCGGGAAAGGCGGTCGAAATGTTGTCGAATTCCATTGCTGAGATGCGTACATATGGTGAGGGCTTTATCATTGTGGACCAGTCGCCCAATGCTGTGGATATATCCGCAATTCGGAATACAAATACAAAGATCATCATGCGTCTTCCCGAAGAAAGCGACCGACGTGTGACAGGAAAGTCAGCAGCCATGAGGGATGACCAATTGGACGAGATAGCCATCCTTCCGACTGGAGTGGCGGTTGTCTATCAGAATGACTGGGAATCGCCGGTTCTTTGCAAGATAAAAGAGTATGATGGGAAGCGAATCAAGGATAGAACTGTAATCAACAATGAAATTGCCTCAGAAGGAGATTTCTTGTCCGAAGCGGTAAAATTCCTTTTGGGAGAGCGTAGCAATATGCCTGCCGGATTCAATCTGGATTGCTTGAAGCGTTTTCTTTCAATGAGTTCCTGCCCGACTTCCTGTAAGATTCAGCTTTATGCTGCAATAAAAGAGTTTGAAGAAGGTCGGCCTGTTCTTTTGTGGGATCCTAAACAGTATATCCGTCTGTCTTCATTAATCACGAATTTGTTGTCTGCTAGGCAGGATGTGATTCGTTTCGCCGGATCAGAGCGGAGTTTCCCTGAATTGACCCAAGCTTTGGTACGTTTCGTTGACGGAAGGATCCCGGGCCTGTCAGATGTTTATAAGCAAAGGATTATCGGTTGTTTGATGAAGGACTATGCCCAGGGAAGTGATGTACGTGCTAAGGTGAGCAAACTATGGGCTCAATCTTGTCTATGATTAGTGATGCTTTTACTGGCTTTCCCTCATTATCGGCGTTCAACGAAGTGGATGGCCTAACCCCTAGCGAAAGATTGGATGCTTCTGGCTATCAGATGGAATCTTATCATCTTAACCCTGGCGAAATATTGGGCACAAAGGCCATGCTCGAGATTGATAACAAGAACATTGATACAGTCGCGGCTTTTTTCTCCGAAGGATATGATCAACTGTATGCAGCGGAGGGTATTGAATCACGCTATGAGATTGCTGAGTCTTTTTATGAAGTGATAAAGTCGAACATGGGGATAACGGCATCCTTTTCTTTTGCTCCGTTTGCCGATCCTCTGACGGCAGGGGGATACGACGATAAAACCGATTCAATAACGTTGAATGTCAATTATCTTGAGGATGAAAATTGTTGTGACTTGATTTCGACAATCTTGCATGAATCGAGGCATGCGCTTCAATTTAAGATTTCAGTAGAACCGAATGGAGGTATGGTTTCTGAGGATATAAGTCAGAGTTGGGCATTAAACTTTGAGCATTACATCCTCCCGGAATGGGATCGTGAGGCGTATCGTCATCAACCCATTGAGGAAGATGCCTATGACTATGAGAAAACAATTATGATACGCGGATTGTCCGCCATCGGTTTGGCTTGATTTGTTATGGATAAGGAAAAAATTATACAATTGCTAGTAGAAGAAGGGTATCCTGAGTTCATGTGGGAGATGACCACAAAGAAATTGGAATCCCTTGATTTCTACGTTAACGAGGCACTATCTGATCTGCTGGAAGGGAAGGTGCCTTCTCTTACCATTGAAGGGTATTCGTATGATACTCTCGTGCAGAAGTATCGAATGAAACCAGTTGGCGCTATTTTAACGCTTGATTGGCTCGTTAAAAGCCCCCAAGAGGCACTTATGTCATTAAATAATCCTATAAAATTGTAGTATCATGATTGAAATGGTTGGAGAATTCTCCGAGATTGCTGAGGCCGAATCCCCTTTGGCGAAACTAGCGGAGGATACCGATGTTCCAAGTTCGGAAGAACTTGACGAATTGATTGAGAAGGCAGAGTCATCCGGCCACATGCTGGATCAAAGAGAAACCGACGATACAATGCCAGGGGATGGCGGTGAGGATGTAGCATCTGAAGATGTGGATAATGTATCTGAAGAGGGGGAAGAGAATGCTATGGAAGATGTTGGTGGCGAAGTATCTGCTGATGCAGGCGAGGGTGATCCTGGTCTTGTCGAAGATGATCACGTTGACGGTCCTGAAGAGGATGAGACAGATGTCATGACCGAGAGCACCTCTGATTGTGAGACGAATGAGGGGAATGAGCCTCGCGATATGCATACCCGTAATGAGGGACTTGCGGGTTCTGCTCATCCTGAGACTGGCGTGCCTTTTGTAACCAAGATTGTTGAAACAGCTGACGGCGAAAAGGTCAAAGGTGTTTTTCCTGAGTTTGAGAGTGTTTTCGATGCCCAGTTGCCTGAAGACTTGTATCACGAAACGGATGCAAAGCAATTCGAAGAGGCACAACGTCAGTTGAAAGAGAAGTATGACTCCGATCCTGAATTTAGGAAGCAGTTTTCGGAGAGAGCACAATATGACATTGAAAATGGGAACATTCCACCTTATGGGTATACCTGGCATCATAACGAAGAAACTGGCAAGATGCAGTTGGTGGATTATGATACTCACCAGAAAACCGGACATACCGGAGGGAAGGCCATTTGGGGTGGAGGAAACGAAAACAGATAAAAGAACACGATTATGAGTACGATTTCATGGTTATTTGCTTCGCATGTTAAACGCGAGATTATCGAAAAGGTTTCAGGCAATAATTGTTTTACTTTGCCGGAAGACCTTATCCAACTTATCATGATTGGGAATAACGGCACCCCTTCAAAGAAAAAGTTTGATTCCGCTCACGGGAAGGAGCATATGGTCAAAACGCTCCTCTCTTATAATCCCGATGATATTGAGAATGTCTATTCCGCAATTGAAATTCTTAAGGAGTCTTGCTATCGATTATACCCGATAGCCAATGATCCCGCTGGGAACTTGATTTGCCTTTCTTCTAAAGGGATTGTTCTTTGGGATCATGAGACTGATAGCATTGATTCGATCGCACCTGATGTTGCCACCTTCCTGTCGATTCTCTATTGATTAAGGAATAATAATGGTTTTATGTATCACGCTCAGATTACATTGTTTTTGGGCGCGTAACAAAATGCGTGAAGACACCCCTTAATACCTCCTCCTTACCCACATCTCCAGGAACCGGTCTTCTAGGGAGTAGATCTTCGTCCGGCTTTCCTGCTCGTAGGTAAGTATCTGATTCTCAAGGAGGGTCGTAATCGCATACTGCACCGAGCTGGGCGACTTCAATGCGTTCTTCTTGATAAAGGCGACGGAGGTGACTCCCGTCGCCTTTCCTGCTTTGGCGATGGCCACTAAGGTCTCTTTCTGCCCGTAGTTGAGCTGGCTCAGCTGGCCGGCGAAGGCATGGGACTTTTCTTCCAGGAGGGCCTCCAGGACAAACAGTACGTCGTTCTCGTCCACCGTC
>JAEEGL014438660.1_pt1 | contig 10800 bp, 7 predicted proteins | sample 9134231 | NCBI WGS metagenome assembly JAEEGL01 (sample SAMN16246548, study PRJNA631951) | gut metagenome | biome: gut microbiome; feature: rumen; material: fiber-attached | host: Bos | place: Iran: Karaj | collected 2018-10
ATGACCATGCCGCGGGACAGGAGCCGCCTCAAAGTGTATCTTGAGGCGCCTTTTCTGATCCGCAAGCGGGACATTTATGCCCTGGAGGCGGCGATCAAGCAGGCTTATTTCCCGAAAAACGATGTTCTGGTGCGGGTCAGCGAGACCTTCCGGCTGGGTGGGATGAGCGCGGAAGAAGCGTACGCAGCCTACCGCGACAGCATCCTGCTCGAACTGAAGACGTTCAGTCTGATGGAGTACAATCTGTTCCGCCATGCCGAACTGAGTTTCCCTGAAGAAGGGATCGCGATGCTGACCGTCCCGGACAGCATGGTCCTGGGCGCCAAGACGGCGGAGCTGGCGAAATACCTGGAAGGTCTTTTTCAGGAACGTCTGGGCTTCTCGCTCTCGGTCCGGGTAAAGAATACCCGGGCGAAGCTGCAGCATGCGGATACGGAGGCGGAGATGGCCGCGGAGATCAGCGCCATCGCGCAGCGCTACCGCGACGCGCAGGAGGAGACCGAAGAGCGGCAGAAGGCAGAGACTGCGCAGAAAGATAAGAAAAACGCGAAAAAATACACCGTCAAGCGGCATTTCGATCCCGGCGAAGGCTTCGGCTTCCGCTTTGACGAAGAACCGATCGCCCTTTCGGAGATCACCGAAGAGATGGGCGACGTCGTGATCCAGGGGCAGATCGTCAGCCTGGAGCCCCGTGAACTGAAGACCGGGAACCTGCTGTACATCTTCGTGATCACGGACAAGACCGACTCCATCAAGGTCAAGCTTTTCCTGAAGCCTGAGGAGAAGGAGGAGATCGACCGCTACGTTGCGAAGGATAAGTTCGTCCGCCTGAAGGGCGTTGCGGCGATGGACCGTTTCGACCGTGAGATCGCGATCTCCGCTGTCAGCGGGATCATGAAAGAGGAAGGAACGGTGCACGAACGCAGCGACCGCGCGCCGGAAAAGCGTGTGGAACTCCATGCGCATACCCAGATGAGCGAGATGGACGCGGTCACCCATACTGACGAGCTCGTGAAGCGTGCTGCGGCCTGGGGCCACGAAGCCGTCGCGATCACCGACCACGGTGTGGTCCAGTCCTTCCCGGATGCCATGCATGCCGCGGAAGCCTGCGCGAAGAAGGGCAAGCCCATCAAGATCATCTACGGATGCGAGGGCTATCTCGTGGACGATACGACCGGCAGATCGGTCGAAGAACTGAAGCAGAGCTTCGCAAATCACGTGATCCTGCTGGCGAAGAACGATACCGGGCGCATCAACCTTTACCGCCTGGTTTCCGAATCGCATCTGAAATACTTCCATAAACGGCCGCGCATCCCGAAAAGCCTGCTGCAGGAATGCCGCGAGGGGCTGATCATCGGATCTGCCTGCGAGGCCGGCGAACTGTACCGCGCGCTGGTGAACGAAGCCTCTGACGAGGAGATCGCCAGGCTCGTGAACTTCTACGACTACCTGGAAGTACAGCCGATCATGAACAATGCCTTCATGCTGCGCGGGGCGCGGAACGGCAGGCGCTACACCGAGGAGGACCTTCGGAATTTCGTGCGCCGGATCGTTGCACTCGGCGAGCAGTACGGGAAACCTGTCTGCGCGACCTGCGACGTGCATTTCCTGGATCCGGAAGATGAAGTCTACAGGCGGATCATCCAGGCCGGCCAGCACTATACCGACGCCGACATGCAGCCGCCGCTGTATTTCCGCACGACCGAGGAGATGCTGCGGGAATTCGAGTTTCTCGGTCCGGCGAAGGCGCAGGAGATCGTTGTCACGAATCCGCGCATGATCGCCGAAATGTGCGAGACCATCTCTCCGGTCCGTCCGGACAAGTGTCCGCCCGTCATCGAAGGCGCTGAAGAAGAACTCGAGAAAATGTGCTACGGCAAGGCGCACGAATGGTACGGCGACGAGCTGCCGCAGATCGTGGAGGACCGCCTGTCCAGGGAACTTCGTTCCATCATCGGCAACGGCTATGCCGTCATGTATATCATTGCGCAGCGCCTGGTAAAGAAATCGAACGACGACGGCTATATGGTCGGGTCCCGCGGCTCGGTTGGTTCTTCCTTCGTCGCGACGATGAGTGGGATCACCGAGGTGAATCCGTTGAGTCCGCACTACCGCTGCCCGGTCTGCCGGCACAGCATCTGGGACAATGCCGAGACGCGCGCCCACGCGGGCGGCGCCGGCGTGGACATGGCCGACATGAACTGCCCGAAATGCGGTGCGAAGATGATCAAGGACGGGTATGACATCCCCTTCGAGACCTTCCTCGGCTTCAAGGGCGACAAGGAACCGGACATCGACCTGAACTTTTCCGGTGAGTACCAGAGCAAGGCACACGAATATACCGAAGTCCTGTTCGGCAAGGGCTGTACGTTCAAGGCCGGAACCATTTCCGGCATCGCGGAAAAGACAGCTTTCGGCTTTGCCCTCCAGTATTTCGAAGAGCGCGGCATGACGAAGCGCCGCTGCGAGATCGAGAGGCTGGCGGCAGGCTGCGTCGGCACGCGCCGCACGACCGGTCAGCATCCGGGGGGGATCGTGGTCATGCCGAGAGGCGAGAACATCTATTCCTTCACGCCGATCCAGCATCCGGCCAACGACGTGAACAGCAAGATCGTAACCACGCATTTCGACTACCACTCGATCGACCACAACCTGCTGAAACTGGACATCCTCGGCCACGACGATCCTACGATGATCCGCAGGCTGGAGGATCTGATCGGCATCAAGGCGACCGATATTCCGCTGGATGACCCGAAGGTCATTTCCCTTTTCAAGAGCCCTGAGGCGCTCGGGATCAAGCCTGATGACATCGGCGGATGTCCCCTCGGTACGCTCGGCGTTCCGGAATTCGGCACCGACTTTGCCATGCAGATCGTGTTGGACGCGAAACCCACCTGCTTTGCCGACCTCGTCCGCATTGCCGGCATCGCCCACGGGACAAACGTCTGGCTGGGCAACGTGCAGGACCTGATCCTGTCCGGTACGGCGACGCTCGGCGAAGCCATCTGCACGCGCGACGACATCATGCTTTACCTGATCTCGCAGGGCATGGATGCCAGCATGTCCTTCAAGATCATGGAATCCGTCCGCAAGGGCAAGGTCGCGAAGGGCGGCGAAGGCAACTGGTCTGCCTGGAAGGAAAGCATGGAGGAACACGGCGTTCCGGACTGGTACATCGGTTCCTGCGAAAAAATCATGTACATGTTCCCGAAGGCGCATGCTGCGGCTTACGTCATGATGGCCTGGCGCGTGGCCTGGTGCAAGATCCACCATCCGCTTCAGTACTATACGGCGTACTTCAGCATCCGCGCCGACGGCTTCGACTATGAGAAGATGTGCACGGGACACGACCGTTTCAATCAGGTCATCGCCGAGCTCAGGCGCCGGGCTGACGTACTTTCCGACGTCGAAAAACTGACCCTGCGCGACATGCGCATCGTAGAAGAGATGTTTGCCCGCGGCTACGATTTCGTCCCGATCGACCTGTATTCCGCGAAAGCCGACCGTTTCCAGATCGTCGGCGGAAAGATCATGCCGAGCTTCCAGAGCATTGCAGGCATGGGTGAAAAGGCGGCAAAGAGCCTGGAGGAGGCTGCGCAGGAAGGGAAATTCCTGTCGCGCGAAGACCTTGTTCAGCGCGCAAAGATCTCGCAGACCATGGCGGAGACGATGGCTGAACTGGGGATCCTGGGCGATCTGCCAATGAGCAACCAGATGAGCCTGCTGGACATCGTGACGGAACCGGCAGCATTCACGGAAGACTGAGAAGGAGGAAGGCATGCAGTTAAGACACGATTTTACGGTCTGGATGGAAGACGTGAGGAGCGGCCTCCGCATGACGGACAAGGCGCTCCTGGAGATCCTCGGTGACATGGCCATGCTGCACGGCATGCGGATCGGCCAGGGCATCAACACGCGGCATATCCACCACCTGGTCTGGATGACGCTGAACTGGAAGATGAAGATCACGAGACGGCCGCGCGCCGGCGAGAAGATCACTGCCGTCACCTGGGCGAGGGACTACACGAGGGCACAGGCTTCCCGTGACTATCTCATCCTGGATGAAGCCGGAAACGAACTGGTCCGCGCGAGCTCGAACTGGGTCCTTCTGGACGACAGGACGATGACGATCCTGCGTCTTTCGCAGGAATACATGGATCCTTACGAACAGGAGCCGGATCATGAAAACTTCCCGGGAGAAAACTTCCGCAGACCGCCGAAGGAAGGCCCGGAAGTCCTCCGAAAGATCGATTATCCCATCCTGAAGGCGATGATCGACGAAAACGGTCACGTCCACAACACCTGTTATCTGGACATGGTGCGGGAGGTGCTGCCGGAGGATGTTGATCCCGAAGATCTGCTGTATCTGGAGTCCTGCTACAGGAAGGAGATCAGGCCGGGTGCCGGACAGGTCATCGTGACCTACGGAAGGGAAGAAGATACCCACGTCGTCCGCATCCTTGACGAAGAAGACGGTTCACTGCACGCGGAATTCGTTCTGCGCTGAAAGGCCGCTCTGCCGTCTGCCCGGCCGTGACGGTAAATAAAAAGATCCCGGAGGAAGTTCTCCGGGATCTTTTCATGTCCGGGTCAATGCCGGATCATTTCTTCTTGGCTTTCTTCTTGGTATTGACCGCAGTCTTAAGAGCAGCGCCGGCCTTGAAGGAAGGGACCTTGCTGGCTTTGATCTTAACGGCTTCGCCGGTGCGCGGGTTCTTGCCGGTGCGGGCAGCACGGGTGCGGACATCAAAAGTGCCAAAACCGATCAGCTGTACCTTTTCGCCGCCGGCGATGGCAGCGGTGATGGTCTCAAGGGTGGCCTTGACGACGGCTTCCGCGTCCTTCTTGGTGACGTCGGCTTTTTCAGCTACGGCAGCAATAAGTTCTTTTTTGTTCATGGTTAAAGCCTCCAAAAAAAGCATTTCCGCCATTATAGCACAGCCAATGGAAAATGCAAGAGCTTTTGCGGAAAATGCCCGTTTTTATGCGGTTTTCAGGCGTTGGAAGACGGCGCCGGAACACCAGTCAGATCGAAGGCGGGAATGGCGGATTCCCCTGCCGCGGAAAGATCCTGTACGTAGCCTTCTTCCACGGAGGAAAAGTCCAGATAATCGAGGATCCGGCGGTATTCTGTCTCGCTGACGGTTCGGAGGAGTTCCGGATGGCGGTGAATAGGCGGCGTGTCCGCGAGGGCGGCGATGGGGGTGTACTGCGCCAGAAGGGAGAAGAGCATCTGCCGGTGGGGCAGCTCGTCCTCCATCATGTCGATCACGCGGAGCGTGTTCTCGGGGTGTCCCGGCAAGATCAGATGGCGGACCAGGACGCCGCGTTCAAGCAGGCCGTCTTCATTCATGACAAAGGGACCGGTCTGGCGGAACATTTCCCGGATCGCGGCCAGGGAGATCTCGGGAAGATCCGGCGCGAAGGAGAATTCCTCAGCGAGAACGGGATCGGCATATTTGAGGTCGGGCATGTAGATCTGCACGAGGCCTTCCAGTTCGCGGAGCTGCTCAGGCGTTTCATAGCCGGAGGAGTTCCAGATGACAGGGACGTGAAGCCGCACGCCGGACAGTGCCTCCGCAATGAGCGGGCTGAAGTGCGTCGGCGTAACGAGGTCGATGTTGTGGACGCCCCCGTCCTCAAGCTGCAGCAGGATATCGCGCAGTTCCGGTACGCTGACTTCGCGGCCGCCGGCGCCGCGGCTGATCAGATGGTTCTGGCAGAAAACGCAGCGCAGATTGCAGCCGGTGAAGAATACGGCGCCGCTTCCCCGCGTCCCGCACAGGCAGGGCTCCTCGCCGAAATGGACGGCGGCGCGGGCAATGTGCATGACGGAAGGCGAGGCGCAGAAGCCGGCAGCATGCGTTTCGGTCCGCAGGGCGCCGCAGCGGCGCGGGCAGAGACGGCAGCCATCCGGAGACGGGGCGGGAGAGCCGTGAACCTGCGCCTCCGGTTGCTTCTCTGCACGCAAAAAAGCTCCTGCGGACGCAGGAGCTTTCCGTCTGTCTGAAGTCTCAGACGTAGCCATACTCGCTCTTGATGGCCAGGGCATCCTTGTACTTGCGCTGCGCCATGTAGAGTTCGACCAGATAATCGGCGAAGATGCGGCGGTAGGAATCGCCGAGGGCTTCGCCGCCGTTCGCATAGAGGTCTTTCAGTACATTCTCGTATTCATCGGAGCTGCGGTCACCTTCCACGTAGCGCAGCCTGGTGAAGTACAGCAGTTCCTCGTAAACGGCCGGCATGCGGTCCGTACGGCGGTTGGCTGCCTGCTGCAGGAACTGATGGCCGAGGGAGGAGAAGCCCTGCTCGAAATAGCAGGTGGCAAGCTTCTGGCCGGCCAGCACTTTCTGATCTTCCAGAGAACTGTCCGTCGGCTGCATGGAAGTGAGCAGATAAGGCACGGCATCCTGGAAATTCTTGTGTTCCAGATAGGCGGAGCCGATGTTGTACTGAATGAGGCTGGAGATCGTGGCGTCGTAGCCGCGGGAGAGCTCCAGCGCGCGCTTATAGTATTTGAGCATGAAGCTCATGTCGTTGAAATTCGAATAGCAGGCGCCCAGCAGATAGCTGCTCCACAGAAGCGTGGGCATGCTGCCTTCTTCAGCCGCAGCCGAATAGGCGCGGCCGGCGGCGTCGATCGCGTTCATGTATTCGCGGCGCGCGTAATAGCACTCCGCAATGCTCTGCTTGACAAAGGCGATGGGACGGATGGTCTCAGCCAGACGCAGGTTCTCGATCTGGTCGTCACCCTCGATCAGGCCGGCGCCGACGTAGTAGGCGAAAAGCTGGTCCTCCTCCAGATATTCCTTGAAGCGGGCAATGTAGGCGGCCTCCTGATGGCAGACCGGAGCGCTTTTGCCGTACTTCTGGATCAGCATGAACAGATTGAACAGGTGCCACGACAGGTGCAGCTCACTGTTTTCCATTTCCTGCTGGTGCAGCTTAAGGTAGGCGGTCTCTTCCTCCGCCGTTTCACTGTGGAAGTATTTGTCGAAGTAGTTGTTCAGCATCATCTGGGCTTTTTCCAGCATGGCTTCGTTCTGGTTGTAATTGATCTCCAGAACGTCAAGCAGCTGCTGAAGGATCGCGGGACTGGGGTTCCCGATCCCCTGCTCGATCTTGCTGAGGTAGGAGACGGCGCAGATGCCGCGGCAAAGGGCTTCCTGAGACATGCCTTTTGCCAGACGCTGCTGACGAATAATGAAACCGGTAAAATTTTTCATGACTTTCTGCCTTCTTCGATGCGGAAAATTTTACGAGCATAATATACTAGGAAAAATTGAAAAAAGCAAGCGTTTTTTCGGGATATGTGCTATAATCCCAAGGAAAATTATTATCAATTCACGTTTGCAGCCCCACTTGGGGCAGGAAAGGACAGAATGAGAGAAGAATCATACCGCGCGGGCGGCATTTCGCACGAAGTATTCAGGCGCGGCGAGGAGGCGCTTACCGCGCTTGCCGGCCGCTTTGAGGAGATAGACCGGATCGCCGAAACGAACCAGCTTAAGGTGCTGCAGGCCATGCAGAAGAACCGCGTTGCTGCCGATCTCCTGAACGGCACGACCGGCTACGGCTACAATGACGCCGGCCGGGATACACTGGAAAGGGTGTATGCCGATACCTTCCATACTGAGGACGCACTGGTAAGGCCTCAGATCACCTGCGGGACACACGCGCTCAGCATTGCGCTTGCGGCCTCGCTCCACCCGGGTGACGAGATCCTGTCCCCGGTCGGCCGGCCGTACGATACCCTTGAGGAAGTCATCGGGATCCGGCCTTCCGTCGGCTCGCTTGCCGAGTACGGGATCACCTACGCGGAGGTCGGCCTGCTTCCGGACGGCAGCTTCGATTACGAAGGGATCCGGAACGCGGTAAATGAGAGAACGCGCCTTATCGAGATCCAGCGCTCCAAGGGCTATTCCAGCCGGGAGACCTTCTCTCCGGAACAGATCGGTGAACTGATCCGCTTCATCCGCCAGGTCAAGCCGGATGTCACCGTCATGGTGGATAATTGCTACGGTGAATTCACCCGGGAGACGGAACCCTCTGACCACGGCGCAGATCTGACCGTCGGTTCGCTCATCAAGAATCCGGGCGGCGGCCTTGCTCCCTGCGGCGGCTACATCGCCGGCCGGGCGGACCTCGTCGAGCGCTGTGCGAAGCGACTGACGGCGCCCGGGCTCGGCAAGGAAGTCGGTGCGTCCCTCGGCGTCAACCGCTCCTACTACCAGGGCTTCGTCCTTGCCCCGGTCGTGACAGCTGCAGCGGTGAAGGGCGCTTTGTTCGCGGCGAAACTGTACGAAGGACTCGGCTTTCCGACCTGGCCTTCAAGCGACAAGACCCGTTACGACATCATCCAGGCGATCGACCTGGGCAGCCCGGAATACATGAAGGCGTTCTGTGCGGGCATTCAGGCAGCCGCTCCCGTGGACAGCTTCGTGCGTCCGGTCCCGTCGGACATGCCGGGATATGCGGATCAGGTCATCATGGCCGCCGGCGCCTTCGTGCAGGGCTCATCCATCGAACTTTCCGCGGACGGCCCGCTCAGGAGTCCGTACCGCATCTACTTCCAGGGCGGCCTGACCTGGTACCATGCCAAGTACGGCATCCTGATGTCCCTGCAGAAACTGGTGGACGCAGGCCTTGCCCTGTGATATAATAAATGCCTTCCTTCCGGAGTTTTGGAGAGACAAAAGGAGGAAGAATTGAATCTTGAAAAACAGACCATGAAGTCGATGCCGGCTTCGGAACGCCCCTATGAAAAATGCGCTGCGTACGGGCCGGGAGCCCTGAGCGACGCCGAGCTCCTTGCCGTGATCCTGCGGTCGGGAACGAACCGCCTGACGGCATTGGATCTTTCGCGCAGGCTTCTGACCGTATTCGGTGAGCGGCGCGGACTCGGATTCCTGAGGCAGACGACCCGGGAAGAACTGATGAGCGTCGAAGGGATCGGCCCCGTCAAGGCCACGGAACTTCTGGCGGTCGGCGAACTCAGCCGCCGCATTGCCGGGGCGGCAAGGCGGGAACACCTTGCTCTCGGCAGGCCGAATGCCATCGCGTCCTATTTCATGGAAGACCTGTGCTACCTGGATCACGAAGAGATGTGGGTGGCTATGTTTGATACGAAGAACCGGCTGCTGCATACCGAGACGGTCTCCATGGGAACGGTAAATTCGTCCCTGGCCTCGCCGCGGGAGATCTTTCTGAATGCGCTGCGGCACCATGCTGTCTTCGTGGTCCTGCTGCACAACCATCCCAGCGGCGACCCTGAACCGTCCGCTGCGGACATTGCCCTGACGAACCGGCTGGCCGAAGCCGGCGCCCTGCTGCACATCCCGGTGATGGACCATATCATCATCGGCGATCACTGTTACCTGAGCTTCCGGGAAAGAGGCCTTCTGAAGGCGCCCGGTACGGACTGAGACGAAAACACTGAGGAGAACGAACGGAAATATGGCAGATAAGCGCAACAATCCATCCATGCGGCCGCATACCGGACTGCTGATCCTGGTCGGCGTCTGTCTGTTTCTGCTGCTCCTCAGCTCCTTCAGCTCGGGCTTCAGCAATGCGCTCCGAAGCGGTGTCGACGCCGTCCTCATGCCCATGCAGAAGGGCATGAATACGGCCGGAAGGTATCTGTTCGGACGCATCGAAGAATACAGTGAACTGTCTCAGGTCCGGGAAGTGAACGAGCTTCTTTCGAACGAACTGGCGGTCCTCCGGGCGGAGAACGCACGCCTGCGCCTCCGGGAAAACGAACTGGATGAAATGCGGCGTCTTCTGGACATGGCCGAGCAGTATCCGCAGTACGAAACCGTGGGAGCGCATATCATCGGCAAGAACTCAAGCAACTGGTACCGTTCCTTCCTGATCGACAAGGGAAGCCGCGACGGCATCCGCGTCAACATGAACGTCCTCGCGGACGGCGGGCTTGTCGGCATCGTGACGGCGGTCAGCGAAAGCTACGCGACGGTGAGCACCATCATCAATGACTCTCAGTACGTCAGCGCGATGAGCGCCCGCAGCGAGAGCAGCTGCATCGTCGCCGGAAACCTGTCCCTGTATGCGGAAGGCATGCTGGAACTGCAGAACATCGGCATGGAAGAGGACATCGCCGTCGGTGACATGATCGTGACGTCGAACATCAGCGCGCTGTACGTGCCGGGACTGCTGATCGGCTTCGTGGACAGCGTTGAACAGGAGCCGAATCATCTGCAGAAGTCAGGAAGGATCCGCCCGGCGGTCAATTTCGACACGCTCGACAGCGTGCTGATCGTTACCACGCTGAAGATCTCGGAGAACGGGCAATGAAGCGGGCTTTCGTGTATTTTCTGCTGATCCTGGCAGCGTTTTTCCTGCAGAACAACGTCTTTGCCGCATCCCCGCTGATCCTAACCGTGCCGAACATCATGCTGATCCTCGTGTTCTCCTTCGGCTTCATCCGGGGCAGCGTCGACGGCATGTGCATCGGCTTTGTCTGCGGACTGCTGCTTGACATTTTCTTCAGCGAGACGCTCGGCTTTTCCGCACTGATCTATACGCTGCTCGGCTACGGGATCGGCCTTCTCGGCCGGCTATACTTTACCGAATTCGTGGACATGCCGCTGCTGCTCTGCCTGATCAGCGACCTGTTCTACCACATCGGCATTTTCATCTTTGCCTTCGCCCTGAACGGCCAGTTTAACTTCGGCGCATATTTTACGGGCGTCATCATCCCCGAACTGCTCTATACGGCGCTCATGACGCTCGTGCTCTATCCGCTTTTCCGGAAAACGGAGAAGCTGATCACGAGATGGG
>JAEEGL015509811.1_pt1 | contig 10800 bp, 7 predicted proteins | sample 9134231 | NCBI WGS metagenome assembly JAEEGL01 (sample SAMN16246548, study PRJNA631951) | gut metagenome | biome: gut microbiome; feature: rumen; material: fiber-attached | host: Bos | place: Iran: Karaj | collected 2018-10
CCTCGTTCAAATCATGTCCGCACACAGGGCACAGCCCTCTGCAATCCTCACGGCACAGGATTTTAACAGGCCAGTTTACAGTAATTTCATCATACAAAAGAGCGTCCGTATCGAGCTTAAATCCATCCATGAACTCATGGATCTCCTCATTTTCGTCCTCATCATCCGAAATAAACTCCGGTGAAGCGAACTGTCTCTCAAATGAAATATCCAGAGAAATGGGAGTCTCTTTAAGGCATCTGTCGCAATTACCCGCAAAAACGAGCTTTACGTTTCCGCTTACTCTTGCCCTTCCTTTGCCAATGCCTTCGGCCACTAACTTCAGCACTCCGCCTTCGAGAAGATTGAAGCTTCCCATGCTTCCACTGAAAGTGTCCATTTCGACGGGAATTTCCGTCTCCTGAACCTTGCCTGCGGTATTAAAAACATCCGAAAGGTTTATCAGCATTTTTAGCCCTTTGTATAGAATCACGTGCAAAATCGCACACCATGCTATTATAAAAACACTTTCAATTTATGTCAAGTGGTTTTATTAATTTTTCAAATCTTTCTTTGAACGAGCCTTTGTTTTCTTAGGAGCCATTTCTCTGTCTTCTATGTTTACATAGGGAACATGGTGTCCTACATATTTATATGCCGGTCTTATGATCTTACCGGTATTAATGATCTCCTCAAGGCGGTGAGCACACCATCCTGAGATTCTTGCAATAGCAAAGATAGGTGTGAACAGTTCCTGGGGAATACCGAGCATGCTGTAAACAAGTCCGCTGTAGAAATCGACATTAGCGCAAACTTCCTTGTGAACATTCTTCTGCTCCATGATAAGTCTGCCCGCGATCTTTTCAACTCTCTCGTAGAAGTTGAAGTCGTCAAGCATACCCTTCTCTTCAGCAAGCTTTCTCGCATATTTCTTAAGCACGACTTCTCTGGGGTCGGAAAGGGTGTATACCGCATGTCCCATACCATAGATAAGCCCCTGCTTGTCAAAAGCTTTCTTATCGAGGATCTTCTTTAAGTATTCCTCAATTTCTTCCTCATTCTCACGGTTCTTGATATGCTCGTACAGATCATCAAACATATTCTCAACCTTAAGGTTTGCACCACCGTGACGGAATCCCTTAAGAGATCCGATTGATGCGGCAATTGAAGAATATGTATCGGTTCCCGAAGAAGTAACTACGTGAGTAGTGAAGGTCGAATTGTTTCCTCCGCCGTGATCCGCATGAAGAATAAGTGCTACGTCAAGTACCTTAGCCTCAAGAGGAGTGAACTTTCCGTCCGGTCTCATCATCTGAAGAATGTTCTCCGAAACCGAAAGGGCCTTCTTGGGATTTCTGATAACAAGCGCTTCATCTTTCCTGAAGTGACAATATGCCATATAGGAATATACCGCCAAAAGAGGGAGCTTGTTAATCAGCTCGATCGACTGGCGAAGTACATTTCTTACTGATATATCATCCGGGTTTTTATCATATGTATAAAGTGTAAGTACGCATCTCTGGAGAGCATTCATGATATTTGCATTTGAAGCCTTCATGACTACGTCTCTTGTGAAACGTGCTCCGAGAGTCTGGAACTCAATATTAGCGGCAATGAAATCATCGAGCTGCTTCTGGGTGGGCAGGCTGCCGAAGATCAGAAGGTAAGTAGCTTCCTCAAAACCGTAACGGCGGTCACCGAGCCCTTTAATGAAATCAACAACATTGACGCCCTGATAGTACAGTCTTCCCTCACAGGGAATAAGATTACCGTCGACAAGATCGTACGCAACGACATCGGATATCTCTGTAAGTCCGGTAAGGACACCTTTTCCTGCAGCATCCCTTAAGCCTCTCTTAACGTCGAATTCGAGATAAAGGTTCTTATCTATATGATGATTATGCTCAAGAACATCCTGGAGCACATCAAGCTCATGCTTGAGGCTTTCCATCTCGTCAAAATCGAGCATCTCGTTCTTTTCATGTACGGAATAAATATCTGACATTGTTACGCCCTCCTTCAAATAGATAGGTGTCTTCCGCCTCTTTACATATATTGTTTTGGATTGTATACATGTATAATGGTGTCCGACTTTCACATTATACTATATATCAGACACTATGTAAACCACTTATTTCCTCATGCTAAACGCTTCCGTGCTTCTTAACATGTATGCCCGCGATTTTCATCTTCTCAAAAAAAAGGACATCTAATGATTAGTGTAAATTAGATTTTAACACACTAAAGCATTAAATGTCCATAAATATGGTTTATATTGAAAAATCAGATAAGTGCGAGTGTCTCCCTTGCGATGGCAAGTTCCTCATTTGTGGGAATAAACATTACCGTTACTTTGCTGTCCTTAGTGGAAATGACGGTATCATCTCCTCTCTTGCTGTTTGCTTCCTCATCGAGGGTGATTCCGAGGAATCCGAGATAACTGCAGATGATCGACCTTACAAATGGAGCGTTTTCTCCGACGCCTGCTGTAAAAGCTATAGCATCAACACCGTTCATGGCTGCAGTGTATGCTCCTATGTACTTTGCGACATTATAGCAGAAGGTCTTAACTGCGATAATAGCCTTCTCGTCACCCTTTTTATAGGCATCCTCGAGATCTCTGAAGTCTGATGAAAGATCGCCTGAAAGACCGTATACACCGGATTTCTTGTTGAGAATGGTCATTACGTCATCGATATTCTTGTTCTCTTTATGTGCGATGAATTCGATTATCGCAGGATCGATATCTCCGCTTCTGGTTCCCATGATCAGACCCTGAAGAGGTGTAAGTCCCATCGAAGTATCAACGCACTTGCCGTTCTTAACCGCTGATACTGAAGCTCCGTTTCCGAGGTGACAAACAATAATTTTCAGATCCTCGGGCTTCTTTCCCATATCCTCCGCAAGCTTCTTTGATACAAATGAATGGCTTGTTCCGTGGAATCCGTAGCGGCGGATCTTATACTTCTCGTAATATGAATAGGGAAGTCCGTACATATATGCCTCGGGCGGCATGGTCTGGTGGAACGCGGTATCGAATACGGCAACCATCGGAACTCCGGGCATAAGCTTTGCACATGCGTCGATTCCGATAAGGTTTGCGGGATTGTGAAGAGGTGCAAGATCGTTGCACTCCTTGATTGCTTCAATAACTTCGGGAGTGATGAGTGTGCTTGCCGCAAACTTCTCTCCGCCGTGAACAACTCTGTGTCCGACTGCATCAATCTCTGAAAGGCTCTTTATAGCGCCTGTCTTTTCATTAGTGAGTGCCTCAAGCACGAGCCTTATAGCCTCTGTATGGTCGGGCATAGGAGAAACAGTAGTTTCCTTCTCTCCGCCTGCGGGCTGATATACGATCTGACTTCCGTCGATTCCGATTCTCTCACAGAGTCCTTTTGCGAGCCACTTCTCGGTTTCAGAATCAATGAGCTGGAATTTTAATGATGATGATCCACAGTTGATAACTAATATATTCATTTCAATTTACCCCTTATAGTTTTTTAAACAAGCTGTGCCTGTACTGCGGTGAGCGCTACAACACCGACAATATCCTGCCATGAGCATCCTCTTGAAAGGTCGTTGACAGGCTTTGCGATACCCTGAAGCATAGGTCCGTATGCTTCTGCGTTTCCGAGTCTCTGAACAAGCTTGTATCCGATATTTCCCGCATCAAGGTTAGGGAATATAAGTACATTCGCGTGACCTGCCACAGGACTTCCGGGAGCTTTTGTCTTGGCTACATGGGGGACAAGTGCCGCATCAAGCTGGAGTTCTCCGTCGATAACAAGGTGAGGATATTCCTGCTTAGCGATGTTTGTCGCATTTACCATCTTGGTAACAAGCTCATGCTTAGCACTTCCCATTGTGGAATGGCTGAGCATAGCGATCTGGGGCTTTGGTCCGATAAGCTGTTTAAATGAGCGCGCGGATGAATCCGCGATTACAGCAAGCTCTTCTGCGGTAGGGTCCTGATTGAGTCCGCAGTCTGCAAACAGGAACGCACCGTTTTCTCCCATATCCTTCATAATTGTATCAACGATGAAGAATGCACTGACAAGCTTAACCCCGGGTGCAGTCTTTAATATCTGAAGCGCGGGACGAAGCGTGTCTGCTGTTGAGTGGCATGCTCCGGCAACCATTCCGTCGGCATCGTTGTTCTTGACCATCATAATTCCGAAAGTAAGCCAGTCGTTAAGCAGAGTCTCCCTTGCTTTCTCGGGAGTCATTCCCTTTGCTTTTCTACACTCATAAAGAAGATCTACATATTCGTCAAGCTTGGGGGATTCGTTCGGGTCAAGAATATCAAGCCCGTCGAGTTCGATTTCAAGCCATGTGGCACCGTCCATGATCTTCTCTTTATTACCGATCATTATTAAGTTTGCGATGCCTTCTTTAAGTATTTCCGAAGCTGCGATAAGTGTCCTTTTGTCGTTTGACTCGGGAAGCACTATCGTCTTCTTGTCCATCTTCGCTTTTTCTTTGATTCCGTCAATAAATGCCATGCCCTTCTACCTCTCTTTTTTATATACCCGTTTTAATGTAATCTGAGTGTTTTCGATATTAACTATGTTTTATGATAGCACAAAGATTTCAAAAATGAAAGCCCTTACATTTATTTATTCACTTTATTTTATCATTAATATATATTATTATGTAATATAGAGCAACAATTAAATTCAGTTTCTCTACAATCTTAATTTTTCGCGCAAGTTTTCACATAATTTATTTATCAGTTTCCAGAGGAATCTAGGTCAATGATAGTAAACGGCATCATAGCTGAGTACAATCCGTTCCACAACGGACACGCAAATCACATAATGAGTTCAAAAGCTATGACCGGTGCTGACTACACGATTGCCGTGATGAGCGGTAATTTCGTTCAGCGCGGGGCTCCTGCCGTGGTTGATAAATTTGTAAGAACCAAGATGGCGCTCGAAAACGGGATAGATCTTGTTATAGAGATTCCCTCCTGTTACAGTACCGCCAGCGCCGAATTCTTTGCCAACGCAGGTGTTACCCTTCTCGATAAACTCGGAGTGGTAAACTACCTTTCTTTCGGAAGTGAAAATGGCAATATTGAAAGTCTTAAAAGAATTGCCAATGTCCTCACTGAGGAGCCGCCGGAGTATGCGGAACTTCTCGGCAGATATCTCCATGACGGTTATACCTACCCAATGGCGAGAAACAACGCTCTCATGCAGTATGAAGCAGATCTCTACGATGCGACGAGGGTAATGGAATCTCCCAACAATATCCTCGGTATTGAATATATCCGTGCTCTAACAAAACGGAAATCTTCAATAGTTCCCATAACCATACCGAGAGCCGGTTCAAATTATCACGACAGATACGTTAACGAAGGGGCAAACGGAGCTTCAGCTACCGCTATCCGCGAAGCTATACCCGAGGGCGGCGATTTCAGCATGACAATGCCGGAGACAGCTTATATGGATCTTTTTGAAGAGATTGAGAACGGCAGGATCATGGATCTTGATGATTTTTCCGCAGTTATGTATTATAAGCTTCTTCAGGAAAAAAAGATCGGTTATGCTTCCTACTTTGATGTGAGCAAAACCCTCTCCGACCGCATAGCCAAACTCCTTCCCGAATTCACATCATTTAAGAATTTCATCGAAGAAGTCAAGACCAGAGACCGTACATATACAAGAATCTCCCGCTGTCTGATGCACATCCTGCTTGATATCACGGGAATAGATGTAAAGAGCTATGAACTTATCGATTATGTTCCTTATGCAAGAGTTCTCGGATTCAGACGTGACGCCGAGCCGCTTCTCACCGAGATAAAGCATAAGACTTCAATCCCGATAATCACAAAGATTGCCGATGCATCCGGTATGCTTTATGCCGAACCATGGAAGATGTTCAGAAATGAAATAAGAGCCAATGAGATTTACTATTCGGCTCTTGCGATAAAGACTCTCACACCGGCCAAGAATGAATTCTCGACGCCGCTGGTGATAATCTAATTGATGAATAATAAATCGGCCTGCTTACTTTTTTGTAAGCAGGCTGTTATTATCAGTTCTTAAATGAATGTATCGGTGCGGGTATTCTTCCTGTTCTGTTGACAAATGCATCGCATGAATACTGATTAACCGGCATGATCGGCGCATGTCCTAAAAGACCTCCGAACTCAACCGTTTCTCCTACTCCCTTTCCAATTACAGGAATAACTCTTACTGCGGTTGTCTTCTGATTGATCATACCGATCGCAAGTTCATCCGCTATAATACCGGAAATCGTTGTAGCTTTTGTATCGCCGGGGATTGCGATCATATCGAGTCCAACCGAGCATACGCAGGTCATCGCCTCAAGCTTTTCGAGAGTAAGAGCTCCCGCTTCAACGGCATTGATCATTCCCTGATCCTCGCTCACCGGAATAAATGCTCCGGAAAGTCCTCCTACATAAGAAGATGCCATTACGCCGCCCTTCTTAACCTGGTCGTTCAAAAGCGCAAGTGCAGCGGTTGTTCCGGGTGCGCCGGCATACTCAAGACCTATCTCACAAAGAATATCGGCAACCGAATCTCCGATCGCGGGTGTAGGTGCAAGGCTGAGATCAACGATACCGAAAGGAACTCCCAACAATCTTGAAGCTTCTTTTGCAACAAGCTGGCCTACACGGGTAACCTTGAATGCAGTCTTTTTAATTGTTTCGCAGAGTACCTCGAAGCTCTCGCCTCTTACACTCTCAAGAGCTTTCTTTACAACACCGGGGCCGCTTACACCGACATTTATGATCCTGTCGGCTTCAGTCACGCCGTGAAATGCTCCTGCCATGAACGGGTTATCGTCGGGTGCGTTACAGAAAACAACAAGTTTTGCGCATCCGAGTGAATCTTTATCCTTTGTAAGCTCCGCAGTCTCTTTGATTATCTCGCCCATAAGACGGACAGCATCCATATTGATACCGGTCTTGGTTGATCCGAGATTTACAGAACTGCAGACAAACTCAGTTGTTGCCAGTGCCTTAGGAATCGAACGCATAAGAAGCTCATCCGCTTTTGTCGATCCCTTACTTACAAGTGCCGAATATCCTCCGAGGAAGTTAACTCCAACCTCTTTAGCAACATCATCAAGAGTCTTCGCAATCTTAACAAAATCATCGCTGGTCTTGCAGCAGGCACCGCCAACAATCGCTATCGGTGTCACCGATATTCTCTTATTAACGATCGGAACCCCGTATTCTTTCGCGATCTTTTCACCCGTCTTAACAAGATCCTTCGCCGACTCATAAATCTTATCGTGAATCTTCTTACAACAAGCATCTAAATCCGCATCTATACAATCAAGGAGGCTTATACCCATCGTGATCGTCCTCACATCAAGGTTATACTCCTCGACCATCTTATTCGTTTCTATAACTTCAAATTGGTTTATCATCTATTTATCATCCTTCTGGTATTTGATCATGCTACATGTATTTATCCGTGACAGGATTTCGGGATTTAAGCTATGGGTGAGCGAAACACATCGAGCTTTGCGAGATGTAGCGAACCCCATACTTAAAGCCCGAAATCCGTCCCTCATCAAATCCTGTGCATTGAATCAAATATCTCTTCTTTCTGACATTTGATCGCTACTCCAATCCCCTCTCCAACCTTATCAAGATCATCGCACACTTCACCGAAATGCTTTCCGGAATTACCCATATCCGCGATCATCATCATGTTGAAGTATCCGGAAACAATCGTCTGTGATATATCAAGAATATTAATCGAATTCTCGGCAAGATAAGTACATACCTTCGCGATGATTCCGACAGTATCTTTTCCGACTACGGTAATGATTATTTTTTTCATAATTTTATCCTCTGTTCTTTTATTTTATATGGCTATTAGTTCCGACGGCTCACTTCTCTTTGCGACATTTATGCAAAAGTCATCGCCGCGGTAATTATTTACAGGACTCAGTGTTACTTCCATCCTAACCGCTTCATAGGCAAGCTCGGGAATATTATTTTCTTTTGAAAGATGCCCAAGGAATACATACTTCATATCATCGTGAAGGATCCTTGATAAAAGCTGTCCCGATGCCTCGTTCGAAAGGTGTCCTCTCTCACTCAGAATCCTCTGCTTTAATGGATATGGATAAGGTCCCATCTGAAGCATTTTTACGTCGTGGTTGGCTTCGAGAAGTATCGCATCAAGTCCTTTAAGACAGTCAACCGTGTACTCATCATACTTTCCAAGGTCGGTACATACCGCAACCTTTTTCTTTCCGTAAAAAATCCTGTATCCGACCGGATCCGCGGCATCATGTGAAATCTTCATCGGATTGATCGAAAGATCTCCTATCATGAATTTCTTATCCGCAGAAACGGCATTGAAGAGCTCGCTGTCTATATTTCCCACAGAGCGGTCGCGTTTTATCGCCTGTATAGTCTTTTCCGTAGCATATATCGGAATTCCGTATTTCCTGGAAATAACTCCGAGTCCGCAGATATGATCGGAATGTTCATGTGTGATAAGGATTGCCCGGATATCACGGCCTGTAAGCCCTGCTCCGTTTAAGCTTTCCTCAATCCGCTTTCCGCTTATTCCGACATCTATCAGGATATGCGTACTTTCTGATCCTGCATATGTGCAGTTTCCGCTGCTTCCGCTGGCAAAAGCACAAAATCTCATAATTCCTTATTTATCCTTGTCCCAGTATATCTCGAGCTCATCACCGTCTGATATGGGCTGCATATAAGCCGCATCCATACCGTTAACTTTTGTGATCACGCTTCTTCCGGCGGGATTTCTCAAATCGAAATCTATATAGTCAAATACATCGACAAATACATAGCTCTTTTTGCCATGCATTGTCACGGGACTTCCGTTCGCCGTTATATTTATATCAACGGGTCCCGACTCTTCTTCAGGTTCTTCTTCCTCTTCGGCAGTTTCTTCCTGCTCCGGCTCCTGTGTATCATCTTCAGGAAGATCTTCGTAGCTTGCAGCTTCACCTGTCGATTCGGGTTCAGCATTTACCGCGTCTTCATCTACATAAGCTTCAGCCTCTTCCTCTTCAGCCTTATCCTCGGGAGCGGTGTTGTCAAAATCGAGAGTGAAGTTCTCATAAACTTTGGTATTCATCTTTGCGGCGGTACCGTTTACGAGAATCTTCTTGCCCGACTCAAGTTCAAGCATCTTACAGATATCCTTTACGGTATAGCAATTATCGATCTCGATATCGTCGTTTTCTTTAATCTCATAGAACTCGTTCTGTCTCTCGCCGTTTACAATAGCGGTTCTTGGCAGTTCTATGGATTTACCGTTAACTACGACATGCAAAGGCTCCGAAAGTTCCTTCAGCGAGCCGAGAGTCGCGTTTGCGTCTGCGCCCGCAGTCGAAGGCTTTACGGTAATATCGTCACCGCTGGTAATAGTCGTATAAAGATCGGCAGGATCTCCATTGATGGTGATAACGCTGGAATCACCCTGCTCACCGCGTACCATGCGCTGTTTTTTATTTACTGTGAAATTGATTGCCGTGCCCCTCTTCGGGAAAAGGTCCTCATTGGGGAATGATACCTGCATCGCGGCATCGGAAACTGTAAGCTTTCCGTTATCGTAAAGCTTGAGTCTGTTTCCGTTGAAATTAACAAATATAAAGTTATTGCTCTGAGCATAGAAGCTGAGGCAGATACCTATAGGAGTAACCATGAGGGAATCTTTGATGGCATCCTCATTTTCAAAAACGATAGCCTGCATTACTTCTTTGCCTCTTACGGCAACACGCTCTTTTACAATACCGAGCTTATCGGCAAGTTTGTCGGTGTAACCCTTTACGGTTCCGCCACCACCGACAACGAAGACCGCACTAACACTCTTTTCGCCGTTCAGTCTCTTGATCTCATTTGATACAAGATCAGCCATCTCATCGAGCTTTGAATCAAGCATCTCAAGAACACGCTTGGGCTCAATCGTCTGGGGAAGTCCCATAATATCGGTGTACTCAATGGTCTTCTTTCCGTCAGCTGCACGCTTAATCTTTTCTGCAGTATCAAAATCCACAAGGCAATTCTGCACAATGATATCGGTAAGTGAATCACCCGCGGTAGGAATCATTCCGTAAGCTACGATAGTACCGTCATTTGTAATCGAAATATCGCTTGTTCCGGCTCCGACATCGACTAAGGCAAGATTCAGCATGCGGAATTTTTCGGGTATAGCTACCTGAATTGCGGCGATAGGCTCGAGAGTCATATTTGCAACTGTAAGTCCCGCAAGTTCTACAGCCTTGTAAAGTCCGTCAACAACATCATCGGGAAGGAATGTCGCTATAAGTTCACATGAAATCTTTGAAGCCTTATGTCCCTCAAGATTACCGATCTGATAACCGTTCATGTAATAACGCATCGGAGTATAACCTACGCAGTAGAACTTCAGCTCCGAATCGTTTACATTCGCGAAGTCTGCGTAAGCCTGCTCGACACCGTCCATCAAAAGGTTATATATGTCTTCGTTATCAATCTCTTTTTCAGCTTCAAAAATATGCTCAGAAGTGGTTGTAACTGTTTTAAGTACACGGCCTGCGGCTGCTATACATACATCCGAAAGCGTAATGTTCAGCTGTTTCTCGAGAGTTTCCTTGACAGTTTTTATTGTACCGCCGACCTTCATGATATCGTGGATCTGTCCGTCAAGCATGGCCCTTGTCTCATGCTCTTTTACGCACTGGCCAACAACATGAAATTTATCTTTTACGATATAGCCTACAGTACCGACAATGCTTCTCGTTCCTATATCAAGACCGAAAACCAGATTGTCACTCCCCTTTTTTACCTTTGCCATTCTCCAAGTTTCTCCCTTA
>JAEEGL015962801.1_pt1 | contig 10800 bp, 9 predicted proteins | sample 9134231 | NCBI WGS metagenome assembly JAEEGL01 (sample SAMN16246548, study PRJNA631951) | gut metagenome | biome: gut microbiome; feature: rumen; material: fiber-attached | host: Bos | place: Iran: Karaj | collected 2018-10
GAAAGACCGGAACCGACATGCCAGCTGGATCCCTGGATAAACTCCTGTTCGATAGTGTTGCCGATCAGCTGTACCTTTCCGCCGCCAAGCATATCGGTGATGACAAAAGTGGTCAGCGACGGAACAAAGACCATCGTGATACCGCTGATCATTCCCGGTGTAGACAGGGGCAGGGTGATGCGCAAAAATGTCTGCCAGGGGCCGGCTCCGAGATCGCGGGCTGCCAGCAGGACGTCCCGGTCGATCTTGGACAGGACGGTATACAGCGGCAGGATCATAAAGGGAAGGAAATTGTAGACCATTCCGAGTACAACGGCTGAAGGGGTGTAGATCAGTGTGACAGATGGCAGGTGAAGAACGTGCAGAAGAGTGTTGATCACACCGTTTTTTTCAAGCAGAGTCTGCCAGGCCATTGTGCGCAGCAGAAAATTCATCCACATCGGAAGGATAAAGAGCATCGCGATCAGAGTGCCGGACGAAGTCCGGCGTTCCGCGAGGATCATGGCGATCGGATAGGCCAGGATAAGGCAGATAAGAGTTGCGCTCAGCGACAGCAACAGTGCCAGGCCCAGTGCCTTGAGGTTGTCGACTTCGGCCATGGCAGCCAGATTGGACCAGGTGAACGCGCCATCTCTATCAGTCATGCCGAAGTAGACGATCAAAAGCAGAGGGATGATGATGAAAGCGGCCGACCAGAGGATAAAAGGAGCCGCCAGCCAACTCCGCCTACGCATGGGTAAAGGTCTCCTGGTCCGGACGTGTCGGCTTGTGCATTACCTGGATATTGAAGGGGTCGATCATGATCCCGACTTCGGTCCCCTCAGGGACCATCCTGGTGCTGCGTGCCATCCAGTGATAACCGTGAGCAAGGACATCCATTTCATAGTGAACTCCGCGGAAGAGCACTGAGGTGACCATACCGCGGATCGTGCCTTTGTCCGGATCGACGAGCTCGACATCCTCGGGACGGATGATGACATCGACCGGATTGTTCTCCCCGAATCCGACATCCACACAGGGGAAGTCGGTGCCAAGGATATTGACCAGCTTATCGCGGATCATCAGCGCGTCAAAAATATTACCGTCGCCGATAAAGTCGGCGGTAAATGCGTTTTGCGGTTCGTTGTAAATATCTTCCGGCCGTCCGATCTGCTGGATACGGCCGCCGTTGATGACCACGACAGTATCAGACATCGTCAGAGCTTCCTCCTGATCGTGTGTGACATAGATGAAAGTGATTCCGAGTTCCTCCTTGAGGCGGATCAATTCATACTGCATGCTCTGGCGGAGTTTCAAGTCGAGTGCGGAGAGAGGCTCATCGAGCAGAAGCACCTTGGGTCTGGAGATGATCGCTCGTGCGATCTGCACACGCTGTGCCTGGCCGCCTGACATAGTATCCGGCATGCGGTCCCCGTATCCGTCCAGGCCGACCAGATGGAGAGCTTTTTCGACTTCATCCTCGATAGTGGCCCTGGATACGCCGCGTATCTTCAGGGAGAAGGCAATATTGTCCGCGACCGACATGTGATAGAATATCGTGTCATTCTGAAAAACTGTGTTCAGAGGACGTTTATTGGGAGCGAGATCCGTGATATCTTTCCCCTCGAAAAAGACCCGGCCGCTGTCCGGAGTCTCAAAACCTCCGAGAATACGCAGCAGAGTCGTCTTGCCGCAGCCGGAGGGTCCCAACAGCGTCAGGAATTCGTTTTCGCGCACATACAGACTGAAATCATCCAGGACTGTCCGCGTGTGATAGGTCTTGGAGATGGACCTCATTTCAATCAGTTTATTATTCATAGATATAATTATAGCTGTTTTCGGTCTGCAGGTAAACAGAGCGGCTTGACGCTCTTTTATGCGGTTGGTAGAATAAACCGACGAAAGGAATAACTGCGAGGTATTAATTATGGATACAAGAGTAGCGGTGTTAAGCATTATCATTGAAAAGGATGACTCGGTCGATGAGGTCAACGAGCTTCTCCACCAGTACCGTCGTTATATTATCGGGCGGATGGGGATCCCCTACAGGGAGCGTGACCTGTATATCATCTGCATCTCGCTGGATGCGCCGATGGATCAGATCAATGCGCTGTCGGGCGCTCTGGGACGGCTTGACGGAGTATCTGCCAAGGCGAGCCTGGCAAAGCATTGAGGGATAATATGAGTTTACAGGACACACCTGGCGCTCAGCGCATACATATCGGTTTTTTCGGCTGTCGTAATGTCGGCAAGTCAAGTCTCATGAATGCTGTCACCGGACAGGATATCGCCGTGGTATCTGATGTGAAAGGGACGACGACAGACCCGGTCAATAAGGCGATGGAACTGCTCCCGCTGGGGCCGGTGGTAGTGACAGATACACCGGGATTTGATGACGAGGGAGAACTCGGTAAGCTGCGCGTCAAAAAGACCAGACAGAAGCTTGCCACCACCGACATTGCGGTGCTGGTAACTGACGCAACGCGCGATATGAATGCCGATGAAGAAGAACTTTTGCGTATCATCCGGGAGAAAGATATCCCCTGCGTGATCGTACACAATAAAGCGGATCAGCTCATGACCATTCCCGGGACCAAGGAGTGCGAGATCTGGGCAAGTGCCGTAACAGGTCTTCATATTAACGAACTCAAGGAGATGCTCGGCAGACTTGCTCCCAAACAGACAGAACTCAAGCTTGTCGGAGATTTTATAGGTGCAGAGGATGTAGTCGTGCTGGTCACTCCGATAGATGAGTCGGCTCCTAAGGGGCGGATGATCCTGCCGCAGGTCCAGGCGATCCGCGACATCCTGGATTCAGATGCGATCGTGGTAACGACAAAGGAGACTCAACTGGCCGCTGCACTGGCTGCGCTGAAAGAGGATCCGGCAATCGTCATCACCGATTCTCAGGCGTTCGAGATCGTGTCACAGATCGTACCGGATCGTGTGCCTCTTACTTCGTTTTCGATCCTGCTGGCCCGTTACAAAGGCTTTTTAGAGGAGGCAGTTGCCGGTGCGGCGGCGATCGATGAACTGAAGGAGGGCGCGCGGATCCTGGTCGCGGAGGGGTGTACCCATCACAGACAGTGCAATGATATCGGAACAGTCAAGCTGCCCAACTGGCTTAGGAAGGCAACAGGACGTAACTTTGTTTATGAGACGGCTTCCGGCAAGCAGTTCCCGGAAGATCTCTCATCCTACGACCTGATCCTGCACTGCGGCGGCTGTATGCTGACTGAGCGCGAGGTGCTGGCACGAATGCACGCCGCGCAGGAGAGCGGCGTTCCGTTTACCAACTACGGCATCACGATCGCCAAGCTGACCGGGACGCTGGAGCGGAGCCTGCGTATCTTTCCGAAGCTTCACGATCTGGTATGATTTTGCGGGAAAACGGCAGTTGTGCTATGATTAAACGGTAATTTCAGGATATGACGGCCATGGGCCGTTTGTACAAGGGGGAAACAATATGACACAGGAAAAAAGGTTCGCGCTGCTGATCGACGCTGAGAATATCTCGGCACAGTACGCGGATTATATCATGGAAGAAGTGGAGCAGTACGGAGTATGCTCCTATAAGAGGATCTACGGAAGCTGGGACAGGATCGTACGAACGAAGTGGGAGAAACAGATCGGCAAGAATTCTCTGAAGGCAATGATGCAGATCAACAACACGAAGGGCAAAAACGCCTCGGATTCCGCTCTGATCATCGATGCGATGGATATTTTGTACAACGGAAATGTAGACGGTTTTTGCATCGTATCATCGGACAGTGATTTTACGTCACTGGCCAGAAGGCTTCAGGAGGCCGGTGTCATGGTCATCGGTATGGGCGAGTCCGACAAGGCTACGGAAGCCCTGGAGAATGCCTTCGACAAATACGTCTATATCGATGTGCTGGCTAAACAGGCCGCCAAAGAGGAAAAGAAAGGCGACGACAAGACGGACAGCACGGCGGCGGCGGATGCCTCCAAGAGCGGCAACACACCCAGCAAGAAAGCCGTTGAGGAAAAGATCAAACAGATCATCATGGAAAACGATGATCAGGGAAAGCCGACCGACCTCGGACAGATCGGCAATGAGTTGCAGCGCTTTTATAAAAACTTCGATGTGCGTTATTATAACCACAAGGGAGGCAAGCAGTATAAGTATCTAAAGGAGTTTGTCGACGACTTTAAGTCGCTGGAGATCAAGGGCGGCAAAGGTCAGGGGGTATACGTAAGCATCAAGTCGTAAACACAGAGCAGATTGATGCTTTCCTGCAGTTTAGGAAAGAAGGGTTTTAAATGAGTTTATCGCAGATCATGGCCATCGTTATCTTTGTGGCCATGTTTGTGCTGATCATCACAGAGGTCATTGAACGTCACCAGGCAACTGTCTTAGCAGCCCTGGCGACGATCATGATCGTTTTTTTATTGTGCATGCACAGTACTGCTACGGCATGGCATGTCCTCTCTGTCAGCGATCTTGTCAAAGGATCGTTCTGGTATGAGGCCGGAAAAGGGACGACTGATAACGGCGGGATCAACTGGGCGACGATCATATTCCTGATGGGTATGATGATCATGGTTGAAGCGATGGGTCGCTCAGGATTTTTCCGGTTTATCTGTCTGGCTCTGGCCAAGGCAGTCCGCTACAAGCCGACGAGGCTGTTCGTGGTCTTTATGCTGATGTCGGCGGTCCTGGCTATGTTTATAGACAGCATCACAGTCGTACTGTTTTTGGCTTCTGTCACTCTGGAACTGGCCGATCTCCTTGATCTGGATCCCATACCCATGATCATAGCGGAGGTCTTTTGCGCTAATCTAGGCGGTTCGGCTACGATGTGCGGAGATCCTCCCAATATCATAATCGGTACAGAGCTGGGGTATTCCTTTGGAGACTTTATCAGGAACACAGGACTGATAGCCCTTGTGGCATTGATCCTGACAGTATTATTTTTCTATTTTGCTCTTCGGAAAAAGCTGTGTCTTGCGGGAAGCGCCAAGGGAGAAAGCGGTGAGGCAATACGTTATCCGGAGCCGGGAAGTGCGATAAAAGACACGCGGTCATTCGCTTTTTCCTGCGGAATTTTCCTGCTGGCTGTCGTCCTGCTGGTCACTCATGCGATGACGGGGCTGACCGTGGCAACCATAGGAGTCGTCATCGCCGTTTTGACGCTCCTGTTTGCGGGTAGCGGATGGAGATCGATCTTGCGTGCCATTGATTATAAGACACTCTTATTTTTCGTTGGTCTGTTTGTTGTGATCGGCGGATTGGAGGAGACCGGGGTGCTGAAAGTGATCGCTTCCGGCATCGCCAGAGCTTCGGGAGGAAGCATCTATGCGACGGTAGCCATCATCATTTGGGTGTCGGCTGTATGCAGCTCCTTTGTGGACAATATCCCGTTCGCGGCAACGATGATCCCGATAATCGAGAGTCTGTCATCCGCGCTGGGCATTCCGCTTCCTACCCTGGCCTGGTCACTGTCTGCCGGTACGGATATCGGCGGCTGTGCAACACCAATTGGAGCCAGCGCCAACGTGGTAGGTGTCTCGATCGCCGCCAAGAGCGGACATCTTATCACCTGGAAGAAATACTGCCGTTATGCGGTACCTGCCACTATAATAGCTGTGACGACCGCCATGCTCATGATCTTTGCGATCCACTGTTGATGAGGAGGGAGAAATGAACGATAAACAACTGATCATATCCATAAGCCGAGAGTACGGAGCAGGCGGACATGACATTGCCGTCATGCTGGCCGAGAGGTTCCATCTGCCCCTTCTGGATGCGGATTCGATCGCCAGACATTTCGCAGACAATCACAATTTTGATTATGACGAAGTAAAAAAATTCAGCGGAAAGCCGTTTAACAGGCTGCTGCATCGGCAGATCAAAGGGCATACGAGTACGATCCAGGACAATCTGTCACAGATGCAGTTTGCCTATCTGAGGGAGAAAGCAGACAGAGGAGAATCATTTGTGATCGTAGGGCGGTGCTCTGAGACAGTACTTGAAGACTACGAGGGAATGGTAGCTTTCTTTGTGCTGGCCGACGAGGAAGATAAAGTACGCCGCGTCATGGAAAAAGAAGGGCTAAACAAAACGGATGCGTCCTACGCGGCCAGAAGAGGGACCTGGAGCCATAAGACCTATCACAATTATTACTGCAAGGGAAAGTGGGGAGACTCCCGTCTGTATGATATGTGTATCAACACCAGCAGACTCGGGCTTGAGAAGAGTGCCGATGTCATAGAGGCTTATATCCGCAGAGCCATGGAAAAGTGATTTTGACATATAATAAGAAACTATGTATAATAAAAAACTACAGTTTATCCTGTAATGCGTATGTTGATTTGCACAAGGGGAGTTGCAATGAAAACAATGAGATATAAAAAAACATGGATGGCATGGCTTATTGTGCTCAGCCTGGTGCTGGGCGCGGGCCCTGCCGTTTTTGTCGGAACAGCCGTTTCAGCTGCGGAGCAGACGTCCGTTCCCGAGGGAGGCACAGTCAAGATCTCCGCAAAGCAGTACACCAAAGGGACCTTCACGGTCAGGTTCTCGGGCCTGAAGAATGCGTCTCAGGCTTCCGGGGTGCGCTTTAAAGTCTGGAGCAAGTCCGATCAGGGGGATGTCAAATGGTATGATACGGTGAGGCAGAGCGACGGCTCCTATACGCGTGTGATCTCCATCAGAAATCACAACTATGCCGGCACCTATAAGGCAGAGGTTTATGTCGTCGACAGGCAGGGAGTGTCGCGCAAACACGGAAAGACATCCTGCAATATGAAGGCGTCGGCCAAGATCACTGTCAAATACATGAAGAAAGGACGGTACCGCGCGACGGTCTCCGCCATTAAGTATCCGGGAGTGAACAGTATCAGAAAGCTCCGGCTCCCCACCTGGAGTCAGAAAAACGGCAAGGATGATATCGTCTGGCATCGTCCGACCGGGGTCAACGGAAAGACTTATTATATCGACTTTAATATTAAGGAACATAAGCATCTCGGCAAGTTCACGAGCAATCTTTATATCTACAACTCCAAGGGCAAGAGATTCTATGTGTGCGCGAAGAGTTTCAATGTCGCGAAACCAAAAAACGGCAAGGTGACGATCTCTTCGGTCAATGTGAGCGCGGGGACATTCACCGCGAAGATGACCGGTATCAAGAATAAGAGCCGCTTAAAGAAGGTGCGCTTCAAGGTCTGGAGCACCTCAGCCAACACGAAGTGGTATACGGCGAAGAAACAGTCGGATGGCTCTTACACCGCGAAGATCAGTATCGCCAATCACGGCAATAACCGCGGTACTTACAAAGTCTACGGATATGCGGTTGATACGAAGAAGGATTACCGGTATCAGAGCAAGGTAACACGCTCGATGGCGCTGCCGACGACAACGACAAAGACAACGCCGGTTTTATACGCGAGTGATCTAAAAAAATATAACAGCAGTACACAAAGTCTAGCGATCGATGTCAGTCATCATCAAGGGACAATCAACTGGTATAAGGTTAAGAAGCAGGACGCTGTTAAATGTGCGATTATCCGGTGTGGCTTTGGCTCGAATGTGCCAGGGCCTTATTACCCCGAAACAAAGACCGGCGGCCACGATGATAATCAATGGGCAAAAAATGTAGCAGGTTGCGAAAAGTACGGTATACCATATGGCGTCTACATTTATTCTTATGCGACCACAGAAGCTGAAGCGAGGGATGAAGCCGCACATTGCATTCGCCTGCTGAAGTCATGCAACAAGGCTTATTTAAAATATCCTGTATTTCTGGATATGGAGGATAAGACTCAATACAAACTGGATGCTAGTAAGCTGGCCAAGATCCATAAGGCATGGGCCGATAAGATAAAAGCTGAAGGTTATACACCGGGTGTCTATGCTAACAGAAGATGGTGGAATACGAAACTTGCTGATCTGATCATCGACGCCGGCTATACCAGATGGGTGGCTCAGTGGCCCTATACATACACGAATACGACCAGATGCAGCTTCACGAAAGCAAAGGTCAATATCTGGCAGTTCAACGATAACGGCAGAGTGAGCGGCATCTCAGGCCGTGTTGATCTGAACTGGATCTACAAATGATGATAGGAAAGCAATGCAAGATATCAAGAAGTATCAAATAGAACACGGTTGTTGATACAGATGGTCGCGCTGTCCGCCAGCGCGGCCATTGATGTCCTAAAGGAGGAGAGAATGAGCAGGATAATCGGTGACGGAATCACATTTGATGATGTATTGTTAGTTCCGGGGTATTCACGGGTGATCCCCAATCAGGTGGATGTGTCTTCACAGCTGACTGAAAAGATACGCCTGAACATACCACTGATGAGCGCCGGGATGGACACGGTCACGGAGCACCGCATGGCGATCGCGATGGCGCGCCAGGGCGGGATAGGCGTGATCCATAAGAATATGTCGGTCGAGCAGCAGGCAGAGGAAGTGGATATGGTCAAGCGCTCTGAGAACGGAGTTATCACCGATCCCTTTTCACTGACGGCTGAGCATACGCTCGCAGACGCGGATGAACTGATGCGTAAATACCATATCTCCGGTGTCCCGGTCACAGAGGGGAAAAAACTGGTAGGTATCATCACCAACCGCGACATGATCTTTGTCGAGGATATGAGCAGAAAGATCAAAGAGCGGATGACCAGTGAGAATCTGATCACAGCCGAGGAGGGCATCACGCTCGAAGAGGCTAAGAAGATCCTTGCGGAAGCGCGCAAGGAAAAACTTCCGATCGTCGATAAAAAAGGCAATCTCAAAGGACTGATCACGATCAAGGATATCGAGAAACAGATCAAATACCCCAATTCCGCCAAGGATGAACAGGGACGGCTTCTCTGCGCCGCGGCGGTAGGTATCACGGCCAATCTGCTGGACCGCGTGGAAAAACTGGTAGACGCCCAGGTCGATGTCGTCGTTCTGGATTCGGCTCACGGTCATTCTGAGAATGTCATCCGCGGAGTCCGCATGGTCAAGGACGCGTACCCTGATCTGCAGGTGGTGGCCGGCAATGTAGCGACAGAACAGGGGACAAGAGATCTCATCGAGGCAGGGGTCGACGCTGTCAAGGTCGGTATCGGGCCGGGCTCGATCTGCACGACCCGGATCGTCGCGGGAATCGGCGTGCCTCAGATCACAGCTGTCATCGACTGCGCGAGAGGCGCGGAGGGGAGCGGTGTGCCGATCATTGCCGACGGCGGTATCAAATACTCGGGAGATATCACAAAGGCACTGGCGGCAGGCGCAAATGTCTGCATGCTGGGAAGCATTTTCGCAGGATGCGACGAAAGCCCGGGAGAGTTTGAACTCTATCAGGGACGTAAATACAAAGTATACCGGGGCATGGGCTCACTGGCCGCGATGGAGAACGGCAGCAAGGACCGGTATTTCCAGGAAAATGCAAGAAAATTGGTTCCCGAGGGTGTCGAGGGACGCGTAGCCTACAAGGGGATGCTTGAAGATCAGGTATTCCAGCTTGTCGGCGGTATCCGTGCCGGTATGGGTTACTGCGGAGCAGCGAACATCGATGACCTGCATAAGCAGAGCAGTTTCATCAAGATCTCTGCCGCTGCACTCAAGGAGAGCCACCCGCACGATATCCATATTACGAAAGAGTCGCCGAACTACAGTTGGGAGGCGTGATCTGCCGATGAGTTATCGCAGGCGGAGCAGGCCTTCACGACGAAACCCCGGGAAGAGCAGCCGGCGCGCGCTGTGGCTCCTGATCGCTTTTTTCCTGTTCGCCCTGGTTCTGTTCATCCACACCAGGTGTTCATCAAAGACTGATGACGAGGGAAGAGGAGAACTGCATATCAAGGGCACGAGGCCGGAGCTGGATGTGCAGCTGCTGTCCGTTAACCCGTATTCCAGGCCCGGTATCCAGGTCGATCATATTGACGGGATCGTGATACACTATACAGCCAATCCCGGTGCGAGCGCGCAGGCCAACCGCAATTATTTCGAACAGCTGGCAAGCAGTAAGACGACCAAGGCCAGCAGCAATTTTATCGTCGGACTGGACGGTGAGATCATACAGTGCATACCGACCTGGGAGATCGCGTATGCCTCCAATGAGCGCAACGGAGATACTGTATCGATCGAATGCTGCCATCCGGATGAGACAGGACATTTTGAGGACGCCACTTACCGTTCGCTGGTGCAGCTGACCGGATGGCTATGCATAAAATACGGTCTTTCGGCAGATAAAGTGATCCGCCATTATGATGTGACCGGCAAGAACTGTCCGAAGTATTTTGTTGAAAATGAGGAGGCCTGGAAGGCCTTCCGCTCTGATGTCGCTTACGCGCTCAAACACGGGGAATGAGGAGTGCCATGTTTAAACCATTCTATCCTGACAAATGGGTCGACAGTACGTACAATATAGACTTCGAAGATCTGTATAAGCAGGGATACCGCGGTATTATTTTTGATATAGATAATACCCTCGTACCACACGGTGCACCGGCAGACGAGCGCGCTGTCGAGCTCTTTGACCGTCTGCGCGCGATAGGATTTGAGAGTATACTCCTGTCCAACAACGATGAAGCGCGCGTGGATATGTTCAACAAAGATGTGCATACCCATACGCTGTGTCATGATAAAAAGCCGTCTAAAAAAGGCTATCCCGCCGCGATGCAGATCATGAACACGACGAAGGAGACGACGTCGACCATAGGAGATCAGCTTTTCACCGATATGTGGGGCGCTTACAAGGCCGGCATTTATAAGATCCTCGTAAAACCTATTCATCCTAAAGAAGAGATTCAGATCGTTTTGAAGCGGATCCTTGAAAAACTGGTCCTTGCCCGCTACAA
>JAEEGL016022411.1_pt1 | contig 10800 bp, 6 predicted proteins | sample 9134231 | NCBI WGS metagenome assembly JAEEGL01 (sample SAMN16246548, study PRJNA631951) | gut metagenome | biome: gut microbiome; feature: rumen; material: fiber-attached | host: Bos | place: Iran: Karaj | collected 2018-10
CAGATACCGTGATATTGGCGTCGCCTACTCTGAGGACGCCGCCTACGCCTCTGTGATGGAGACCCTGCTCTCCCGCTGCGAGGTCCCCTACTATGTCTCCGGCGCAAGAGAACTTCTGAAAAAGAGCGTCGTCCGTGCTGTCGTCTTTGCCCTTGACGCCGCGGCCTGCGGCATGGAGACGCAGAGTGTGGCGGAGTACCTCAAATCGGGATTTGCGCCCATCACCCGCAACGACGCAGACCTGCTGGAAAACTATACCGTGACCTGGAACATCCACGGGACCCTGTGGGAGCGTCCCTTCACCATGGATCCTGCCGGTCTGCGCGGAGACAGGAAGAAGACGCCGGAGGCGCTGGCCGAGGAGCTTGCACCCCTCAACGCGGCCAGGCAGGCCGCAGTGATGCCGCTGCTCCGCCTCCGTTCCGGCCTGCTCGCGGCGCAATGCACCGCGGACCAGGTCCTTGCCCTGGACCGCTTCCTGTCAGAGATCCACCTTGAGACGGCCCTGCGCCGGGCGGCGGAGGAGGCGGAGGACAGGGGAGAGCTGCAGCTTGCCCAGGAGCTCGGCCAGCTCTATGAGATTCTGCTCTCCACCATGGAGCAGCTCTACGGCGTTCTTGGCGAGACCGTGCGTACGCCCGAGGAGTTCAGCCGTTTCTTCCGTGCGGCTCTGAGCCAGAACAGCGTCAGCTCCATCCCGGCCGCTCTGGACAGCGTCCGGATGGGAAGGCTGGCGGATCTGCGCAGCGCCAGGGTGCGGCATCTGCTGGTTCTCGGCGCTACCGACGGAAAGCTGCCGGCCTACGGCGGCTCATCCGGCCTTCTGACCGACACAGAGCGTACTCAAATGAAGCGTGCGGGTCTTCAGGTGGCCCCGGACGGCGCAGGGCGCATGGACCGGGAGCTCCTGACCGCCTATACAATTTTTACCGCCCCCACAGACAGCCTCTTTGTCAGCTGTGATGCGGAGGCTCCGGGCTTCCTCTTCACGCGTCTGGAGAAGCTTTTCCCCCGCTGTGACCGCGGCGGTTATTCTCTGCCGCCGGTGAACCCGGCCCAAGCTGCCGCTGCGGCTGCTGCCAGACCGCAGCCGGAGCGGGAGACCATCCTGACCGCCCATCCCGAGCTTCGCACCGCGGCGGAGGCCCTGCTTTCCAGGGCGGCCTATCACCCCGGCAGCCTCAGCCGCGAACAGGTCGAGGGTCTGTACGGAAAGGTGCTGCGCCTGTCTGCGTCCAAGATCGACCGCTTTGCCTCCTGCAAGCTGGCCTACTTTCTCCGCTACGGTCTGGACGCCAAGGAGCGGAAGCAGGCAACCGTGGACGCCGCCCAGTACGGACTCTTTGTCCACTATGTTCTGGAGCATACCGTCCTCGACGTACAGAAGGAGGGCGGCTTCCGGGAGCTGAGCGAGGAACGCGTTCTGGCCATCGCTCGCCTCCACTGCGACAAGTACGGCGAGACCGTCCTGTCGAGTCTGACGGAACAGGATGTGCGCCAGACCTATCTTTTCCGACGCAACTACCGGGAGGTGGAGGCTGTGGTGCGGGAGCTCTACGCGGAGATGCATCAGTCCGCCTTCACCCCGGTTTCCTGTGAGCTGGATTTTAAGGAAGAGAGCGGCACGGCCATCCCGGTTGAGGGCGTTTTGGCCAAGGGCATCCTGGAGGGTGTTGTGGACCGGGTCGATCTCTACACCGACAGCCGCGGCAGAACCTACCTGCGCGTCGTGGATTACAAGACCGGCCACAAGGATTTCGACTACACCGATATCCTCAGCGGCGTCGGTCTGCAGATGCTGATCTATCTCTTTGCCCTGACGAAGAGCGCGGAGTATTACTACCGCACTGCCGCAGCCCCGGCCGGTGTGCTCTACTTCCCGGCGCGCTGGGACGTGCAGTATCTCCGCAGCCGGCCAACCGAGGAGACGGTCGAGAAGGAGCGCCGCCGCGCCCTGTGCCGCAAGGGTCTGGTACTGGGAGAGGAAGAAATCCTCTGGGCCATGGAACCCAGCCGGGATCCGGTGTTCCTTCCGGTGAGCTACGTCAAGAAAACCAATTCCCGAAAGGGCGATCTGGCCTCGGCCGATCAGCTGGAGATGGTAGAGCAGTACGTGCAAAAGATCCTTGCCCGGCTGACCGACGAAATGTGCCGCGGGGATCTGGCGCCGGATCCCTATTGGCGCGGGCCGGACCACAACGCCTGCCGATACTGCGAGTACAAGCAGGTTTGCCATGCCGAGAGCGGGGAGGTCCCCCTGCGAAAACGAAAGACCGTTACCGCAGAGCGCTTCTGGAGTGAAATCGGAGAGGAGGATCGTCATGGCTGAGTTGAAGCTGACCCCGGCCCAGCAGCAGGCGGTGGAGCGCCCCGGCGGGCCGATCCTCGTCTCCGCAGCCGCCGGCTCCGGCAAGACCAGAGTCCTGGTGGAGCGCCTGATGCATCGCGTCTGCAGTCCCGAGGAGGAATGCAGCGTCGACGACTTCCTCATCATCACCTTTACGAAAAAGGCAGCGGCGGAGCTCCGCAGCCGTATCGCCAGAAATCTGGCTGAAAAGCTGGCAGAGGAGCCGGACAATGTCCATCTCCAGCGCCAGCAGAGCAGAGTCTACCTTGCGCAGATCTCCACGGTGCACTCCTTCTGCTCCGACCTCATCCGCGAGTTCGCTTACCTCCTGGACGCTCCCTCCGATTTCCGAATGCTGGAGGAAACCGACGCAGAGATCCTGCGCACCCAGCTTGCCGACCGGCTGCTGCAGGAACGGTATGAGCGGATCGAAGAGGATCGGGACCTGAAGACCCTGATCGACGGTCTCGGCGCCGGCCGGGACGACCGCCGGATCCCGGAGCTGCTGCTGGATGTGTACGACACCGCGCAGTGTCACGTCCGCCCGGAGAAATGGATGGACGACTGTCTGCGTATGCTGCGCGCCGAGGGCGTTCAGTCAGCGGAGCAGACGCCCTGGGGCGCCAGCCTGCTGGAGAGCTTTCGCGAGAAGACGCTGGACCTGGTTCTGGAACTGGAACAGACGCAGGAGCTGATCCGCGGGGCGGATGCCCTGGCTGCCTATCTGCCGGTGCTGGCCTCGACTGCCCAGACCCTGCGGGACCTCTGCGCGCTGGATTCCTGGGATGCCCTGGCCGCCCGTGCCGCCGACGGCGTCGCTTTTGAACGCATGCCTACGGTGCGGAATTGCCCTGAGCCGGAGCTCCAGGAGCGGATCAAGACCGTCCGTTCCGTGGCCGTGGAGGACACGAGAGAACGTCTGGGACTGTTCTATGCGCCGTCCGCCGAGGTCCTTGGCGATCTGGCCCAGACTGCGGCCGCCATGAGCGCGTTGTTCTACCTCTGCGCGGATTTCTCCGAGCGCTACGCCCGGGAGAAGCGCCGGCAGCATGTGCTGGATTTCGGCGACCTGGAGCATCTGGCGCTGCGCCTTCTTCTGGAGCAGGACGGCGAAACGCCGACGCCCGCCGCCCGGGAGATCTCCGCCCGCTTCCGGGAGATCATGGTCGATGAATACCAGGACACCAACCAGGTCCAGGACAGCATCTTCCGCGCCGTCTCCCGGGATGGAAGGAATCTCTTCATGGTCGGCGACGTCAAACAGTCGATCTACCGCTTTCGCCTTGCGGACCCGAGAATCTTCCTGGAGAAATATGCCCGCTACCCGGACAGCGAAGGCGTCGGTCCCCGGGACTGCCAGCGCATCCTCCTGTCCAAAAACTTCCGCTCCGAGGAGGCAGTCCTGGATGCCGTCAACGCGGTGTTCCGGCTCTGCATGTCCTCCCGGGTGGGTGACCTCGACTACACGGATGCCGAGGCCCTGCAGCCGGACCTTAAGGATCCGGCCCTTCCGCAGACGCTGGTGGAGCTGCACTGCCTTTCCACCGAGACCGGAGACAAGCAGGCTGAGACCCCGGACAAGGACCGGACGGAGGCTGCCTTCGCCGCAGCCAGGATCCGCCGGCTGCTGGACGAGAGGACCCCGATCCGGGACGGATCCGGCTTCCGCCCCGTGGAGCCGAAGGATATTGTGATCCTTCTGCGTTCGCCCAGGAATACCGCGGGCTTTTTCAAGCAGGCCCTGCAGGATTTGGGCATTCCCGCCCGCAGCGAGAGCGGGGAGAGTATCCTGGATACCGTTGAGGTCGAGACCCTTATGAACCTGCTGCAGGTCCTGGACAATGTCCATCAGGATATTCCGCTGACCGGCGCCCTGCTCAGCCCTGTTTTCGCCCTCCCGGCGGACGAGCTGGCGGCGGCCCGGCGGGGCAGAAAGCAAATGGATCTCTATGACGCCCTGTGTCAGGAGGCCTCGCGCAGCGAAAAGCTTTCCGCGATTCTGGGGACGCTGACGCTGCTGCGGGACGCCGCGGCGGAGCTCCCCCTGCATCTGCTGCTGGAGCGGATCCAGGCGCTGACGGGAATCGAGGACGTTTTTTCCATTATGGATGGCGGGCGGAACCGCCTGGCGAACCTCCAGAGCTTCTACGAGCTTGCCGCCGTCTTTTCGGATGGAGGCAAAAAGAGCCTGCACGAGTTTTTGACCTATGTGCAGACCCTTCGGGAAGAGGGCACGGTCCCGGTTCGCGCTGCCCAGGGCAACGCCGTCACGGTTATGAGCATTCATAAGTCAAAGGGCCTGGAATTCCCCGTGGTTCTGCTCTGCGGGCTCTCCAAGCGTTTCAATCTGGAGGACCTCCGCTCCCAGGTTCTCTTCCATCGTGACCTGGGCGTGGGCTGCAACGTCTACGCCCCGGAGCTCCACACCCGCTATCCATCCTTGGCGAAGACGGCCATCGCCCAGAGAACCAGGGAAGAAAACCTCTCAGAGGAGCTGCGGGTGCTCTACGTTGCCATGACCCGGCCCCAGAACATGCTGATCATGACGTACTGCGCCGAAAAGCTCAACGGGAAGCTCAGCGCCCTTGCCAAGCGCCTGACGCCAGAAACCTCCCGGATGCTGGCGGCAGAGGCGACCTGTATGGGAGACTGGGTCCTCCAGGCTGCGCTGCTTCGCACCGAGGCGGGAGAGCTCCACGCAGTGGGCGGGAAGCCTGCCGGAACCTCGGTTTCGCAGATCCCCTGGCGGATCTGCTACCATGACGTTTCTGCGCCCCGGCCGCAGGCGCCGGCGCCTTTGCCCTCGGCCGCGGCCGTTCCGCAGCCGGAGGCCGGGGAGCTGTTCGACAGCCTTTCCTTCCGTTACCCTGCGCCGGAGGCCTGCCGGATTCCCGCCAAGATCACTGCGACGCAGCTGAAGGGCCGCCGATTGGACGAGGAGGCAGACGACAGGCGCGTGCGCTCCTCCGCCTCCGGTCCGAAGTGGCGTGCGCCCCTGCTCCAGCACGCGGAAAAGCCCCTGACGCCGGCGCAGCGCGGCACTGCCGTTCACCAGGCGATGCAGTTCCTGCGCTTTGATCATGTTTCCTCCGAAGAGGAAATCCGCGCACAGCTGGAGGAAATGGTACGCAGCGCATTCCTCACGGAAAAGCAGGCTGAGGCCGTGGACCCGAAGAAGCTCTACGCGGTCTTCACCGGTCCTCTCGGCGACCTGATCCGCGGGGCGGAGCAGGTCATCCGGGAATTCAAATTCTCGATCCTTGTGGACGCCGAGAACTACTTCCCCGGGGCAGGGGAGGAGAAGCTTCTGCTCCAGGGCGTGACGGACTGCTGCCTGATCCGTGACGGCGCCCTCACCGTGGTGGACTTCAAGACGGACCGGCTGAAACCGGGGCAGGAGGCGGAGGCGGCTGCAGGCTACCGTCCGCAGCTCGAGGCCTACAGCCTTGCTCTGGAGCGGATCTTCGGACTTCCGGTCCGCGGCAAGCTCCTGTACTTTTTCTCCACCGACGCGCTGTTCGCGCTGGATTGAACAGCAAAGAAAAGAACTCCCGGGAAGCAAGCTTCCCGGGAGTTCGCGCATATCAAAGAGAAATCAGCTGTTGAACATCAGATCGGTGGTTGCGTGCTTCATCATATCCTGGACGATCTGGATTTTGTTGGCGCCGATGAGCTCCTCGTACATATCGCTGAAGCTCTCGTTGCGGATGATGTTGAAGCGGCAGGTATGCTCCTCGGTGGAGACATAGCGGACGATGTAGTAGGCGTCCTCGGTGGGGATGATCTCCGTGTCGCCGACTTTTCTGGTGTCGCTGAAAAGATAGTCGTTGACTTCCTTCGGATACTTGTTCTTGTCCAAAGCCTCGGAGGACTCGGAGCCGCCGTATTCCTTCGCGATCTTGCCGAACTCGGCGTCGGTCAGTTCATCGGTAAGCAGTGCCTTGATGGCGGCGATCTTCTCTTCCACGGTCTTCTCGCCTTCCTTGGCGGCAGCGGTGCTCTTGGGGATGGAGAAGACGTAGGCTCTGACGGAGCAATAGTCATAGTCGTCTCTGTAGTTGAAACGGACTCTGGTCTTGTCGCCGTCTTCCTTGCCGAAGTCCTTCATGTCGCCTTCCTTGCGCTCAGAGGCGAAGAGCCACTCCGCGATTTCCTTGGAGAGCTCGGAATCACCGGTGACAGAAGCCGAGATGTCCGCCTTGGAAGCGGTCTTGGTGGTGGCGGTGGAGGGCATGGCGTTGGGATCTTCCTCTTCGGTGTTTTCCTCAGCAGGATTCTCCTCGGTGGGATTCTCCTCGGTGGGATTCTCCTCAGCGGGATTCTCCTCGGCAGGATTCTCCTCGGCGGGGGTCTCCTCGGCAGGATTCTCCTCGGCGGGGTTCTCCTCGGCAGGATTCTCCTCAGTGGGGGCTTCCTCGGCGGGGTTCTCCTCAGTGGGGGCCTCCTCAGTGGGGGCCTCAGTGGGGTTCTCCTCGGCGGGATTCTCCTCCGCGGGCTCCTTCTCGTCGTCGGAGGGGGCCTTGATGGTGGCATAGGTGTAGTTCACCACGTCGTAGGCGGAGGGGTCCTTGGTGTAGGTCTCGTTCACCTGCTCGTCGGTCAGCGTGTACTCCTTGTTGAGCTTGCTGTAGTATTCAGAAGCGGTGTTCAGCACAGTCAGATACTCGCGGTAGGACTTCTCTGTGCAGCCGGAGCCGAAGCGGTCGGACATGTAGCGGTCCAGCTTCTTATAGCCGCTCTGCTCGGCAACCGTCTTGAGCTGAGCGATCTGTGCTTCGATGCCGGCCTTGCTTTCCTCGGAGAGGGTGAAATTGTTTTTCTTGGCGTCGATGTAGAGGTTGTAGATCTCTTCGATGTTCTGGTTCGTTGCATCGATCAGAGAGGCCTCCAGGGTCGTCTCGCCAAGCTTGATCTCGGAGAAGTGAAGGCCCGGATTCTGCTGGGCGTAGTAGGCATACATACCATAGCCGCTGTTTTCCAGAGCATAGTTGTAGAAATGGTTGTAGACGGGAACGGTAATCTTCTCCTCGCCGACGCTGGCGACGGGCTTCTTGGTGTTGTACTTCGGGGCATGCAGGAAGTAAACGAAAAGGATGACGGCGACCACGGTCAACGCGATAATGGAGGCAAAAAGGATCGCGGTGCGAATGTTTTTCTTCTTCTGATCGTCTTCCTTCACCTTGGTTGCGGACAGCAGGGGGCCGCCCTGTTCCTGCAGCTGCTTGCGCTTCTTCTTGGATGCAGATGCGCTCATTGTTTCATCAATCCTCTCAAAAATTGCTTCGTTACAGTCTTCTGTAACCAGATGGGACATATTATAACGCGTCTTTGGCTCGGTTTCAAGTAAAAAGTAACAGAAAATTAAAGAAAAATGCAAAAAATGCAAAAAAACCCCGCTTTGGCCGTGTGAACCCATTTATAACCTGCACGAAACTGGCAGGTGGGTCGCCTCTTCGAAACTTCGCTGTTCCCAACGTCCGCCGTCGGTCTGGCCGGGGCGGGAGGTCTACAATCCATTCCGAAAGAATCAGGCATCCCTTAAATATGATGTGGGTTTAAAAGGGGACATCACGAACCAAGCAGGGTGTTAAAAACAAGTATTCATGCTGCGCCGTTCCCATTCCGGGAAGGCGCTCCGGCGCGATCACCGGTGCGAGGCGGTTAAAGCTTTCGCTTACTCCTCTTCTTCCTCGTCTTCTTCTTCGTCTTCTTCCTCTTCCAGAAGCTGCGCGTAAACAGCCTCCAGCTCTTCGTCGTCGTTGACGGCCTCAAGGATTTCCTCCCCGTCCTCCATCACGACCTTGAGAATACTGACCTCCAGCTCCGCGTCCTCGTCGAGGCCTGCGGGACAGACGCCCAGATATTCCGCGCCCTTGTATTCCGTCGTTGCCAGGACCTCGAGCTCATACTCCTGGCCGTCCTCGTCGGTGATGGTGATGAAATCGTCTCCGAATTGCTGACTCATGATCGTGTTCCTCCGTGGTGATTTCCTGCCTTTATTTTACCCGCTGCAAAAGAGAAAATCAAGAGGGAAACTGTCATCGCCGTGCTGGCAGAATAGAAAAAATAATGGTAACTGATTTGTGCAAGACTACAAAAATTCTTGCCCGGGTACTTGGCAAGCGCCGATTTTTCGTATATAATATACATTAGTGTGTTTTTGCCGTTACGGTATCAGAATATGAAAGCCCGGTTCCGGGCAGAACAGGAGAACCCCATGGAAACGCAAGAGCAGAAGAAAGACAATCCTTTTGAGCCCAAGGGCCTTGCAGGAACGGTTTACACTGTGGTGCACGACGCCGCGTGTATCCTCTGCGCGGTGACCTTTTTATTCATCTTTTTTGCCCGGATCGTTGGCGTTTACGGCAGCTCCATGTATCCCACCCTGGTGGGCCAGGACGCAGTCAGCGGTAAGCGCGGCGACTATCTGATCCTGCAGAGCAATGTCCTCTGCAAGGGCTACGAGTACGGCGACGTCGTGGTGGCCTCGATCCCGACCTTTGAGAACGGAAAGCCCATCGTCAAGCGCGTCATCGGCACGCCCGGCCAGACTGTCCGCTTCCAGGCCGATGAGAACAACAAGCTCCACGTCTACGTGGACGATCAGCTGGTCCCCGAGGACTATATCAACGGCCAGATGGAGCCCCGCGGCATCGGCATCGCAGACTATTCCATGACCATTCCCGAGGGCAGCTACTTCCTTATGGGCGATAACCGCAACAATTCTCTGGACAGCCGCTTCCCCTCCGTCGGCTTTGTGGACGAGCGGTATATTGTCGGCAAGGCAAAGCTCCTGGTCCTGCCCGGCCAGGACGCGCAGAAGGGCGGCGCCATTGATTGGAGCCGGTTTGGAGCGATCCGCCATGGATGATCTCAACATTCAGTGGTATCCGGGCCATATGACGAAAACCCGGAGGATGATGGAGGAGGATCTGCGTCTGGTGGACGCGGTCTGTGAGATTGTGGACGCCCGCATCCCTGCCTCCTCCCGCAATCCGGACATCGACCGCATCTGCGGCGACAAGCCCCGGATGATCATTCTCAACCGCATTGACATGGCGGACCCGGAGATGACGAAGGCCTGGGCTGCCGCCCTCCGGGCGAAGGGCATGGCCGTCATCCAGACCGACTGCAAGACCCGCAGGGGCATCTCGGATTTTGCCCCTGCGCTGCGAAAGCTCCTGGCGGACAAGCTGCGCCGCTATGCCGAGAAGGGCATGGCGGGAAAGCCTTTGAAGGTCATGGTCGTCGGCATCCCTAACGTGGGAAAATCCACCTTTATCAATCAGATCGCCGGAAGGAAGGGAGCCAAGGCGGAGAATCGGCCCGGCGTGACCAGAGGCAAGCAATGGGTCACTGTGGACCAGGGCCTGCTTCTGCTGGATACCCCGGGCATCCTCTGGCCGAAGTTCGACGACCCGGAGGTCGGCGCACGCCTGGCCTACACCGGCGCAGTCAAGGATGATATCCTGGACATCGAGACCCTGGCGGCCCAACTGATCAAAATGCTGAGCAGCCGATATCCCGACGCCGTGCGGGACCGCTTCAAGCTCGACCCCGATCCGGAGGCCGACGGCTTCCGCCTGCTCGCGGCGATGGGCCGCAAGCGCGGCTATCTTCTCTCCGGCGGAGAGATCGACACCGAGCGCACCGCCAGAGTGCTGCTGGAAGAATACCGCTCCTGCAAGATCGGACGCTTCACCCTGGAGTCTCCGGAGGAGGGCCTATGAACCTCTGGCAGCTTGAAGAAGAATACTACGCCCGCGGCTATCGCCAAATCTGCGGCGTAGACGAGGCCGGCAGAGGCCCCCTGGCGGGTCCGGTCTGCGCTGCGGCCTGCATCCTGCCGAGAGGTCTGGAAATACCGGGGCTCAACGATTCCAAAAAGCTCTCGGAGAAAAAACGCGAGGCCCTCTATACGCGGATTACGGAACAGGCCCTGGCCTGGTCCGTCTGTCTTGTGGACGAGAAACGGATCGACGAGATCAACATTCTCCAGGCGACCTATGAGGCCATGCGGGGCGCCGTGGCAGGTCTCAGTCTCCGCCCGGATCTCTGCCTGGTGGACGGGAACCGGGACCCCGGCCTGGGCCTGCCGACCGAAACGGTCGTGAAGGGGGACGGCAGCTGCGCGGATATCGCCGCTGCCTCCATCCTGGCGAAGGTCACGAGGGACCGCCGGATGCTGCAGCTGGACCGGGAGTATCCGCAGTACGGCTTCGCAGTCCATAAGGGCTACGGCACCAAGGCCCACTATGCCGCGCTGGATGCCTTTGGTCCCTGCCCCATCCACCGCCTGACATTTTTGAAAAACTGGAAATCCAATGGATAGTGAAAAACAAGCCGCGAAGCTCCTCGGCCGCTGGGGCGAGGCGCTGGCCGCGGAATATCTGAAAAAGAAGGGCTACCGTCTGGTCGCCCTGAATTACAGCTGCCGATGGGGCGAGGTGGAC
>JAEEGL010051461.1_pt1 | contig 10799 bp, 8 predicted proteins | sample 9134231 | NCBI WGS metagenome assembly JAEEGL01 (sample SAMN16246548, study PRJNA631951) | gut metagenome | biome: gut microbiome; feature: rumen; material: fiber-attached | host: Bos | place: Iran: Karaj | collected 2018-10
CGAAGAGCTCTTCCTGCGGCCGTATTTATACACCTCTCTTAAGGCATACTGGCGGAGCTGACACATCACGATGTGATCCTGGTTCCGAGACTATATTTTCTACCCCGTCTCCACGAGCCGCTGGATGGGCCGCTTCACCAAGTCGGTCAAGGCCAGACTCGGTGCGAAAGCCGGCAAGCGGATCCCGCTCTACATCTCATCTTTTATCGTGTGGTTCTCGACGGGTATCTGGCACGGCGCCAGCTGGAACTTCATCGTCTGGGGGCTGCTCAACTGGGCCGTCCTCATGATCTCTGAGGAAATGGAGCCGCTCTATGCCCGTTTTCACGCCCGTTTCGGGCTTAAAGACAAAGCATTCTACCGCATCTTCGGGATGCTGCGTACTTTCCTGCTCATCTGCGTGCTCAATATCTTCGACTGCTACAAAAGCCTGGCCGACACCTTCCGCTCCATCGCTTCGGTCTTCACCGCCTGGGACGGCAGCGTGCTGGCCGACGGCTCTCTTCTGAAGCTCGGGGTCGGCGCGCTCGATTACTGGATCGTGGCAGCCGGCTGCCTTCTGATGCTGGCGGTCAGCATTTTTCAGGAACGCGGCGGCCATGTGCGCGAGAGTATCCGTAAGAAGCCGCTGCCCCTGCGTTTTGCGGTCTGGTACGGGCTGTTCCTGATCGTGCTGCTGCTCGGGGCTTACGGCATAGGCTACGACGCCAGTCAGTTCATCTATAATCAGTTCTAGGGTGACAGGCTGATGGAAAAGACTTCGAGAAAGAAAAAGTTCATAAGCCTGGCGCTCTGCCTTATGATCGCCCTCTGCGGGCTCTTCCTGCTGCAGCGCCTGCTCGTACCCAAATACGTCGACGGCATCGTCGAAGGCGCTTTCGTCGCCGAGTACTATCAGGAGGAGATGGACCACGACGTCATCTTCATCGGGGACTGCGAGGTCTATGAGAACTTTTCCCCCGCCGTCCTCTGGCGCGAATACGGCATCAACAGCTACATCCGCGGCAGCGCGGAACAGTACATCTGGCAGTCATACTATCTGCTGGAGGATGCCCTGCGCTATGAAAAGCCCAAACTGGCGGTCTTCAATATCCAGTCTCTGCAGTTCGGAGTCTCTCAGCGAGAAGCCTACAACCGCATGAGCATCGAAGGCATGCGCTGGTCGCCCTCCAAGATCGGAGCCATCCTGTCTTCGATGCTGCCCGAGGAACATTTCATCGAATACGTCTTCCCCATCCTGCGCTACCACAGCCGCATCAGCGAACTGAAAGCTACGGATGTCGAATACATGTTCCATTCACGCCCCGTCACGCACAACGGCTACTATATGCGCGTCGACGTGCGGCCGGCGGAGAACGTGCCGACGGGCAAGCCGCTCGCCGATTACGCTTTCAGTGAAAACGCCTGGAAATACCTCGATAAGATGACGGAACTCTGCGAAAAGGAAGGAGTCCCGCTCCTCTTCATCAAAGCGCCCAGTCTCTATCCCTACTGGTATCCGCAGTACGAGGAGCAGGTCGAGGCCTATGCGAAGGAGCACGGCATACGCTACATCAATTTCCTCGAACTGACGGAGGAGACGGGGATCGACTACAGCACAGACACCTACGATGGGGGACTGCACATGAATCTTTCGGGCGCGGAAAAGCTGGCGCACTGGATCGGCGCTGTCATGAGGGACGATTACGGCCTGCCCGACAGAAGGAACGAAGAACACCTGTCGCAGGTCTGGGAAGAGAAACTGGCGGCCTATGAGGCCGAAAAACAGGAACAGTATATCAAATACGGCATACAGGAGGAGAACTGAGATGTGCGGTATAGCAGGATATTTTGACATGCGCGGCAGCGGCAAGACCGAAAGCGAGTACATCGTACCCATGCTTGACGCGATACGGCACCGCGGACCGGACGGACGCCTGATCATGACGATGAAGGATACCGTCTTCGGCTTTAACCGTTTGAGTTTCATCGACCTCACCGGCGGCATGCAGCCTATCAAAAACGAAGACGAAACGATCATGATGATGTGCAACGGCGAGATCTTCAATTATCAGGAGCTCAAGGCCGGCCTGCTAGCCAAGGGTCATCGCTTCCGCACCGGCGTCGACTGCGAGGTCATCCTCCATCTCTACGAGGAATACGGCACAGACTTTGCCGATAAGCTCAACGGCCAGTTTGCGATCGCTCTTTTCGACAGCAAGGAGGAGACCCTCCTGCTGGTCCGGGACCACGTCGGCGTCGCACCCCTCTTTTACACCGTCGCAGGCGACCGTGTCGTTTTCGCCTCGGAGATCAAGGCGATCCTCGAATACCCCGGCGTCGAACGGAAACTCAACATGAAGGCTGTCGACCAGCTCATGAACTTCCCCGGCGTCGTTTCGCCGAACACCTTCTTCCGCGGCATCTGGTCGCTGAGGGCGGGCCACATGCTCCGCATCAGGAAAAACAGGGAGATAGAGGATATCGAATACTGGGATATGCTCTATCCGCAGGAGGAGAACGAGGATCTGGGCGAAGCGTATTACGTCGAACAGTTCCGGGAACTCTTCAGAAACGCCGTCTCCCGCCGCCTCATCGCCGACGTTCCGATCGGCTTCTACATCTCCGGCGGTCTCGACAGCTCGCTCGTCGCCTGCTTCATCGGCAAGTATCTGCTCAACAGCACCTATTCCTTCTCAGCTGAGATCGGCTCCGGAGACCTCGACGAAAGCCGCTTCCAGAAGATCGTCCGCGATTCTGTTGGTTCCGAGCACTATGTCACGAAGGTCGCGGAGGAAGAGATCTGGAACGATCTCTATAACGTCGTCTATTACGCAGAGTCCGCGGTCAAGGAGAGCTACGACGTCGCAGCCTACAGACTTTCCGCCCTTGTACGGACTTCTCCCGCCAAGGCCGTCCTCACCGGCCAGGGCTCGGATGAGTTCTTCTGCGGCTACGTCGGCTATATGCTCGATCTCTTCCGCACTATGCAAAAGGGAAAGATGAGCGCCGAGGAGCTGGCCTGCAACGAAAGACTCTGGGGCGATCCCTACTTCCGCTACGAGCGCATCCACCCCGAGATCCGCAAGATCCACGACAGGCTGCTTGCGCCCGATCTGCGCGCCGCGCACGAAAGCTTTTCGGCGACTGCCGAGAGCCCCGTCGACGTCGCCAAGCTGCGGGGGCTCAGCAGCCAGAAACGCCGTTCCTACGTTGATTTCAAGCTCCGGCTCTCCGACCATCTGCTTGGCGAGCACGGCGACCGCATGATCTTTTCCCACTCGGTCGAGGGACGTCACCCCTTCCTGGACAGAGAGATCCTCGACTTCGTCGCCAAACTGCCGGACAAATACAAACTCAACGGCACCAACGAAAAGTACATCCTCAAAAAAGCAGGCAAGGGCATCGTGCCGGACGAGATCTTAAAGCGCAAGAAATTTCCCTTCCAGGCGCCGGGCATGTCGGCCATGGTCAAAAAGAAACCGGCCCGCGGCGCCGCCGCACAGGAATTCCTCAGCGAACCGATGCTGAAGAAATACGGCGTTTTCGACCCTGCCTATGTACAGGAACTGCAGCGTTTGTACGCTCAGGACAACTTCCAGCTCATGGGTGCCTACGAGATCGATTATCTGCTCATCGTCATGACTACGATGATGCTCTGCGAGCGCTACGGACTGAGCCTGTAGAACAGCACGATCCAATTCTGACCAAAAACAGAGCATCGGGGCTTCCGGCATCGGAAGCCCCGATCTTCATCACGCTGATGGCGTTTGACCCGCCGGTATCGATCCTGTTTGTGCCGTTCGTATCGGTACTGTTTCCCGATAAAAGCCCCTCCGGATCAGAAGAAGCTCAGCTGCTCCTGTTCCCGCAGCACCTTCAGCGGAGGCATACGAAGCCCGAGGAGCTGTTGAAAACCGGGATCGTCCAGCAGCCAGCGGCGCAGATCCCCGCGTGCGATCATCAGCGGCATGCGGTCGTGCACGGGCAGCATGGATTCGTTGGCCTCCGTGGTCATGACCACAAAGCGCAGAGCGCTCTCGAACAGCGACCAGAATCCCGCAAGAAAGATGACGGCTCCCGAGGGATCCCTGAACTCGACTTTATTCCGGGCGCGATCCCACTCAAAGAAGCTCTGCACGGGGATGACGCAGCGCCGGCTCAGCAAGGAAGCGCTGAATGCCGGCTTTACGAGAGCGGTCTCCGCCCTCGCGTTGATGATAAGACCGCGGCCTTCGGACGGAAGGCCCCAGTTCGCCTCAGCCAAAGAGAGCCGATCGCTCTGGCCTGTGATGATCAGCGACTCGCTGTCCGGACCGATCTCACCTTCCGGGATGACAGGATCTTTCCCCGAAAGCAGCCCCAGTTCCTCCAAGGCAGGCTCTATATCCCGCCGGTCGCAATAGTATCTGCAGCACATATTTTCTGTAAGGCCTGCATCGTCTCAGCACGGCAAAAAACAGGCGGACCGTCTGAAAAGACGGCTGCCGCCCGGCGAACTCATTTCAAAAGGCTGTCATCGAAAAGGTCGGGATAAAAGACGCCGATCGCCTCGAAGCGCCCTTCCCCGCTGCGGGCTTTGCCTCCGCGGATATCCTGACGGGACTCCCAGGCGAGACCGTCAAGGAAATTATCCCAGACCTCCTCCCAGCTCCCGAAGCAACGCTTCAGATTGGTTTGGGGCGCCGTACCCGCCAGATAGAAGGCGTCGCCATAGTCGAGCAGTCCGCTTTCATAGCCCAGCTTGCTAAGCTGCGCAGCGCGCAGCGCGTCATAGGCGGTCAGACCCGCCGAAGTCCATTTATCATAGAGCTCGAGCGTTCCCTCATACATGAAGGAACTGCTTTTGAGCGCCTCCAGCTGGCTGCTGTTATACTGCGAAAGCTCGATCACCGACATCCGAAAGAGCGCGTCGGTACCGCTGTCCGCAAGCCCGCTGATCCCGGCCTTTAATATCGCGGCATCGGTGATGTTCCAACGCGTTTTAAGCGTATCCAGCGCCTTCTGCTTCGCCTCGTCTCCGCTCACGAAAGAAAGGGACGGTGACATCTGACCGTCGCCCAGATCGGCCATGGCGCTCATTGCGAGCCACAGCCGTACGCCGGTCTTCTCCCAGTTCGAAAAGACGGCTCCGCCGCTGATGAGAGCAGGCTGTCCGTCCACGTTCGGATCGGTATCGGCCGCCTTCTGCGCATTGGTGAGCAGTGTGACGACCTCCGCCCTGCTGATGCTGTTTTTCGGACGGAAGCTGCCGTCGGGATATCCGTGGATGATATCGCAGGCGCTCATCTTCTTAACGAGCGTGAGCGTATAACTGCTGCAGCCGGCAAGATCGGAATAGCCGACGATGGCGCCGGAGGCGCCGGCTTTATCCAGACCGAAAGCTCTGCCGATCATATAGCAGGCATCCTCGCGCGTGAGCGTCTCTGTAAAGCTGCCGTGCACCGGCAGCATGCGCTGCGCCAGCAGGCGGGAGACACTGTCATAGTACCAGTCGGACAGCTTAAGACCGGTACATTCGGCGCCGCCCGCCGAGGGGTAATCGCGGATACGGCAAAGCATGGTCGCAAGCTCTGCCAGCGTGACGCTGCCGTTTGGACGAAAGCTTCCGTCGGGATAGCCCTTCAGCACGCCGCGGACAGTCCATTCCGCAATGGATGCGGCCGCCCAATGCCCGTCAGTATCCGTAAAGCGGATCGCGGACGGCGAGGCCGCGGGAGCGGGATCAGCAGGCAGGAGCCCGCTTTCTTCCGCAAAGACGGGACAGGCGCCGCAGCCGAACAGTAGCGCGAGTACAAGAATATAACTCAGGATCTTATTCATACGGGCGGCCTCCTTTGCCGCAGTCCGTCAGTTATCGCCCTCAGCCGCTCCGGTCTTTGTTCCGTCCGCAGCTTCGGCGTTGTCTTCCAAAGGCTCTCCCCCGGCATCACGGTTTTCATCCGAAAGCTCTTCCGCCGGTATGCCCAGTAGCTCCAGAGCTTTCTTCAGCTGCAGATCCCTGATGATCTCTCCCGTCTGAGGATCATAGCAATCGTCGTCCAGTTCCACGATGTAATCCGGCGTGATGCCGACCTTGTGGATCTGTGCCCCGTTGGCCGAAAAATACTGCTGGTGAGTGATCTGGACAGCGCTGCCGTCCGAGAGTCCTTCGGTGATCTGGATGATGCCCTTGCCATAGGTCTGGACGCCCACCACCGTACCGGAGCTGTTCGTCTGGATGCCGGAGGTGATGATCTCCGCCGCCGAAGCGGTGTTTTCGTTGACCAGAACGACATACGGCAAAGAGGTTTTCCCGGCTGTCGTCTTGAGATAATCGCGTACCCCCCGGTTATCCTCCGCGTATACGACCGTCGCGCTGTCCATCAGTTCATCGACACAGCGCAGCGCGATATCCACAAGCCCGCCGCCGTTATCGCGCAGATCGAGGATAAGGCCCTGGGGTTTTGCGGCTTCAACGTTCAGAAGAGCCGCCTTGAAATCGTTATAAGTGGTCATATCGAAACCTTCGATCCCGATATAACCGATGCGTCCGTCTGCCAGCATCTCGTGCTCCACCGTCCTAGAAAGGATCTTGCGGCGCGTCATATCGAAGCTGAGGGTCTCTTCGCCTCTTCTGACCGTCACCGTGACCTTCGTCCCCTCCTGTCCGCGCATGGCGTTGCCGGCTTCGTTGATGGAATCGGCGTCATAGTCGACGCCGTCGACCTGAACGATGATATCGCCGACCTGCAGGCCAGCCTCCTCCGCAGGACTGTCCTGATTGACCTTGATGATCATCAGATCGTCGTAGATCGTCGCCGCGAAGGTGATGCCGATACCGCCGTAGACGCCCATCGTCGAACGCATGTCCTCCGCGTAGGCCTCCGGATCCATGTAGACGGAATAGGGATCGCCCAAGCTGTTGAAAAGCCCTTCATACAGGCCTTCCTGCAGGGCGTCTTCGTCAACATCGACGTAATAATTATCAATGATGAACTGACGCAAAAGCTCGGCTTTCCCATAGGTCTGAACATACTTGACGTAATCGTCGTAGGCCTCCTGCGTGACGCGGACATAACCCTTTTCGTTCTTCAGAGCACCGAACGGCCCGAGATCCGACACGACGCAGACGGCGAGAGCGCCCGCGACCAGCGAGGCGATGATGATGAAGATAAGCGCTGCTTTTTTGATCCTGATCACGGCCGTACCCCCGGTCTTAAGTCGCGCACAACAAGCTGAAGCCTGCGGCTCCCGTTGAATTCGTTGACAGAGAGCTCCCCGGCGACATCCACCGGACTGCCCAGACGCAGGAGCGGGGCATAGTCGGGAGCCTTACGGAAGAGGATACATTCCACCGGAACGCCGTCGCTCCCCTTGACCGTAAACCGGGCATGCTGTTCTTCGGCGCCCATGAAGCGCAGTGCCACCAGCTCCGCCCCGCAGACGGAGAACAGGGGCCGCGCGTTGCCCTCTCCGAAAGGCTCCAGCGCACTGAGCGCATCGGCAAAGGAAAGTGTCTTTTCGTCCTTATCCAGCTCTTTTTCAATGTAGATCTTTTCCGTGAGGATCTCCGGATCTTCCTTCGCTTTTCTTCGGACGGCTTCCTGCATCCTGGCACGAAAAACCTCAAGATTGTCGGGACTCATGCAAAAGCCGCACGCTCCCGCATGACCGCCGAAGCGTACGAAATATTCCTCACATTCTTCGAGCAGATGATACAGATCCAGCCCGGGCACGCTTCTGCCCGTACCCTTGAGGAGACCCTCATCGCCCTTGGTGACGATGCAGACGGGACGGTAGAGATCCTCTTTGAAGTTGCCGGCCACGATGCCGGCTACGCCCTCGTGCCCTTCCGGCGCGTAGATGATCGGAAAGAGCTCGCCGCAGACGCCGCTGTCCATGGCTTCCGCACAGAGACGACGGGTCTTTTCCTGCTCGGACTTGCGGATCTCGTTGTTGGAGACCATGCTGTACGCCAGAGACGCCAGCCGCATCGGATCCGATCCCTCCCCCGCCGAAAGAAGCTCCACCGCGACATCAGCCGTGCCCATACGCCCCAGCGCGTTGATATTGGGAGCGATCTGGAATGCGATATGGTCCGCTTCGACTTTGCGGTCGAAGAGAGACAGTTCCTTCAGGAGCGCGTTGAGCCCGGGCCGCCTGTGCTGATTGAGAACGGCCAGCCCGTATTTGACGAGCGTGCGGTTTTCGTCGAGCAGCGGCACGATATCCGCTACGGTCGAAATGGCAACCAGATCGAGCAGCGCATCCAGTTCTTTTTTACCGAAGCGCTCATCGCCTGCCTCTTTGAGTCTGCGCTGCACGCCCTGGGCAATTTTAAAGGCGACACCGCAGCCGGAGAGCTGTTTGAAGGGATACTCACTGCCTGTTCGCTTGGGATTGAGAAAGATACAGGCGGGACTTCGGTGCTCGCAGAGGGTATGATGATCGGAAATGATGATGTCCATGCCCTTTTCGCGGGCATAAGCCGCTTCGTCGGGCGAGGTGCTGCCGCAGTCGACCGTCACGATAAGATCGACTGAGTCTCCTGCCAGCGTATCGATGGCCTTTTTGTTGAGACCGTAGCCCTCGGTGAAGCGATTGGGGATGTGATAGCAGAAGTTGCCCGTGAGCCGTCTGAAAACCTCGAGCAGCAGAACGGTCGAGGTGACCCCATCGGCGTCGTAGTCGCCGTAGACGCAGACCCTCTCCCCGCGCTCAAAGGCGGTGAGCAGCCTGTCGACGCAGGGACCAAGATCGGGCATCAGAAAGGGGTCGTAGGTGGTCTTGGGATGCGGCGAGAGAAAATCGTCGAAGCAGTCCTCCGCGACGCCCCTTCTTCGCAGTATGTTAAGGATGGTCCCGGAACAGGTTTCGGGACCATGCGCGTTTGCCGTCTTCGTTTGCAGGTAGACCCACTTTGCCATCGTCTGTGTTAAGGTGACACGTAGTCGAGAGGATTCTTGTACACGCCGTTGACCCGGACTTCGAAGTGGAGATGCGGGCCGGTGGACATGCCCGTGGACCCGATCAGAGCGATCGTCTGCCCCTTCTTGACCACGTCGCCGGTCTTGACGAGCAGCTTGCTGCTGTGTGCATACAGGGTGACGATACCGCCGCCGTGGTCGATCATGACCATATAGCCGTAGCTGCTGTTATACCCTGCCTTGATGACCGTGCCGCTGTTGGCGGCCAGTATGTTGGTCCCGTAGGAAGCGCCGATATCGACGCCCGAATGGAACTTGTAGACCTTTAAAATGGGATGGAGACGGTTGCCGAAGGGAGAGGTGATGCGGCGGCTGGCAGCCGACGGCCAGATCATGCCGCCTCCGACGTAGGCTTTCTCGCTCTGCAGCTTGACAATCTCCGCCTCGAGAGCCTTAGCCTCCTGGTTGAAGGCGTCGATCTGCTTGGTAAGCTCGGCGTTGCTCTTTTCGACCTCGCTGCGCTTGGCTTCAACGCTCCGCTGATCGGCCTCCAAAGCGGCTTTCTTGGCTTTGACCTCGTCCTGCTGGGCGACCAGTTTGTCCTTGAGTTCCTGGAGCGTGCGCTTTTCGGCGTCGATCTCGTCGTACTGCCCCTGAAGCACGGACAGAAGATCGGTATCGCTCTCATAGATACGCTCGACCATATCCATGTTCGTGAGCAGGTCGGACATGCTGGTGGAACCGAGCAGCACCGAGAACATTCCGGCGTTTCCGTTCTTATACATGGCGCGCAGGCGTTCGTTAAGGTGGGTGTTCTGGATCTCCACCTCTTCCTCCTTGGCTGCGAGCCGTTCGAGCGCGTCGTTGATCTGCTCCTTGGTCTCGTTGATCTCCTTGTTGAGCTCGTTGATCTCAACCTGCTTCTGGTAGATCTTGTTGTCGAGCTCCTTGATCTCGCTGGTGAGCTGACTGATGCGGGCCTTTCCTTCGGCCAGCTTTGCCTCGGCGTCCTTCCTGTTTTCGATCGCCTGGTTTTTTTCGGATTCCTTCTGATCGATCTCCTGATCGATCTCGGCGACCGTCCGATTCGTATTGCCCGCATAAGTGAGCGGTGTTGCCAACAGAGCCATCAGCAGCATGAGCGCGATGACCTTGATCCGGATATGGCGCCGTACGGCTTGTTCCTTGTTTGTTTTCTCTCTCATAATCCCCTTGAAAAAGGCTCCCCTAAGCCTTGAGAAATCTCCTCATGGACAGCATGCTGCCGCAGGCGCCGATACTGACGCCCAGCGCCAGGAAGATCCAGATGAGATTGCTGATCATAAACTGCGACTCCACAAGCTGTGTGTTGAAAAGCGTATAGACCTGCGAGCTGGTGGCATCGACGAATTTCGTGTACAGGAAGGCGCAAAGTCCGATGGAAATGCCTGCGGAAATGAGCCCCAGGAAGATGCCCTCCATCAGCAGCGGCCCCCGGATAAACCAGTTTGTAGCACCGACATATTTCATGATCATGATCTCCTTGCGGCGCGCCATGACCGTAAGCTTGACCGTATTGGAAACAACGACGATGGAGATGATGACGAGTACGCCTATGACGATGAGCGCGCCCTTCTTGATCGTATCGGCGATGTTGACGACCTTTTCGATCTCGGATTTATAGTAACGGACGTCTTCGACGCCGATCAGATTGCGGCAGACCTGCGCGACCATATCGCCGCCCTCGAGGGTCTGCAGCTGTACGCGCAGCGCGTTGGGCAGCGGGTTTTCGGGAAGACCGTCGAGCAGATAGGCATTCTCGCCCCATTTCTGCTTGAACTCCTCCATAGCCTGTTCCTTGCTGATGTATTCGACGAAGGAGACTTCTTCCATGTTGCTGAGGCTTTCGGCCATGACCTGGGCGTCTTCCAC
>JAEEGL010459360.1_pt1 | contig 10799 bp, 11 predicted proteins | sample 9134231 | NCBI WGS metagenome assembly JAEEGL01 (sample SAMN16246548, study PRJNA631951) | gut metagenome | biome: gut microbiome; feature: rumen; material: fiber-attached | host: Bos | place: Iran: Karaj | collected 2018-10
TCTACCCCATTTGATGGCATCAGTGCCATTGTCATAACGCCATTACCAACCGCGGTTGCGTCAGATGTAAATGACAAGACCGGCAAACTGGACGATTTCAAGTCGCGAACCGTGCGCGCATCATGTGCAAACAATGGACCAACAATAACCTCTGGATCTGAATTCAATGCCTCGTTTATCGCCTCGGTCCCGCGGGCAGAATCATAGAAAGTCACATTTAAATTATCTGCACCCGACGACAAAACCGCCATTTCCACCGAAGAACGAATCGCCCGACCGGTTGCGCCCGCTTCGCCCGTTGTTGGCAAAATCACAGCCATACGGTGGCGCGAAGTGTCGGTGTATGTTCCATACATCATCTGCGACGGTGATGTTGTCGCATTACTATAATCGACCGACCAGCGACCCTTGGGCCCACCGCTGCAGCCAGCAAGCAGCCCGCAAAGTGCCAGAAATCCAAAAATAGTTTTTATATGCATTGAAAAATCCATTTATTTCTGTATCATTCTACTATAAAGGATTTAAAAATGCAATCGGGGCTTTACATTGTTGGAACACCAATTGGGAACATGGGCGACTTTTCACCACGCGCGGTCGAGGTGTTGCGTGGTGTTGATTTGATTGCCGCCGAAGATACGCGTGTGTTTGGCAAACTTGCATCACATTTTGATATAAAGACAAAACGCATTTCTTGTCATGAACATAATGAACGTGATGTTATACCGGACCTTATTGAAAAATTGCGTGGCGGTATGTCTATTGCAGCGGTATCTGATGCCGGTATGCCGGGTATAAGCGACCCTGGTTTCAGATTGGTTCGCGCCGCACGCGCCGAAAATATTCCGGTGTTTGTTGTGCCCGGTCCCGTCGCGGCGATTTCTGCGTTGGTGCTTTCTGGATTTCCAACCGACCGATTTACATTTTGTGGTTTCTTTGATCCGAAAAAATTGCATGACGACAATCGTATTCGCCACACAATAATTTATTACGAAAGTCCAAATCGTATCATGGATACTATTGCCGACTTGGCACGTGTTATGCCCGAACGCCAAATCGCAATCGTGCGCGAAATAACCAAGATTCATGAACAGGCAATAATTGGCTATGCGGCGGATTTAATGCACATAGAGCCACCGCGTGGTGAAATTGTCATTGTTGTTGCGCCCGCCCCTGAACACAAAATGTCAGATAGTGAAATAAGCGAAATCGTAAATGACATTGCATCTAAATCAACCAAATCTGCGGCGGCCGATCTTGCGGCACGCGCCGGCATATCCAAGAAGGAAGCATACAAACGTATGTTAAATCGGGGGGACGACAATGATTAGATTTGTGGGCTCTTTTGATACTGTAAAATCTTTACCAAAAACGCAATTCGCAGAATATGCTTTTGTGGGTCGCAGTAATGTTGGTAAATCATCTTTGATAAATGCGATTGTTGGTGCACCCGTTGCACGCACATCAAATACACCTGGGCGAACACAATCGTTAAACCTGTTTAATATTGATGATCGTATTATGATTGTTGATTTACCCGGATACGGCTATGCGCGTGTTTCCAAGGCAGACGCGTTGCGTTGGTTAGAGCGATTAGAAGAATATTTAACAACACGTCGCGCATTAAAACGCTTGTTCATTTTAATAGATTCGCGCATTGGTCCACGTGATTCTGATTTGGAACTTATGGATTTTTGTGATACCAACGCAATTCAATACCAAATCGTCTATACCAAGAAAGACAAGCGCATACGCGAAACAGAACAATTAAAAATAAAGCATACCGATCATGGTGCAATGGTGCCAGAAATCATTGAAACTTCGGCAGAGAAGAAAACAGGAATTGAACCCATAAGGAAAATCATTGGCATTAAATAAAAACATCTTTTTCGCAACAAATCCTGCACATACAGCTGATGCATTATGGAAAATAATTGATGCATCAAATGTTCCATTGGCGGATATTTTAATTTTCTTGCCCAGTCGTCGTGCCGTTAGAAGAGTTGAAGAAATGTTGGTGCAAAAAATGGGGCATGCGATTATTTTGCCACATATGGTTGCACTGGGCGAAGGTGTTGACGAAGCGGATGAATATGAACCCGCACAATCTGATACTGTTTCAAATACAGAACGCGTTGTGACGCTTGCGCGATTATTATCAGAGGAAAAAACTACCATTGGCAATATTTCAACCGCCCTGCCGATTGCACACGATTTGGTTCGTATGACCGATTATCTGGAAAACGAAGGTGTTGATGTTGCAACGATAAACTGGATAGAACTAGTTGATGAAAAGTTTGCTGAACATTTTCAGAACAAAGCAAAACTATTAAACATCTTGTCCGCTAATATCGACGGCATTAACCGCGGGCTTCCAACAACAACCGCTAAACGCAACGCCGATATTCGTGAATGGATACCATTTTTAAAGAATCCGAATTGCAAATATAAATTGGCTATTGTGTGTGGTTCCACCGCCAGTGTTCCCGCCACCAGTGATTTAATGGCAACGATTGCAGAATTACCATTTGGAAAAATTATATTGTCTGGAAAAATTGCGGGACGCGAAGCCGATTTTGAATTACCAACAAATCCATATCATTCTGAATACAAGTTTTTAAATCGTATTGGCTATAAAATAAAAGATATACAACCGATTGATGTTGGTGCATCTGATACTATTGATTTTATGAACTTTACATTTGGTAATGACACCGCTAAACCTAAAAAAACAAACGCCGTTTCACATTGTCATTTGGTTGAATGTGAACGCGAAAGCACCGAAGCATTGGCTGTTGCAGAAATCACCGCACGCGCACTTAAAAACAAAAAATCTGTATTGGTCATAACACCGGACGCCGCCGGAAACCAACGTATAGCCGCCGCGTTTGCATCATATGGAATATCAGCAGACTTTTCTGGGGGTCGTCCTGCGACTATGCATGCCGTTGGTCGTGCAATACTAAACCTGTTTGATGAATGGATTGAAAAGCAATCACATACATTTGACGACTTATATAAAAAAGAAAAAGATTTATTCAAGATAATTCAAGAAATGGTTGATGCGTGGCGCGACATATGGTTCCCCAGTTTTAATCCCACAGATGAAGCAGCGTTACCGATATGGACCGCCCTGCAAGAATTATCCGAAGCATTAAAGATAAACAAGATTTCATTAACCGTATCTGATGCACGCGCATTTATTGCGGACACATTATCAAGTGTTGTAATTCGCGCAACCCCAACAAATGATGCACATACATGCGTTCTGGGAACGATTGAATCCAGAATGCAAACCGCTGATGTTATCATTTTAACCGGACTTAATGACGGAATGTTTCCATCAACCGGTTATGAAAATGCATGGTTGCCACGCGTAATATCAGAAGAGATAGGATTACCATCACCAAATCACAAAGTATCGTTAATGTCGTTGGACTTTATGAATCTGTCTTGTGGTGCAGATGTTTATTGGTTACGCAGTAAAATATCAGGTGGTGTTCAAACGACTGAATCAAGATTCTTGTCGCGCGTTGTTGCGCGTGGTGGCGAATATGATACCCAGATTGCAACGGATATATTGTCGGTAATTCATGCACGTGATGATGTTGAATTACGCCCACTTGATTATTCTGCACCGACACCACCAGTAGATTGGTCTGATGTTTATGTGACGGAATTAGAATTATTGATACATAACCCATACGCGTTCTATGCGCGACATATTCTGCGGTTGCGACCAATTGATGATTATTGGTTGGGACCCGATGCGCGCAAATTTGGAACACTGGTGCATGACGCGTTTGAACACGCGCGTTCAACCGATACCGCGGAAAAATTGGTTGCACGCATGGACGCGGCGGCAAATGAAGCATTGGGTTCAAATGGTGTATTGTTCCATTTTTGGCATAAACGCTTTTTGGAAATCGCACCATTTATTGTTGATGAAATAAAAGCCCGCCCAGATGCATATAGCGAGATTTCAGGCTCTGTTAAAATACCGGTTGGTGATGGTGGTGCTTCGCGCACTGTTCGTGCACGCGCCGATCGGGTCTGTGATGATATGGTTATTGATATAAAGACAGGTGCCGCCCCATCACAATCACAATTACTGGCGGGGACAATGCCACAATTACCGTTGGAAGCATATATGTTGCAATCGGGCGGATTTAAAATAAAGACAACGCAACACAGTAAAACACCGGTCATGATGTTTTTGCAACTGCGCAATAATGATGTGAAGCACATTGAATATGATGCCGAAACGACCCAAAGAATGATTGATGCCGCGGTTGATAAGACCAAGCAACTGTTCAATATGTATTGTGCCGGCAACGCGCCGTACGAATACCTGCCGACCAGTGAACAAAAATACAAAACATACGACGATTTGGCGCGCGTTGACGATTTGTAATTTTCAAATTATTTTAACGAAAGTATCAAACCGCAATGATCGGTTGGTTTTTCCGCCAATCGTGGCGACATATCAATTTCGCAATTTTTAACCAGCGCACCCGCCACACGATTACACAAGAAATAATCCAAACGCAACCCTTGGTTATTACCGATGGTATCACGTCCGCGATATCCATACCAAGTATACCCTATTTCATCTGGATGTAATTTACGCCACGTATCAACCCAGCCCATATCCAGCCAAGATTGCAAGATTTCGCGTGCTTCGGGTGCGAAAATCGCAATACCATTACGGGAATATCCCCGCGGGTCCCAAACATCGCGCTCTTCCAATGCGACATTAAAGTCGCCACCAACAACAACTGGTTCTTCGCTGTCCAAATAATTCGCAATATATTTGCCAAATACGTTCATCCAGTCCAACTTGTATGAAAACTTTGGTGAATCAATCGTGTCGCCATTTGGCATATATACATTTATCAGCCGGATACGACCGTCAATCACACATTCAAGGAGTCGCGCATTTGGATCGAGAAAATTCGGCATACCACGTGTCACATCTTCAATAGAGAACCGCGAAAATACCGCAACCCCGTTATAACTTTTTTGACCGAATACCTTAATATTATAGCCATATTCATCAAACAAGTTGTGCGGAAATCCCGCATCTTCGACCTTTAATTCTTGAACCAAGACGACGTCATATTCCCCAGCCCGCAGAATATCAATAAAACTCTGCGCATGTGCCCGAATAGAGTTGATATTTATTGTTAGAATTTTCATATTGGCAATCCGTTCTTTTATATACTATAATACGCACAATGAAAGGTAAAAAACAAGGGATTTTACAAAATGAATATGTATAAATTTTTAGAAAACACGGCGGCCCAACACCCAGACCAGTTGTTTTTGGTTCGTGAAAACGTGACCTATGCCGATTTTATTACTTTGGTGCGTGCACGTGCGGCATCTTTGCACAAAGCCGGTGTCAAGGCGGGTGATGTTGTTGGTATTTTGTCGCATAATATACCAGAGTTTCCAATTACCCTGTTTGCTGTTTGGTATTTGGGCGGTCGCGTTTTGATGTTGGACACAAACCTTACGCCATTTGAATATGACAATATGACGGCTATTACCGATTGTCATTTTGTCTGTGCCGAAGAATCTTTCTTCTATAAGACAAAAAATTTTGAATTCTATGATATTACCAAGAAAGACGGCAAACCAGATCTTGATTTGGAACCGGCACCTGTCGAATCGGTTGATATTGCAACATTGTCATTTACATCGGGTTCCACCGGCACGCCAAAGGTTGTTCCCCTTACCCACTTTAACCTGACTGAATGCGCACATTCATTAAAGGATATGAGTGCATTTATTGGAGAGGGCTATTATTTCTATGGCTTCTTGCCTATGTATCATATCTTTGGGTTCGCTGTGGAAATCTTAGCGACGATTGAATATGCAGGCGGTGTGATTTTACAGTCCAGCATAAATCCAAAATTGCTTATGGCTGATTTCCAGCAGTTCCGTCCACAAATCATACCGGCGGTTCCGCGTTTGTTTGAACTTATCCGCAATCGTATTATTGATCAGTTAAAGGCACGCCACCTGTGGTGGTTTGCATCATTCGTTCTACGCCACGGCAAGTTCTTGGAAAAAATCGGTCTTGGTTTCTTGGTTCGTAAAATCCAAGATCCTGTCCGCAACATATTCGGCGGTCGTGTATCCTTGCTGGTGGCGGGCGGTGCCGCGACCAAGCCAGAGGTGGAAACATTCTATGAACGTTTAGGCATGCCGTTTATCCAGGGCTATGGCATGACGGAAACCGTTGGACCAATCTGCATTTCAAAGCGCAGCAAGAAACGTGTTCCATTTGCGTTTGGTGCACCAACAACAAACAACGAATGCGAAATCCGCAACAAAGATGCCGACGGTATCGGTGTTCTGTGGGTTCGTGGACATCAAGTGTTTGACGGATATTTGAATAATCCAGAAGTAAATGCCCAGGTGTTTGATGAACATGGATTCTTTAACACCGGCGATTTGGTGTCTATGGATAAAAATGGTGAATTACATTTTGCCGGTCGTAAGAAACAAGTGATTGTTTTGGATTCTGGTAAAAATGTTTATCCAGATGAACTGGAGGCCATGTTTATGAAAATCCCTGGCGTTAAAAACGTCGCGGTGTTTGAACATAAATTGGAAGATAAAACCGTCGCATACGCGGTATTCAGTGTCGAAGAAGGCGTCAAAATCGATAAATTGGCGACAGCCGTTGCAAATGCGAACAAGAAATTGGCGTCTTATAAATGGGTCACGCACTTTGCAATGACAACGGATGATTTACCGATGACCAGCACGCAAAAGGTCAAACACCATGTCGTGCGACAAAACCTTATTGACGGTAAATATCCGATACAAAAATAACTTTTCACGGGGGTGTAAAATGATCGATAAAAAAATAGATTACATTTCGTTACAGGCCGAATATTTTGTTCCAACTTATGATTTGGCTGATAAAACGCGATATGTAACCAGACAAGAAGCGTATTCTAAGGACGGGAAGAAGAACCTGGCTATAGATGTATGGCTGGTCCAGGCAACCAAAGGTCAAGAACAAGCGTCTATGTTGGAATCTTTACAACAAGAAGAAAAAAATTATCAACAGGCACTTAAAGACACCGAAAATGACAAGGCTCTTTCTGAACAAGAAAAGAAAAAGCGTATAGACCACTTCAAACACGGCATTAAATTAATGCAAAGCTATATCAAACAATATAACGACAAGACGTTACAGCATAAGCCTGATGAACAATTCATTGAACTGGCACGACGTAATCTGGCTGGCGTTAATTGCGATATAGACAAATCCGTGTATGTCAGTGGTATTACTCATTACGAAGAAAGATAAAAAAACACCGGCATTTGCCGGTGTTTTTTTATTATTTTTCCATCTTTTTCATCGTCTTATTCTATTACGAAACTGCGCGGATAATAATCGCTATAGAAACGTCCATCTGTGGCGGTGAATTTCAACACACAATAGTTTGGATCAGTAACCCCGCCTGGATAATATTCTGTATCACCATCACGCCAAATCATCTCTTTGGACTTTGCATCTGTTAACACCTGCATTGTGCCACGCAACATAACCCCGATGAAATTTTCTGAATCACAGAAATATATACAAGCTTTTGGATTCGCCTTGTAATGGGCCACACGCAAAGAAAACGTATTGGTTGTAAAATAGAAAACCTTTATCCCATCACGCACGCGTGGCGACAACATCGCTTTGGTACATGGAAATCCATCTTGGTCAACCGATGATATAAATGTAATTGGCAATGTGTCCGCCATCTTGGCGACAAGTTCCTTGACCCCCAACAAAGATGGATTTTCTGGCACTTCATTTGAAATGGTTATTTGGCTGCGCCAACGTTTCAGATGTGGAAAATACATTTTCATTTGGCCAATATATTCTTCTTTTGTTATTGGATGTTCCAGATTCTTATTAAAATCATCAATAAACCCTGCACAATGCTCTATCATTTCTTCCATTGTTACTTTTTGTAAAAATTCACCGTCTTTATAACAATACTTACAATAATCCGAATTTTTTGACCCGTCTGCGTTTGTCCCATACAGCGATTCGTTTTCCATCGGCATTGCACAACTTTGACATATTTTCGACATAACTGCCTCCTTTCTATAACACCCGATATTATACATAAAAACCCACCGATAAAAAAGTTATTTACAAAAAGCCCCCAAAACGAATATAATCATAATGGAACAAAAAAAGGAGTCCCATATGTTTACAATTATATTTCTTATCTTGAAATTGACAAAGGTCGTAAATTGGTCATGGTGGTGGATCTTGTTGACCTTGGCGTTGGATGGCTTTTTTGGTCGCATCATTTAATAAGCTCTTTTAAAAATAAAACCGCCCGATTGGGCGGTTTTTTGTCCCACCAAATTATCTGTTATTTATTGTAATCGAAACGTTCTTTGTAAAACACAAAGAGTTCTTTGCCGGCATATTTCTTATAAATATCGTATATCACCTTGAATTCATCAATGGTAATTGCATGGTCGTTTATAGCAGCCGCATAGCAAACCCCCGGCCGCCCCAGCGCATATACCTTGTTATACATATTTATAAACGCCCAATTACACCCCCAGTTGCCACTGAACGACGCGGAGCGAAACCCCTCGGCTTTTAGCCACTGGAAAACATCTGTGTCATAGTTGGTGAAATTGTTGTCGCAAACCAAGAAACAACCGTATTGCTTTAACTTTTGTAAATCTTCCATTTTAAACTCCTTTTTAGTCCGCTTTTGGTGGGACAAGTTAGGAAATAAATCCACCTGATTTCTATTCTTTATCAAAATCCGCAAAAAATCAACAAATTGATAAAAGTTGAAAAATTAATATTTCGCGGTAAAATCATACTATAAACGGAGGTCGAATATGAAAGAACAAACACAATCCAACGATTTTTTGGGCAAAATAGTCACCGTAAAAATGGATCGCAAACTTGGCACCCGACACCCAAAACATAACTTTATCTATCCCGTCAATTATGGTTTTATTCCGAACACCGTATCCGGCGACGGCGAAGAATTGGATGCCTATGTAATTGGACCAACCGAACCACTGGATAACTTTACCGGTCGTGTATGTGCAATAATTCACCGCACAGACGACAATGACGACAAATTAGTTGTTGTTCCCGACGGACAAAATATCACTGATAAAGAGATAGAAGAACAGACCAAGTTCCAAGAACAATGGTTTAAACACATAATCGTTCGGAAAAGATAAACCCATGGCATCAACCCGCGACTTTTTAGAATTCGTATTGGAACAGTTAAGCGATTTGCCTGATATAGATTACCGCGCAATGATGGGTGAATTTGTGATTTATTATCGTGGCAAAGTGGTCGCCGGCATTTACGATAATCGTTTCTTGGTCAAGAATACAGAATCAGCAAAAAAACTTATGCCGAACGCGACATTGGAAATACCCTACCCAAAGGGAACGCCCATGCTGATGGTGCCGGACATTGAAAACCGCGAATTATTGGCATCCGTATTTAATGCAATCTATACCGATTTACCGAATCGGAAGAAACGGTAAAATAGATACACTATTTTTAATTTTCCATAAGGTCTCTTGCCTTCTTATACCACGACATATATTCTTTTGTTCCAACGTAGCCACAAGTGCCACTCCACCAATCTGTTTTATCGTTTTGTTTCTTTTCTTGTGAATCGAGATTAGACATTATTCCATACAGCCATAAAAACGCGTCTAATTTCTTTATAAATTTTTCATCGACATTTAACTTATTTAATAGAACTTGATAATATTGAAAAAATCTGATTTCTTCTTGGGGTGCAGGTTTAGATACTTCTTTCTTTAAATCAAATTTATTAGCTAGTTTTCTTATACCTGCTTTTGCATAAGAATCAGAAATAGGAAATTTTCCTTTCGTTACAAAAAAACCATATTTTGATATTAAAGAGGTTATTCTATTTCCGTTTTTATGTGACCCATATGCTTTACTCAACAATAATTTTTGCAATTCACCTGTTAATGGTTGTGACCCAAAATCAAAATTCATATTCTCTAATTTTTCAGCAAGTCTAATAATTTTATTATCATTCGTTGTTCTGGCAACAGAATATATTGTTGCTAAAACATCTAAACAGGACAGATTGCTTATTTTTTTCTTGCTCAAATCGCGAAATATTCGTTCAAGAAAAACTGAATCATGTGCACCTTTCGTTTTTAAGGTCAGTTTTTTAGCTTTTTTACATAATTTTTTTAAATTATTTAAATCTTTATTCATCAGGGTTTCCTTTACTTCCCATTTTAACATATGGGGCTTTCCTTACCTAGCAAAAACAAAAACCACCCTTTCGGGTGGTTTGTGTTTTTGGTGGGAGCGGGTGAGTCGCTCGGCATAAATGCCTGCGCGCAACCCGTAACGATTTCGGTGCGCTATCGCTTCCAAAATCTACTTGGTTTCGAACCTGTGGTTCTCCTCTCACTACCTACCCATAACCAAAATAAAAAACACACCACAAGGGTGTGATTTTTATTTTGGTGGGAGCGGGTGGAGTCGAACCACCTCAGTCATAAGACAACAGATTTACAGTCTGCCCCGGCTCTCCGACTCCGGCGCGCGCCCAGAACTAAAATATCGACATAGTTTGGCAAAGGTCCGTCTTCGCTTCGCTACGCCGCGACACTCAATTTTGTTAACCGTGCGCCATGCGCGCGATAACCCAAATCGGTGGTGCGGGCAGCGGGACTCGAACCCGCACATCAAGCTTGGAAGGCTTGCGTACTAGCCCTTGTACTATGCCCGCGATAA
>JAEEGL010510950.1_pt1 | contig 10799 bp, 9 predicted proteins | sample 9134231 | NCBI WGS metagenome assembly JAEEGL01 (sample SAMN16246548, study PRJNA631951) | gut metagenome | biome: gut microbiome; feature: rumen; material: fiber-attached | host: Bos | place: Iran: Karaj | collected 2018-10
AGAAACGGTGGACTTGCCATTTACGGAGGCGTTATTGCAGGCTTCCTTACATCTGGAGAGGATGAGACAAGAGCTTGGACTATCAAGATTGGTACTAAGGCTCCACAGGCAGCAGGTAAGATCCACACTGACTTTGAGAGAGGATTCATCAAGGCTGAGGTTATCAACTATGAGGATCTTCTTCGTGAAGGCTCACTTTCTGCAGCAAGAGAAAAAGGACTTGTCCGCATGGAAGGAAAAGAGTACGTCGTTCAGGATGGAGATGTGATTCTATTTAGGTTTAACGTATAAGGCGCGAGGAGGATACTATGCCTGACATAATGGGGAAAATGGATATTGCATTTCCGAATCTGCATATCTATTTAAAAGATGTTCCGAAGTCATTTTCAATATTTGGCTTTGATATAGCTTTGTATGGGGTGATCATAGGGCTGGGATTTTTCCTGGCGCTACTACTTATATCCAGAATGGCGAAAAAGACTGGTCAGAACCCTGATGATTACTGGGATATAGCGGTTTATATCATTGTCTTTTCCATAATAGGAGCGAGGATTTATTACGTGTTCTTCGCCTGGGATTATTACAAGGATAATCCGATAAGTGTGCTGTACATCAGAAACGGTGGACTTGCCATTTACGGAGGCGTTATTGCAGGCTTCCTTACAGCCTTCATTTATACCAGGATCAAGAAAAAGAACTTTCTTATGATGGCAGATACTATCATGTATGGACTTCTTCTTGGGCAGCTGATTGGTAGATGGGGGAACTTTACTAACAGAGAGGCTTTTGGAGAATACACAAATGGGCTTTTTGCCATGAGACTTCCTGTTGATGCTGTCAGGGGCGGCGAGATCACAGCTCTTATGAAAGAGCATATGAGCGCAGCCACAAATTACATTCAGGTGAGCCCTACATTCTTATATGAGAGTCTTTGGAATCTGTGCCTGTTGATACTTCTTTTTATCTACTGCAAACACAAGAAGTTTAACGGCGAGATAGTTCTTTTGTATCTTGCAGGCTATGGCCTTGGCAGGGCATGGATTGAGGGGCTTCGCACAGATCAGCTGATCATGCACACTACAGGACTTCCAGTTTCACAAATGCTGGCTATATGCCTTGTGATCTTTGGAGTTTTGGCGGATGTTATAGTACGAATCAGGATCAAGGGAAAAGAAGTTTCCACCTGGCCTGAAGCAGTAGAAGCGAAAAAAGAAACATCTGAAATAGAGACATCTGAGAAAGAGACATCTGAAATAGAGACATCTGAGAAAGAAACATCTGAAAAAGAGACAAAAACAGAATAAGGAACAAGTTGTATTAAAGATAGCTAAAGAGCTGTTTATTGCTTTAACAAGTAATAGATAGCTCTTTTTTTATCTCTTTTTTATCCCATATCTTTCTGTAAGATAAAACACTCTGCTATGAATTATTAATTTTTCATAAATAAAAATTCTGTTCTACAACATATTCTTACTCTTTTGTTACCCACCACAACATATATTTAACATTTGTTAATTTGCTAATTTGGATGCAAAAACGGGGTTGTTTTAATAAAAAAATTAACCTATAATACATTTAGGTGGTAAAAAGTGTCACAAAGTGGTAAAAAGTGGTAGAAAAAGTGGTAAAATAATTTGGGAACAGCGTTTAAAGGTGAATACAGTCATTCCATAGATGCTAAGGGAAGACTCATAATGCCTGCTAAATTCCGCGAACTCCTTGGCGAACAATTTGTGGTGACTAAGGGATTTGACGGATGCCTTTTTGTGTTCTCTGAAGAAGGGTGGGAAGCCTTTGAGGAGAAACTTCAGGCCCTTCCTATGGATAAACCTGAGGCCAGAATGCTGGGAAGATTCTTTATCGCTGGAGCCATCGATGCTGAAGTGGACAAGCAGGGCAGAATACTGATTCCTGCAAATCTTTTAGCTCATGCCAAGATCGAGAAAGAGGCTGTGATTGCCGGAGTCGGCAACAGAGCTGAAATCTGGAGCAAGGCTGAGTGGGAGAAGGCTAGCACCTTTGATGACATCAATAGTATTGCGGCGAAGATGAGTGAGTACGGTCTAAGCATCTAAGCCATGCAAAAAGTGATTTCGAGTCTGGAGCATGGCTTGCATACAAAGGAAAAGACATGGAATTTAAACATTATTCGGTGCTTCTTAATGAGTGCCTGGACAATTTGAATATTAAGCCTGATGGAATCTATCTTGATGGTACTCTGGGCGGAGCCGGTCACTCTTTTCACATAGCTGAGAGACTTACCGCGGGCGGACATCTCTACGGGACTGACCAGGATGAGGATGCTATTGCTGCGGCTACTAAGAGACTTGAACCCTTTGCGGACAGAGTCACCATTATCAGAGATAATTACGAGAATGCAGTTACAAGACTCCGTAATCTTGGAGTTAAGGGCGTGGATGGAATTCTTTTGGATCTTGGAGTATCTTCCTATCAGCTTGATAACGCTGAAAGGGGATTTACCTACAAGGAGGATGTGCCTCTTGATATGAGAATGGATCAGAGACAGACCCTTACAGCCAGAGATATTGTCAATGACTATTCTGAGACAGAAATCTTCCACATCATAAGAGACTATGGCGAGGACAAGTTCGCCAAGAACATCGCCAAGCACATCTGCATAGAGAGAGCTAAGGCTCCGATTGAGACTACATTCCAGCTTAACGACATTATAAAGGCAGCAATTCCAGCCAAGATGAGGGAAAAGGGAGGACATCCTTCCAAGAGGACCTATCAGGCTATCAGGATTGCGCTCAACAGAGAACTAGATGTGCTGCAGAACTCCCTTGATGGATTCATAGATTTTTTGAATCCGGGAGGAAGACTATGCGTTATAACCTTCCATTCACTGGAAGATCGTATAACCAAGAATAACTTCCGAACAAATGAGAACCCTTGCACTTGCCCACCCAACTTCCCAGTTTGTGTGTGTGGCAAGGTCTCCAAGGGGAAGGTTGTGACCAGGAAGCCAATTCTGCCAAGCGATGAAGAACTTGCAGAAAACAAGAGATCACAGAGCGCTAAACTCAGAGTATTTGAGAAGGCAAGTCTATGAGTTTTGGACAATAATCATAAGACGCCTAATAACATTTAGAAATTAAAAAATACAGAAATAAAGAAATACAGAAATATAAAAATATAGAAATACAAAAATACAGATATTAAGAAATTCAAAATAGAAAAGGAGGATGAACATGGCAAACAGATATGTTTATGGAAATACTGTTAGAAAAGTTAATAGACCAGAAAGTCAGCCCAGGCCACTCCATGTTCAGCCTGAGAGAAAAAGAAGACATCATATGAGCCTTGGCTATTTGCTGTTTTTATCAGTGGCTGTCATGCTAATGGTTGTGACTCTGTCCTGGTATATTTCTCTTCGGTCACAGATCACAAACTCTGTCAAGAACATAGCTACACTTGAGAGTCAGCTTAACACATTGAAACAGGAGAATGATGAGGCGTATAATAGAGCGAATGGAAATGTTGACCTCGAGGAGGTTAAGAGAATAGCCATTCAGGAATATGGAATGACCTATGCATCAGAGGGACAGATCGTTACTTACTCTGATGGAGGCGGCAACGACTATGTTCGTCAGGTTGCTCCGATTCCACAAAGTGATGGAAAGTGATGTGCCGTAGATGAGACAAAAGAAAAAGCCAAATGGTCAGAAATTTACTTATGGAATGAGAAAAAAGCTGTTAGTACTATTTGTTTTAGTACTAATGGCTTTCGTTGGATTAGGGGTCAGACTCATTCTGATCACTCAGAATAATGGAGAAGAGTACGAGAGGCAGGTTTTGTCACAGCAGCAGTTTGACTCAACAACCTTGCCGTTCAGGCGAGGAGAGATACTTGATGCCAACGGAACAATCCTTGCCTACAGTGAGAAGGTCTACAACCTGATCCTGGATGCCAAGCTTCTTTTAAGAGATGAGAAATATCTCGAGCCCACTTTAAAAGCTCTCGTAACTGAATTTGAGCTTGATGGAGGGCAGATCAGAAACTATCTTAGTGATCATCCAACATCTCAGTACTACGTTCTGGCAAAAAAGCTATCTTATGAGCAAATAGCTGATTTCCAGGAGATGATAACTCCCGGTACAGAAAAATATGATGAAAACATCCAGGGTGTCTGGTTTGAATCAGGATACATAAGGAAGTATCCAAACGGGTCGCTTGCCTGCGATATCATTGGTTTTACAACTGGTGATAACAATGGTATGTATGGACTTGAGGAATACTACAACGATGTTCTGAGTGGGACTACAGGAAGAGAGTACGGCTACATTGATGATGATTCAAATCTTGAGAGGACTACAATTCCCGCAACTGATGGAGACAGCATAGTTACTACAATTGATGGTAACCTTCAGAATATTGTTGAGAAGTATCTTCAGGAATTAAATGACGAGTATGCCAACAACGTCCGTGAGGGTAATGGAGCCAACAACGTGGGCTGTATCATGATGAATGTTGATACAGGCGAGATTTTGGCTATGTCAAGTTACCCCTTTTACGACCTGAATGACCCAAGAGATACATCAAGGCTTATTGGTATGCCTGCAGTTGATGAAAAGGGCAATAAGATAAAAGGTGAGTCAATTTATGACTCAGGCGTTTATATCACAGAGGACATGCTCTCTACTTTTACCAGTGAGCAGCTTTATCAGAACTATAACGCTCTTTGGAAGAACTTCTGCATAACAGATACCTACGAGCCTGGATCTGTTGCCAAGCCCTTTACAGTTGCTACTGGCCTTGAAACAGGGGCTATTACAGGTAACGAGGTGTACAATTGTACAGGATCTTTGGAAGTTGGCGGCTGGGATATCAAGTGCCATAACGTCTACGGTGACGGTCAGGTTTCTGTAGAAAGAGGTATAGAGATTTCCTGTAACGTTGCAATGATGTACATTGGCCAGTCCATTGGAATTGATGATTTTACCAAGTTCCAGAGACAGTTTGGCTTTGGACTTAAGACCAACATTGACCTTGCAGGAGAAGCAAGAACAGAGGGACTTACTTACAAGTCTACAGATATGGTTCCTACTGACCTTGCGGTCAATACCTTCGGACAGGGCTTTAACGTAGACATGATCGAGATGATCACAGCCTACTGTTCACTTATAAATGGTGGCTATTTTTACGAGCCTCATGTGGTAAAAAAGATAGTTAATTCAAGTGGTGCTACAGTCAAGAATATTGAGCCAAGAGTATTAAGACAGACAGTTTCCCAGAGCACTTCTGATAAGATAATCCAGTACTGCGAAGCGGTTGTAATGGGAGATGAAGGTACAGGTAAGACTGCAAGACCAGCGGGCTACAGGATAATTGGTAAGACTGGAACAGCCCAGACTCTTCCTCGTGGTAACCGTCAGTACGTTGTATCTTTTATGGGAGCAGCTCCTGCTGATGACCCCAAGATTGCAGTTTATGTAGTAGTAGACAGGCCAAACGTTGCAGATCAGTCTACATCAACAAGACTTGCTACAACCCTTGTCAGAAAGATCCTTACAGAAGCACTTCCATATCTCAACATTCCTATGACTGAGGAGCTATCTGAGAAAGAGCAGCAGGAACTTGCTGAGCTTCGTGAAAAGATGATCACGCCTCCTCTTGCAGAAGGTGCTGAGAGCTCAGAAGCTGCAAGCACAGAATCTTCCGAGGAAAATATAGAAGAAGTTGAGATTCAGGTAGAAGAAACTGGAGATACAGAAGAAAAGCCAGCTATCTGGGAGTCGTTTGACGTTGACCCTACAACGGGGTATTATATTGACCCGGACACAGGTAATCTTTTAGACCCTGTAAATGGAAGTCCTTCCGGATCAGATGAACTACCTGATTTTGGAAATGATGAAAAGTGGAATAGTAGCGAGGGAAGTAGCGGTGAGTGATTATTTATTGAGAATACTGATACCAGTTTTTGTAGGATTTATTATTGCGGCAATCATTGGTCCCTGGATCATTGAAATGCTAAGGAGCCTTAAGGCAAGGCAGACAGAAAGAGAAGAGGGCCTTGAGTCCCACAAGAAGAAGCAGGGAACACCTACAATGGGAGGAATTATATTCCTTATACCTTTTCTTTTGATCGGAATATTCTATGCAAGCAGTCATAAAGAGATAATTCCGGTGCTGATCCTGACCTTTGGCTTTGGAGTGATCGGTTTTCTTGATGATTATATCAAGGTTGTAAGAAAGCATAACGAAGGCCTTAAGCCTATGCAGAAGCTCTTGGGGCAGCTTATTGTAGTTGTTCTTTTTGCAGTATATGTCAGCATCTTTACTGACATTTCTCTGGCCATGACCATTCCTTTTACAAATATAACCTTGGATTTTGGAATATTTAATTATCCTGTTCTTTTCTTTATTGCTCTTGGAACAGGTAATGCAACCAACCTTACAGACGGCGTTGACGGCCTGTGCGCCTCAGTAACCGCTGTAGTGTCCGTATTTTTTATATTTGCAGCGAAGTTCTATGGAGCAACTGGCTCAGAAGTAATGGCTTCAGCTATGTTGGGAGCTCTTTTGGGATATCTTATATATAACGTATATCCTGGAAAAGTCATGATGGGAGATCTTGGATCTCTTGCTATAGGCGGCTTTGTAACAAGTATGGCCTATATGATGAAGCTCCAGATCTTTATTGTGATCTTTGGCATTATCTATTTTGCGGAGACAGTGTCAGTTATCATGCAGGTTACCTATTTTAAGGCAACTCATGGTAAAAGAATTTTCAGAATGGCACCACTTCACCATCACTTTGAAAAGGGTGGCTGGTCAGAGACAAAGGTTGTAAACGTATTTACAACAGTGACAATACTGGCGTGCCTTCTAGCCTATGCAGGACTTAGGTAAAAGATATAGTTACGGCGATATTATGGATAAAATGATTTAAATGGTAACCGGATATTATCTGGAGATCATTAAAAAAATTAAGAAATACAGAAGGAAGTTACAATGACAGCAGATTTAAAAGGAAAAAAAGTTCTTGTGATCGGTTCTGGCCTTTCAGGCGTAGGATCAGTAAATCTTCTCAATAAGGTTGGCGCATTGCCTGTTGTTCTTGAGGAAAATACTAAGGTTACAGAGGAAGACATCAGAAATAAGCTACACGAGGAAGACAGAGACAAGACTGAAATAATTATTGGCACAATAGAGGATTCAAAGCTTGATGAAATAAGCCTTACAGTTCCATCACCAGCTGTACCTCTTGATGCGCCTACTGTAATGCGTATCAAGGAAAAGAATATCCCTATCTGGAGCGAGATAGAGCTTGCCTATAATTTTGCAAAGGGCAAGATGGTAGCCATCACAGGAACAAATGGTAAGACTACTACAACAACTCTTGTGGGCGAGATCATGAAGGCTCATTTTGGAAAGGCCTATGTAGTCGGTAATATCGGCGTTTCCTATGCTGAGAGTGCTCTTGAAATGACAGAGGATAGCGTAACTGTTGGAGAGATCAGCTCTTTTCAGCTTGAGGCGGTAGATAATTTCCACGCCAACGTTTCAGCTATTTTGAATATTACTCCAGACCACCTGAACAGGCACCACACAATGGAGTGCTACGCTCAGATGAAGGAGAATATCACTCATAATCAGACTCAGGAAGATACCTGCGTTCTTAATTATGACAACGAATATACCAGGGATTTCGGTACAAGGTGCCCAGCCAGAGTTGTCTTTTTCTCAACAAAAGAAAAACTTACTGACGGCTTCTATCTTGAGGGCGAGGACATTTTCATGAGCACAGCAGGAAATGCAATGAAGGTTATGAATATCCATGATATGAACCTTGTAGGCATGTGCAATGTAGAAAATGTTATGGCAGCTATTGCAATGTCACTTGCTATGGAGGTACCTCTTGCAACTATCCTTGAAGTTATCAGGAATTTCAAGGCTGTAGAGCACAGAATTGAGTTTGTAGCTACTAAGCGTGGTGTTGACTATTACAATGATTCAAAGGGAACTAACCCTGATGCTGCAATTCAGGGCATCAGAGCTATGAGTAAGCCTACAATCCTCATCGGAGGGGGCTACGATAAGGGCAACGAGTACGATGAGTGGATCGAGAGCTTTGGAGATACAGTAAAGCTCCTTGTTCTCATCGGACAGACAAGAGACAAGATAGCAGAATGTGCACAGAAACATGGCTTTACTAATTATGTTTTCAAGGATACTTACGAGGAAGCGCTTAATTTCTGCACAGAGAGCGCACAGCCGGGAGATGCAGTTCTTTTGTCACCAGCCTGCGCAAGCTGGGATATGTTCCCAAATTACGAGACTAGAGGAAAAAAGTTTAAGGAATACGTAAACAAATTGTCTGACTAAACTGTATTAAAATATTAGAGAGATAACGAAGGCTCTTTGCCTGCACAGGGGGGAATTTTGACAAAGCCAGCTTTTTTAACAAAACCAAGAGAAGAATCATATGTGGATTATAGTCTGATATTTATAGTCCTGTTTTTGATCGCATTTGGACTTATCATGCTCTATTCCACAAGCTCATATGCCGCTGCGATCAGTACCGGGGATTCTGCGTATTATTTTAAACACCAGATGGGACCTACAATCATAGGGCTTATTGGCATGATTGGCTTTTCTTATTTCCCACACAGGTTTTTGCAAAAGCTTTCGGTGCCGATTTATATTTTTGCGGCAGCGCTTCTTTTTCTCATTATTCCTTATGGAAAAGAGATCAATGGTGCCAAGAGATGGCTTATCATCGCGGGTGTATCAATTCAGCCTGCTGAGATTGCCAAGTTTGCCGTAATCATCTTTTCAGCAACTATGATCATCAAGCTCAGAAAGAACCTTACTACCCTAAAGGGATTTCTGGTTGCACTAGTTTTCCCGATGATCATTGCATTTATGGTTTATAAGATCACTAAAAACCTGAGTTCTGCAATTATCATTATGGGTATCACGATCATCATGCTCTTTGTTTCTACACCGGGCTATAAGCTCTACGTGTTGTCTGCTGCAGCGATACTTGCGGTTGTGGCAGTTGGCGTGTATCTAATAGCCAATGCTGAGGACAGTAGTAGCATGAACTATAGATTTATACGAGTTTTGGCCTGGCTTGATCCTGCTGCTTATGCCAGCGATAAGAGCTTCCAGACTATTCAGGCTCTTTACGCCATTGGATCTGGCGGCTGGGCAGGTAAGGGACTTGGCGAGAGTATGCAGAAGATGAAACTTCCAGAAGCTCAGAACGATATGATCTTTTCTATCATATGCGAGGAACTTGGGCTCCTTGGCGCACTGGCTGTTATGTTCATGTTCTTTTTGCTGATCTGGAGACTTATGATCATAGCCAACAACGCCAATGACATGTATGGAGCTCTTTTGACTATAGGAGTTATGGCGCATATTTCTATCCAGGTTATCCTGAATATCGCCGTAGTGACCAATACGATTCCTAACACAGGAATTACGCTGCCCTTTATAAGTTACGGCGGATCTGCGGTCATATTTCAGCTGGCAGAGATTGGAATTGCACTGAATGTGGCCAGAAGTATTGGTAAATAAGGGAAAAGACTTAACTGGGGGAGATGTAGTTCTTTTACATGGCAAAAAAGAGAAGAAAAAGGGCCGTAAAGCGGCGAAGAAGACAATATGAATATCGGTCTGGACTAAGAGAGAGGCTTGAGGATTTTCACCCGATAGAGAGCATTAAAAACTCGTTTCAGACCAGTAGGAGTTTGTATATAATAATTGGAATTTTATTTCTGCTTCTTCTGGGGTGCGGGATTGCCGTTAAATATGTGGCAAACACCTACACTGTGACTAACATTTATGTCAGCGGCAATACCCATTACACCAATGAAGAAATCATTGATATGGTCATTACCGATAAGCTTAGTCACAATTCCTTGTATCTTTCGCTTAAATACAGGAATAAGAGCATTGAAAACGTTCCGTTTGTCGAGAAAATGGACGTGGACATTGTCTCACCTGATACTATCAGGATAAATGTTTATGAGAAGGCTGTGGCAGGATATATAGCCTATCTTGGGCATTACATGTACTTTGACAGGGATGGAATAGTGGTTGAGAGCTCAATGGAGCCTTCTGACTCGGTTCCGCAGGTCTTGGGCCTTGATTTTAACTATGTTATCCTCTACGAGAAACTTCCAGTGGAAAATGAGACAGTATTTGCCGAAATTTTGGATATAACACAGCTGCTTGATAAGTATCATTTGCACGCTAATAAGATATTTTTTGATGCAGAATACAATGTATATCTCTATTTCGATGGTGTTGAAGTTAGTTTGGGAACCCGTGAATTTATAGATGAAAAAATAATACAACTTCAGTACATATTGCCTAATCTGGAAGGAAAAAAAGGTATCTTAGAAATGAAAGATTTTGACGATGATACCAAAAACGTTACATTTGAAGAGAAAAAATAACAAATTGTTTTCGAAAAACCAAAAATTTAGAATAAAAAAACGGGTTGATAATTGAAAGAAAAAATCGTATCATAGCTATTAGGAGTTTATGAGGTTTGTGAAGGAGGAGTAATCTTGCTGGAGATAAAGTCAAATGAGGCTGAATCTGGCTGCAAAATCATCGTAGTTGGGGTTGGCGGCGCAGGTAATAATGCTGTAAATAGAATGGTAGATGAAAATATTACCGGTGTAGAATTCATCGGTATTAATACTGATAAGCAGGCTCTTCAGCTCTGCAAGGCACCTAAGCTTTTACAGATCGGTGAAAAGCTTACAAAGGGTCTTGGCGCTGGTGCAAAGCCTGAGATTGGCCAGAAGGCTGCAGA
>JAEEGL012110201.1_pt1 | contig 10799 bp, 8 predicted proteins | sample 9134231 | NCBI WGS metagenome assembly JAEEGL01 (sample SAMN16246548, study PRJNA631951) | gut metagenome | biome: gut microbiome; feature: rumen; material: fiber-attached | host: Bos | place: Iran: Karaj | collected 2018-10
GAACAGTCCGACGCGCAGGAATCCCCAGAAAAGCCGGAGGAAGATCAGTTCTGTCCCTCCTTCCGCTTCATGAGCCGCTTCGCGAGCAGGACCGCGATGCCGACCGCGGCGGCGGCGAGCATCATCGTCACGGACGAGGGTTTCCATCCGAACATCCCGGCAGCGAACATGATCAGCGCTGAGCCGACGAGGATCGTGAACGAGAGGGCGTCGCGCTTCGATTTCTTCGTGAGGCGGATGCCCGCGTTCAGGACCAGCAGTCCGACCGCGCAGCGGATTCCGCGGAACGCGTTGGCGACCACGGCGATCTCAAGGAAGTTGTCCAGGAACAGAGAAATCGCGTACAGGATCAGGAACGAGGGAAGGACGACGCCGAGCGTCGCAACGGCTGAGCCGGCGATGCCCGCCAGCCGGCACCCGACGTAGGTCGCGCAGTTGACCGCGATGGAGCCGGGCGTCGATTCCGCGATGACGGTCAGGTCCATCATTTCGTCATGCGTGATCCATTTCTTCTTCTCCACGCACTCCGCTTCGATCAGCGCGATCATGGCGTAGCCGCCGCCGAAGGTGAAAAGTCCGATGCGGAAGAACGAAAGAAACAGCGCGAGCAGACGGCGGGGGAGGGATACGGGTTCATTCATTTCCATCATATAGACGAAGGTTCCGCGGATTTGTTCGCCGATCCGGCGAAAAAATCCGCAAAAAACCGCTCAGAGGCCGGTGAAGCCGGAGAATTCGCCGCCGAATCCGGCTTTTCCCATATAGCCGAGGTATTGCGCAAGATTGACGTTCCGGAGACCGGTCATGTAGTGGTTGACGCCGCGGACGGTCCTGCCGCCGAGATCGTATTCCCACGTCATGAGGTAGAAGTGCTGTTCTCCTTCCGTGAAGGGCTTGTCAAACAGCGGGACGGACTGATTCGCCGCCACGGCGGCTTCCGCTTCGCGGAGGGTCTCGCCGGTCGTCAGATCGCGGAGCGTGTAGCGGATCGTGACGTCCTGCTGCAGGTCGGAGACCGCGTGCAGGGGCAGGACGCCGCCGGCGGGCTCGTCGAAGATCAGGCACAGCGGCTGCTGCGAGCGCTTGATGTAATGATAGGCGAGTTTTTTGCATCCGTAGTAGTCCACGACCGCGTCGGAGATCTCCGGCCAGCCGTCGATGAGGTTCCACCAGATGATGCCGGTCCGGCGCCATTTCGTCACGCGGAAGCGCTCGATGAAGAATTTCTTCGCCTCCGCCTGCGAGATCTGGCTCGCACGGGCGAAGTCGTCGAGCTCCTCCGGCACCGCGTCGAACAGGACCTTGACCTGATTCGACATCATGCGGATGCGCCAGACGCAGTAGTCGCTGCCGTCCGTGGCGACGGCGGAGGAATGGCAGCCCCAGTCCGGCTTCGGCAGATCGGAATCCGGCGCGGAGCGCCACGGCCAGAGCTGATCGGGGTGGATATACCGCTTCAGCGAATCGGGGGACGGGCACCCGTGATATCCGGTCTCCGAGGCGAAATGGCAGACGGATTTCGCGTAGAAATCGGACTTGAAGTAATCGCGCGGACCCCAGAGGTGGTTTTCCGACGTCGGTTTGCCCGTGCGGTACGCCTCTTCGTCGATATACGGAGAGGACGGCAGATAAGGACGCGTTTCGTCCCACACGTGGAGCACTTCCGGGATCACGCGGCGCGTGAGGACGTTGTTGTTCGGATCGTGCGCGCCGCGGAAGCAGGAATCGACTTCATTGTCGCCTGCCCACAGCACGATGGAAGGATGGCTCCGCAGCCGTTTCACGACGGTCATCACCTCATAGGCGAGGCGGGTCCTGAAATCCTCGTCCTGCGGATTATAGCAGCACGCCATCGTGAAGTCCTGCCAGATCATGATCCCGTGACGGTCGCACCAGTCATAGAAGAAGTCGTCCTCGTAGACGTTGCCGCCCCAGCAGCGGAGGCAGTTGCAGCCGAGATCGGAAAGCATCGGCAGGATCGCGGGCAGACGGTCGCGGTCGCGCGAATGGAGCGCGTCGACCGGGACCCAGTTGGAGCCCATCCAGAAGATCTTTTTGCCGTTTACCCGGAAACAGAATTCGCCGTGCCCTTCCTCGTCCGTCGTGCTCGTGCGCTCAAGCTCGACCGTGCGGATGCCGGCGGTCAGCGGGCGGGTGAAGACCGGTTCGTCCTTGTACAGAAGCGTCGCGGTGCAGTCGTAGACGTTCGGTTCGCCGTAATTGTGCGGCCACCAGAGCTTCGCGTTCCCGACCCACGCGGAAACGGAAACGTCACGGCGCGCAAGTGCGCCGGAGGTGGCGGAGAAGGTCGAATCCCCGCACCTGCCCTCCACACGGACGCGGTAGTTTTCGATCTCGTCGTCCGCGGTCGTGACGTGACAGGTGAAGACGAGCGTGGCTTTGGATTCCATAACATTGACATTCTTCGCGTGCGCGAAGACGTCGTCGATGCGGTCCGCGGCGCGGAAGACGACGGCGCAGGGACGCCAGATGCCGCCCGAGATCAGACGCGGCATGATATCCCATCCGTGCATGTGCGGCGCTTTGCGGATCGACACGAGCTGCCTTCCGCCGAGCTCCGTGGTCTCGTACGGGACTTCGTAATCCCGCTGTGCGATGACGGCAGGAACGATGTGAACGACGATCTCGTTCTCTCCCTTCCGGAGGTCGTCGCCGTGGAATTCCCACGGGATCAGCATATTGTCCGGGCAGCCGACCGGGACGCCGTTGACGTACACGGTCGCGACCGTGTCGATGCCCTCGAAGCGGAGGATCGTGTCCGCGTCCGGTTCGCGGTCGAGCGTGAAGGTGCGGTAGTAAACGAGATGAAGATACTCGAAGAAGCGGCGGCAGTCGATGGTGTTGGTCCCCATGAAGGGGTCCTCGATCACGCCCGCGCGCTGCAGGTCGATCTCGAAATTGCCCGGCACCGTCGCCGGGACTTCCTTCCAGCCCGCCGCTCTGACGCCGGCGATGGTGGAGAAGTCCGGCTTCTGCGCCGTGAAGGTCTTATTGTCCGCATAAGCAAGCGTCCAAGCGCCGTTCAGTGAAAAAACGATGTTGTTCTGCATGGCGATATCCTTCCTATATTTTATATGTTCTGCACAGGCGGCGGATCACGTCAGATCCGGGGCGGGATCGCCCTCCAACAGGAGTTTGTCGGTGAATGAAACGAAGCTCGGCGCTTCGCGCGGGCTGACGTCGAGGATCTCGATGACGTTCCCGCCCGCTTTCAGCAGCGCGCCGGGGACGTACAGCGTCCGCTGCGGACCGACGTTCCAGTAGCGGCCGAGATTGAAGCCGTTGATGCGGATATGCCCGCGCGTGAAGCCGTCCGTGAGGACGAACGTGTCAACGCCCGGCAGGGCGTCGAACGTCCCGCGCAGGAAGACCGGCATATCGTCCGGCACGGCGCCGGTAAGGGGCGCGTAGCGCAGTCCGGAGACGTCCGTCAACGGGAGCGCGCGGTTCTTCCAGTTCACGATCCGCGTTCCGCGGAAACGGATGTCCTTGATCACGCCCTTGTGCTCGAAGTACATATCCTGACCGGAATTGATGCGCGAGACGTTTTCCACGAGGACGGCGACCTCGCAGCCCTCCTTCGGCATCGTGTATTTCAGCGGTGCGGACTCCCGGTCGCGGATGACGGTACCGACGTACTGCCCGTTTGCGTAGACCGTCGCGCGGTCGCGGACGTCGCGGAGGGCGAACGTGCTCTCCAGCTCCATCCCGAACGAAGGGACGGTCGCCGTGTAAAGGACGAATCCGAAGTTCTCGCCCAGCGCCTCCATCGTCAGCGGAGAGACGGAATCGCATTCCGCGGCCGTGAGGACGTCGAGATTATCGAACAGCGGCGCGGCTTCGGTCAGCGCGACCCTGCCGATCGCCTGTGCGGGACGGCGGAACGGCTCCGCCGGCCGCGGGCGCACCTCGCGCCCGAGATACCGGTCGAGGACCTCGCGGCAGAGGTAGTATTTTTCCCGCGCCGCACCGTCCTCGCCGATGAGGGAATCCTCGTCATAGCTCGTCGTGTGCGCGATATAGCGCACGGGGCGGTCGGCGGCGGCGCCGAAGGATTTTCCGATCAGTCCGCCGCTGAAGGGACCGAAGTTCGTCCCGCCGCTGAACATATAGAAGTTCACGTACGCGCCCGCTTCCAGCGCTTCGCGGAAGGCGTCCGCGGTCTCCTGCGGAGGACGGTAGCGGAAGCCCTCCCCCCAGTAGATCGCGCGGCCGCCCCAGAGCTCGCCGACGAAGAACGGCCGCTCCGGGTACATCGCGTCGTGCGCCGCCCTGACCCGTGCGCCGGTGTTGGGCAGAGCGCGGTAGTTCAGTCCGCTCATGATGCAGCTGTCCAGCGTCCCGACGTAGACGGTCGGCGCGGAAGTGCCGTCCGTCGTGTAGTACGGCACGTCCACACCGAAGCCGGTCATGATGTCCGCCATCGCCTGCAGGTACGGGCGGTCGTTCGAGATGCCGCCGAACTCGTTTTCCAGCGCGACAGCGAGGATCGGACCGCCGTTCGTCGAGAGGCGCGGGACGATGACCCTGCACAGCTTGGCGTAGTATTCGCGCAGCGGTTCGACGTAGAGCGGGTCGGTGGAGCGCAGCGTGATGCCGGGGATCGCCGAGAGCCAGCCGGGCAGTCCGCCGAAATCGCATTCGGAGCAGATGAACGGCGCCGGGCGCAGCAGGACCTTCAGTCCGTGCGCCGCGCAGCGGTCGAGAAACGCGCCGAGATCGAGCAGCCCCTCCGGGCCCTTGAAATCAAAGACGCCGCGCTTCGGTTCGTGGAGGTTCCACGGGCAGTAGGTCTGTACCGTGTTCAGCCCGAAATCCGCCATCAGCGCGAGCCGCTCGTCCCACTGGGACGGGTGGACGCGGAAATAGTGCAGATCGCCCGAGACGAGGAAGAATTCCTCGTCGTCCAGATACAGCTTTCCGTTTTTTGCGTTCAGCTTCATGGCGCACCTCAATGTTTTGTTGTCATTTCCAGCTCGATGGTAAAGAATCCGCCGCTGAGGGGAGCGGGCAGGACCTTGTTCCCGCCCACGGTGATCTCCGTGCCGTCCGCGAAGACGAACGTCAGCGTCTTCACGCCGCCGATCCGGAAATCGTGTTCCGGCAGATCCGTCCACGCAAGCATGGCGCAGTCCGCGATCGTCTTTTTGATCTTCGCGACGGTCTCCGCGTCCACGGTTTTTTCGCTCTCGTAGACTGTCGGATCGGTGTAGCGGGACGTTTTTTTATTCGTCGCCGTGCCGTCGGCGGCGAGCGTCAGCGTCGCGTGCGTGAAGCCGTCGCCCTCACGTTCCTCCGCGAAGCGGATCTCCGTCAGCGTGTTTGTGTCCGGCAGAGGGATCTTCTCGCCCTTCATCGCGTCCGTGAACAGCGCCGCGATCTTCATCGCGGTGTCCGTCGTCAGGATCGGCGTCTGATTGTCCGAGAAATCGATCTGTTCGCCGCTCGCGTAGCGGATGTCGACGCTGCCGCCGAAGTTCTCCGGCAGTCCGTGCGTCGTTGAGTGATATCCGTTTTTCTGCGCCAGCCCGGTCTCGTTCACGAGCTTCACCAGAGCGGGGAAGACGTCCGCCTTCACGAACGCCCATCCGCTGTTCTTTTCGTCGCGCCGGCGGTATGCGTCGGCGGTCACGAGGTACAGGAACGAGCCGCCCGCCGCCGGGGCGGCGTAGGCGGAGACGTAGCCGAGCGTGTTCTCGTCCGGTCCGGCGTTTATTTTCCACGGCAGCGCGGAGGTCGCGCTGAAGCGCGTCATCTCCGTTGAAACGATCTCCTTCGGCGCGCTCCGCCGTTGCGTAGCGTCGGTCCCGCCACATTCGTTCGGGCGGGTCTGCTTCAGGATGATGACGTCCTCGTCGCGCGGCGCGGGATTGGGTTTCTTTTTGAAGAAAGACACGGATCATTCCCCTTCCTTTTGTGCGGTGAGAAGGGGGACTACGATACCGTCACGGAATTCACGGAACCGCGGCGGGAAGTTCTCCGAGCCGGACGCATAGATCTTTTTTCCGTCGTTCACGACGGCAGTGAGGGTGAACATGGTCCCGTCCAGTACGCCGTGCGGATGCTTTCCGCAGAATCCGTCCCACGAGAGTATCCGGCATTCGTTCAGAAGCTGCAGGACCATTTCCATAGGAAGAACGACGCGCACTTCAAGATCGCGTTCCTCTTCGCCGCCGCCCTTGTAGCGGAACGTATAGTGCGACATCTCCGCCGCGCCGTCTTTGGGGACGATCTCGTATTCTTCGGGCGCCCGCATCCCGCTGAGCCGGAGCGTGACGCGCTCGAAGGACGTGATCTCTTCCGTTTTTATCATTTTCATCGTATGCTCCCCGCTTGCCGGTTTGTTTTCCCCGAGTATCCACAGCGCAAAGCCGACGGCGACCATCAGACCGGGGACGAGAATGAAATATATGAGCGTCATATACCACGGCTGCTCGTATACGTGAAGGAAGAAGTACGGTCCTTTCATGACCTTCAGGAAGTTGAGGGCGATCGTGACGACAGCATACAGAAACGAAGGGATCAGCGCGTACCATACGATCTTCTTCGGCAGCCGCTCCGCAGGAGCGGGACCGAGACGGTCTGTGAGCAGGAAGGTGAGGATACACAGCCACGGGCAGATGAGGTGGTGGCAGAGCATGTTCATGGAACTGAAAAAGATGAAATAATATCCTGCCGAAACGCCATCCTTGTTTGTCGGTCCGAGGATCGTGAGGCAGACGAGGAACGTGACGGCCACCCCGATCACCCCGGAAAGCTTGAAGACCCGCACGGCACGGGGCGTTTGTTTCCCGGTGCAAAACTCGCGGATGAGGAACGCCGCCATCACTATACAGCCGATCAGCGCGAGAATGTTGCTCAGGACGGTGTAATACTTGAACTGTCCGAGACCGAGACCGCGCGCCTTCTGCTGTCGCACGACCACTATGAACGCAAGCACGGCGGAAACGAGGTTGGTGCAGATGCCGAGCCAGAACAGAACGGTGTGCAGGCGTGAGTCTTTCTTTGTGATCATCTTTCGACCTCCTCAGGATCGGCGAGTTGTTTTTCCTTCGTGATGCGGTAAAGCTCCTCCGCCGCGAGGCGTACCTTCGCCACGGGGATGCCGGCGGGCGGGAAGCAGTAGTAGAGCGCGCTGCGGTCGCCGATGCCGATGACGTCCCCGATCTCATACCAGAAGTAGTCTGCGTTCAGCCCGTACGACGAGAGCGGGAACTGACGGTAGTCGAGTCCTTTGCTCATCTCGTCCGTGCCGGTGAGGCGGAAACCGCCCGCGTCGTGCGTCAGCCGGCCCTTGCCGACCATATACAGCGCTTTCGTGTCGACGATGACGCCGATCCTGCAGTCCGTTTCGAGCCGGTAGGTCCCGGCTTCAAGCTCGCGGAGCACCTCCGCCCGCTCCCAGCGGTACCACGCCGGTACGGACGCGTACTCCGTCTCGCCGGAGACCGCCGCGAGCTCGCCGAGCTCGGTCAGCTCCCATTCCTTCCCGCAGGCGTGACAGACAAGGCGCGTGCCCTTGCCTTCGGTCCTGCCCTCCGCGCCGCAGTGAGGACACTTGTACAGTACGCGGTGCAGTCCGTCCGCGCGGAAGGGCTCGGTGATCTTTATGCCCTGCGCTTTCTGCTCGGCGAAGTAATCGAAGGTGAACGCTTCTTCCACCGCCGCGGTCAGCGTCTCCTCCGGCAGAGCGCGTACCTCCGAGCGCGTGAACAGACAGCGGTATTCCGCCGTGACCGTCACCTTGCGCTTCTGCAGGCAGTTGTACAGCGGATCGCGGAGAAACGCCCCGTGCGTGCGGATCGTCATGACCGGACAATCGAGCCTCTTCAGCAGCTTTCCGAGCCGCCGCTGGAGCACCGTCGCCGTGCCGTCGAGCGAGTACCCGGCCTCCGGGTACATCAGCACGTCCGCGGAGCGCAGGGCGGTCTTCATGTCGCGGATGAGCGTCAGATCCGTGACGAATTTGCGCGTCGGGATGCACCCGAGATGACGCATCAGGTACTCCTTCCCGACGAATCCGTCCGACGTGCAGACGATGTTGAACGGCCGCTCGCGAAGGACCGTCGAGGCGATTTCGAGGTCTATGAACGCGCAGTGGTTCATCAGCACAAGCCGGTGCGCGTCCGCTTCCGCGCGCTCGCTGCCGGCGTCCGTGTACGTGAAATTCGTGTCCTTCAGATCGGAGCCGGAGAGGGTCTGCATCAGACCGCGGAAAAAAGGGCTCGGCACGAGCGGCGCCCGATGCTTCGGCCGCGGCAGTCCGCGCACCTGCTCCCACGGCAGTTCTTTCGTTTTGATCTTCATCGTTCGGAGATTCCTTTGTGTGGATTACTCTCGTTCATTATACCATATTCGAGGCGTATTTGAAACAGGGGAACAGAAATAAAGAAGAAGAAATGCGCTCGCGGGTCGTGCCGCCGGACAGAAAAAGGGCATCCGCAGTGCGGATGCCCGGAGGGTGACCGGAAATTACTTTCTCTTCTTGAGAACGATCGCGGCAGCGGCGGCGGTGACCAGTGCGGCGGCGATGACGACGGAAGCGTCGGCAGTCTTCGCGGCGGTAGCGTTCTTCGTCCCGGCGGCGGTAGCGGCGGCCTTGGTGGTGGCGGCAGCGGCCTTGGTAGTGTCAGCGGCGACTTCCTTGGCGGAGAGCTTCAGGTTCTTGAACTGAGAACCGTTGTTGTCAACGCCTACGTACAGCCACGCGATGGTGCGGGTGGAGGTCGCGGTCGCGCCCATGGTCTTGTCGGAGTCGTACATGGCGTTGAAGCCGATCTCCTTGCCGACGGCTGCGCCGTCACGGAACGGGCACTTGAACTCCATCACGAAAGTATTCTTGGACTTGTCGACGGTGGCCTTGTACTCGATATCGGTGGTCTTGTTGTTGTCACGGAACGCCCAGTACTGACCGTCGAACCAGCAGATGTACTTCTTGGTCTGGGTCTGGCTGGTGGCGGCGTTCGCCCAGTCGAACATCACTTCGAGCGCGGTGGTCTTGTAGGAGCTGCTGTTGACGTTGGCAGGGTTGTAGTCTCCGAGCGGGTACGCGCTCTTGCCTTCGAAGATGATGTACAGAGCGGAGCCGTCATGCAGGAAGTAGAGCTTGCCGGTGGACTCGGATCTGTCCTGGTCGCGCCCTTCCTTGACGTCAAGGATCAGACCCTTGTCATAGATCGCGTCCTTCTTGCCGTCGATGGTGATCGTGCCCTTGTACTGCGGGACGTCGCCGAGGATGCCGTTCTTGGTGATCGCATGGACCGGAACGATCGCGGCGACCATCATGACTGCGAGTAGCAGAACGAAAAGTTTCTTCATAGCGGATTCCTTTCTTGAAGATAAAATGTACTTTCTTTTGAAAGCCGAGAATATTATACCACGCACAACAGCAGATGTGTGAACAGAGTGTGAATTTTAGCGTTGCTCCATAATTTTTAGCTATTATTCACAAATGAAGTGGATAAATCTATAGAAAACAGCAAGGAGTACGGCGGAAAAAGAACCGTCTGCGGCAACGTTCGGCTGCCGCAGGCGGTTTTATGTGCGGTCTGTGGGGGTGAGACGGCGCGGGAAAGGGGGTCACAGTTCGACGCTCGCGATGCGGGGCTCGAAGCAGCAGGCGGGGCGGAGTGAGACGATGCGGACGCCGCTGGCGCGCTGGGGACCGACCTTGAGGAAGGTGGCGAGAACGGAGGTGCCGCCGCCGAGACCGAGGGGACCGATGCCCGCTTCGTTCACGCGGCGGGTGATCTCCCGCTCCATGCCGGACTGGACGTCGAAGCGGCCGTCCGCCTGCGCCTGCAGCATCAGGGACGCCGCCTCAAAGTGCGAGCGGCCGATGCCGACCGCGAGCGTGCAGGGAGAGCAGCCGAGCTGCGCGACGGACTCCTTCGCCCACGATACGATCTCGTCGAGGACGACGGACGTATCGTGCTTGTGGAAGACGCGGTACGTCTTCGCCCGGATGGCGGGACCGCCGCCGAACATCAGCACGTGCAGGCGGACGACGTTCTCTTCACAGCGGCGCAGCAGGATCGGCGCGGGCGCCACGCCGGCGCTGTCCGGGTCCAGTCCGCCGGACTGGTCGATGCGGTGACTGTCGTCGCCCATGATGCCCATCGGGCGGCCGGGCAGGGCGCGGAGCCCCTGCGCCACGCCCTCTCGGATCTCGTCCAGCATGCGCCCGGTCACGGCGCGGTCGGGACCCACCTCAAGGACGAGATGCGGGATGCCGGTGTCGTCGCATAGCGGACTGCGGGCGGTCTCCGCCGCCTCGGCGTTGGCAAGGATCTGCTCCAGCACCCATTTCGCCTTCTCGCTGCGCTCCTCCGCGATCGCGCGGCGGTACGCTTCCTTCTTGTCTTCGCGGAAGGTCGAGCCCGCGGTCACGAGCGTGTCGCGGACAAGGGTCACGATATCATTTGTCATAGATGCTCCTCCCGTGCGCCGCGCCGATGATGGCGGGATAGCGGTCGACTTTGATCATGTGCAGCGCCTCCATGCCGAGCTCCGGGAAGGCGACGACTCTCTCTTCGCTCGTCCTGCTGCCGAGCAGCGCCGTGACCGGCGGGATCACGGCGTAGACCGCGTTATGCTCCGCCAGCGCCGCGACGGTCTCCGGGTGCAGGGCGCCCTTGCCGAGGTGGAGCTTGATGCCCGCCGCGCTAAGCGGCGCGATGCTGCTTTCGATCTCCAGCTTGTTGGAGGACGTCGGTCCGACGCCGGCGGGGCTGACCGCCGTGTGGAAGATCACCTGACCGCGCAGGTCGACGCCGAGC
>JAEEGL012368872.1_pt1 | contig 10799 bp, 3 predicted proteins | sample 9134231 | NCBI WGS metagenome assembly JAEEGL01 (sample SAMN16246548, study PRJNA631951) | gut metagenome | biome: gut microbiome; feature: rumen; material: fiber-attached | host: Bos | place: Iran: Karaj | collected 2018-10
ATCAATAATTTTTTTTAATTTATTTTTATTTTTTCCTTTAATTTCAGTTAAAATTTATTGTTTAAAATTTTTAATTAAATTTGTGTTAAATTTCCTTTTTTTTCTTTTCTAAATAAATTAAAATTGAATTAATCATTTCAATATTATTATTAAATTCAAAAATTAAAAAAAATAAATTTTTTTCATTTATTTTTTTTAATAATTTTTTTATTTTTTTTTCAAATTTTTTATATTTTTCTTTTAATGAATTATTATTAATATTTTAATAATCATATAAAAATAAAATTTAAATGATTTTTTGAATATAAAAATAAATTTTTTCATTTAAAAAAATTCAAATAATTTCAAATAAAAACAAAAAAAAATATTCAAAAAAAATTATGAAAAAAAAATTTTAATTTTATTAAAAACATTTTAATATTTTATAATAAAATAAAATAAAAATAAAAATAAAAATAAAATAAAAATATTAAATTTTAATATTCAATTCTTTTATAAGAAAATCTTGAAAATTTTGTGGTTGAATTTTCAATTCTTTACATTTTTCATACAAATCGGCAATAGACAAATTTTCATTAATAGATTCGCTATATTTAAATTTCAAATTCAATCCAACACTCAAAAAATATTTTTTTCTATCTTCTTCACTTTCAAACTCATTTTCACTCGGATTTAAATCAAAATCAAATTCACTCATTTGTCCAGTAAAAGTAGTTAAAATATCACTATTTTCATTTTTACTATTAATTTCACTATTAATTTCACTAACATCATTTCTATTATTATTTTTAGTTTTTCTTAAATTATTTTCAAGAATTTTTGCTTCTTTTTTCCATTGATTTAATTCTTCTTCTTTTTCTTTTGTTTTATAATCCAAATTCGAAAGTTGTTGTTTCATATATTTTATATGTTCATCATCTTTAAAATCTTCTTCATCTTCAAATTCATCATCAAAAGAATCTTTCAAATCATTGCTATTGATTTTATTATTGTTTCTAATGATTTTTTCCATGTCTTCTAATTTCATTTTCACTAATTGACTCAAACGTTCACAAAACAATAAAAAATAAAATTTATAATTTTCACTCAAATCAATTTTCTCTAATTCATTATTAATAATTTCATTAATGTCATTAATGTTCATTTTCAGTTCTTCAATGCTATTGTTGTTAATTAAAATATCATAAACTAATTTTGATAAATTTTCATAAAAATTTGAAAGATTATTGTTATTTTTTAAAATAATTTCTTTTTTTTTGTTTTTCAAACTTTCGTGTAATTTAAATATTCGAGTGTTGTAATCTTCATCATAAGCATTGTCTTTGTATTCGTCTTTGTGAATTACACATATTTCACTGTGCTTGTCCATGTCTTTGTATTTAATACTTTCGTAACAATTTATACAAAGAATGTCTAAAAATGAAGGATCTAAAGGAATTCGACTATCATCGATTTCGTAACGTTTTATTGCGATTGAATCTAATGCTTTTATTATATTTTCTTTATAATTATTATTATCATTATTATTTTTATTATTATTATTATTAATTTTATTATTAATATTATTATTATTAATATTATTATTATTATTATTATTATTTTTATTGTTGTTATTAATATTATTATTATTATTATTATTAATATTGTTAAAATTAATTGATTTATTTGTGAAAATATTATTATCGTTTTGAAAAGTCGGTAAATTTTCATTTTCAGAGAAATTTTTATTCTGAATCGATTTGAATTTACTACTATTATTTAAATTTAAATCAAAATCATTCATAGTTAAATTATTTTCACTCAATTTCGTTTGAATAGGTGAAAATAAATTATTATTTCCTTCAATATTTCCAATAGAAACTTTTTTATCAATAGAAAATTTATCATCTCTTTTACAAATTATGAAAAAATTATTAACTTTTTTGCATTGGCTTAAATCGATATTTTTATATTTGATTTTTTTAGATTTAGATTTAAATAAAGGTGTAATGTCAGGATGAGTAATTCTAAAACGAACATTTTTACTTTTCATATTAAAATTTAAGTTATTTTTAGTAATTTTAATTGGATAATTTTCATCTAAATATTTTTCATTTTTATTTGGACGTAAAATGTTAATTTCAATTTCGTTTTCGAAAAATAATTTTTTTTTAGTTTTGTTTTCAAAAATGTAATTTAAATTAAAATTTGAATATGAAAATTGTTTTTTGTTTTTTAAATAAGAAATTGAAGAATTTTTTTCTTTTGATAAAAAATTGAATTTATTTTTATAATTTTTAATATGAAAATTATTATTAGAAATTTGATAATTTTTTTGAGATTGAATTTGAATTTGAGAATTTTTTGAAATTTTAGTAATTTTATTAAATTTTATTAAATTATTTAAACTTGGTTTATTAATAAAAGTTTTTTTAATTTCATTTTTAATTTGAAAATTTTTAATTCCTTCAATGAAAATTTTATTTTCAGAAAAAATTTTATTATTTTTATTATTTTTTTTAATTTTGCTTTTGCTTGGTTTATTAATAAAAGTTTTTTTAATTTTGTTTATTTCAAATTCTTTTTTTTTTCCTAAAATTTCAATGTTTTCATCATTAAAAATTTCATTGTTTTTATTATAATTTTTAATAAAAGGTTTGTTAATAAAAGTTTTATTAATTTCATTAATTTCAAATTGTTTTTTTTCAATTGCTTTTAATTCAAAATTATTATTATTATTATTTTCGATTTTGTTATTTTTATTAATTTTTTCTTTAATTAAATTATTATTTTTTTTATTTATTATTGTTTGATTTATTTTATTTTCAATTTCGAAATTATTTTTAATTCCTTCGATAAAAAAATTATTATTATTATTAATATTATTAATTTTATTAAAATCTTTTTTTATTTTATTATTAATAAAAGTTTTATTTATATTTGAAATTTCAAATGATTTTTTTTTTCCTTCAATATTAAAATTTTTATTATCATAAAAAATTCTATTGATTTTATTAAATTTTGTAATGAAATTTAAACTTTTGTGATTAAAAATATTTGTATTAATTTTTGAAATTTGAAGAATTTTTTCTTTTCCTTTTAAAATAAAATTATTTTCATTATTATTATTAAAAATTTTATTATTTTTATTATTTTTTATTATTTTTTTGTTATTATTAATTTTAATATCATCGAAAATATTAAAATTTTCTTTTGAAATTTCGAAATTTTTATTTTTTGAAGGTAAATTAAAATTATTATTAAAAATTTTTAATTTTATTTTATTTTTTTTATTTTCTGATTTGAAAATTTTATTATTCACATGACAAATAATAAAATTTTTTTTTCTTGCTGAAATTTCAATATTATTTTTTTCAATTTTATTACATAAATTAAAATTTTTATTTTTTTCATTTTTAAAATAAAAATCATCTTTATTTTCAATAATAAAAACATTTTTTTTATTTTCAATTTCAATTTGATTATTTTTAATTACAGAAAAATTTAAATTTTCATTTTTATCTAATAAAAATAACATTTTTTCAGCACTTTCAAAATCTTTAATATTAGTAATTCCAAATTCTTTCAAATATTCAAAATTTTCCTGATAAAATTCAATATTACTTTGACCTTCTTCTTTTTCTGCTTTAATAAAATCTCTTAGTTTTTGCATTTTTAATCTCCAATTTTCTCTATTTTGAGCATAAATACTATTTCGCTTTTCATAATCATCATGTTCTTTAGTCAAATCTCTAATTCGATCTTCATTTAATTTTAAAATGTCTCGCACACTTTTTCGAGGCTCTTGAATTAAATTATTTGAAATGTCGATGTTATTGTTACTTAATGTGCTCGATTTAATAAGTTCATTATTATTATTATTATTGTTATTATAATTAAATGATGGCATTGAAGCTATTGATGAAAAGTTTGATTCTATTTTATTATTATTATTATTTTCATTGTTGTTTGTTGGTTTTGTTTTTGTTGTTGTTTTAAAATCTTTTCGATTTTTGTCTTTATAAAAATATCTTCTTTGCTGTTGTTGTTGTTGATTTTCTTGATTTTTTTTTTCTTTAGAATTTAAAAGTTGAATTTGATTTAACATTTTTTGTTTATTTCCTGAATTTCTTTCTTCTGTTATTTTATTATATGTTTCTGGTTTAGACATAATTATATTTTTATCGTTAATAATATCAACAACTTTTGTATTGCTATTAAAATTTAAATTATTATTATTTGTTTCTTTTTCTTCATTTAATGAATATTGTTCTAAACTATTTTCATTTTCTTTCTTTTTAGTTATGAATTTATTTAATTTTTTATTATTTTCATTATTATTTTGATTATTTATTTCTTCACTTTTCTTTTTTATAATTTGATTTTTGAATTTATTTAGAAATTCATTATTATCACTCATTAAAATAAATTAAATTTATTATTTTAAAATAAAAGTTTTATAAATTAATAATAAAAAATTATTATTTTAATAATAAATGTCTTTAAAAGAAACAAAAAATAATTTTTTTTATCAAAAATATTTTAGAATTTTAATATTAAAATTATACAAAATTTTATTAAAATAGAAATTAATGAATTAAAAAATCTTTATTAAATTTTTAAAATTTATTTATATAAATTTATAAAGATGAATTAAAGATTAATAATATTGAAAATAATTTTTTAGTGAAAGTTATAATAAAGTTATTTTTAAATTTAATCCTATTTTAAATAATCTTAATTTAAATTTTAATTTAATTAATACCAAAAATTTAAATGAACAATTTGAAATTATTAATTTCATTTTTAATCATAATAAAATTGACTATTCGAAAATTAAAAATTCTGAAACTTTAATTAATTATGGAAAATTATTTATTAAATTTATTATTAATGAAAAATATATTTTTCAAACTAATGAAAATAAAAATAATATTAATGAAAATATTTTTGAAGAAAATGGCGATTTAAATACATTTTTATTATTAGACGAAGTTAAAAAATCAAATAAAAAATTTAAAATATTTCAAATGAAACGATTAATTTTGAATTTTTAAACAATAAAAATTTTATTTTAATAAATTGTTATAATAACATTAATAATTCAAAAATAAAAATATTTTAATGAATACATAAAATATGTCAAAAACAATAAAATAATTTCGAAGCAAATAATAATAATATAAATAATATTATAATTTTTTTAAAAAAGATTCATAAAAGAAACCGAAAATAATAAACTTAAATAATTTTAATATGATAAAATTATTAACAAATTCAAGAAATAAAAATTTTTTTTTAAATTATATAAATATTTTAATAATAATTTTGAAAATTTTGATGAAATTGAAGAAAAAAAATATAAATTATTAATTTATATAAAATAGAATTTGATAATAGTTACATTAAATTAGATAAAAATATTTTATTTAGATTTGTTTTATTAAAAATAGAATTCAATTTATATCAAAATAATTTATTAAATGATGATAATTTAATGAAAATAAATTTTATATTCATATTTTTTTATATTTAAATAAAATAAGAATATTTAAATACAATGAAGAAAAAAAATTTTTAATTTATTAACATAAATTTATTAATAAACGAATAAAAAATAATTTAGAAAAAATCAAAAAGAAATGAAATAATTTATAAAATTGATTTTTTACCTAAAATTAAAATAAATGTAAAAAATATTGATTATAATATTTATAATTGATTTATATTTCAATGTTTTTTCACATTTATTTATGTTTTTTAAATAAAATTTATATTTCAAATTCTATAATTTTAATTAATTTTTTTAAAAAATTTAAAAGAAAATATTATTAAATTTATTAAAAATGTTAATGAAAATTATAATGGAATTGATTTAATTATTACTTATTGCGATATTGAAAATATTAAAAATGATGTTAATGAAATTATTAATAATATTAGTATTGTTTGTTATAGTGTTGAGCCTGCAATTAAAATGAAAGTTTATGGTGAGACTATTTTAAGAGATTTATTTTTGTATAGTGAAATATTTTTTAGGGAGAAAAATTGCATTGTAAAGAAGAAAAAAAAGATGATGATAAAATATTATTGAAAATGAAATTAAGAATGATGATAATAAATATAATGAAAATATTTTTAAAATTGAAAATGATAATTTTGAAAATAAAAAGAAATTGAAAATAATAATAATATTAAAAAAGAAGAAGAAAAAAATAAAAATAATAATAATAAAAATTTGAATAAAGATTTAGATAAAAAATAAAATGAAAAAATAGAAGAAAAATAATTGATGATAAAAAAAAAAGAAGAAAAAAAAAATTTCTTTAATTTTAAACATTATTAAAATTATTAATATTAATAAATTATCATTTAATTAATTTATTTAAATTAACAAATTATTAATATAAAATTTAATTATTATTCATAATTTCAAACAAAAAAAAAATTAAAAATGATTTCAATTTCGAATGAAAACTTTCCCCAAAAAAAAAACAATTCAAACCACAAATTAACATTTTCGGAACTTTCAGAATGTATAAAAAATAACAATTCAGAGCCATTAATTTCATATTTAAATAACTCAAATAATTCAATAAACATAAAAAATTCTTCAAACGAAACATTATTGCACGTTTCAGCAAAAAACTCAAAAAAAAATTTTTCAGAATTGCTTTTATCTTATGGAATTAATCCTAATCTTCAAAACAATAATTTACAAATTCCTTTGCATTTAATCGTTATTAATAAAAACATCGAAATGTTAAAAATTTTTAAAGATTTCAACAGCGATTTTAATAATATTAAAGACATTTATAATAAAACTGTTTATGATTATGTTATTCAAAATGGAAATGAATATAAAAAAATTTTCGATGATATTTTTTTAAATAATAGTTATGATAATTCATCAGTTAAAATTATTTCTCCTGAAAATCAAATTTTTACGGAATCTGATTTTAAAAAATTAAATTTAAATGATAATAATAATAATATTGTTAATACTTTTGATAATGAAATAAATAAAAATTTTATTGAACAAAATTATAATTCAAATAAAGAAATTATTAAAAATATTATTACTCAAACAATAAAAAAAGTTAATGTTGAAAATTCTAATAATACATTTAATAATAATCTTAGTGAAAATTATAATATAAATTCATCTAATGAAAATAATAATGATAATTTAAATAATAATAATTCAGATATTTTTTTAAATAGTCTTTCAAAAAAATCTTTTAATAATAATAAAACAATTAATAATAGCAATAAAAGTAATAATAATATTAATATAAGTAACATAAATCCAATAAATGACACAAGTGAAATGAATCCTTTAGATTTAATTAATCAAGTAATAACAACGAATAGTAATATTTTTAGTGAATTAAATAGCAGACAAAATACTCAAAATAATGTTAATAATAATAATGCAATGAATAATTTTAATTTAAAAACAGATGAAAATATTTTAACTGACATGAATTATAGTAAATCTAAAAGTAATGAAATTTCTTCTAGTAAAAAATCTAATTCAAATAATATTTTTGATAATAAAGAAAATAAAATTATTGAAAAAAATATTAATGATAATAATAATATTAATAATGAAATTGAACTTTATGATAGTAATAATAATAATTTAAAATTGAATGATAATTGTAGCAATTATAATAGTAATAATAATAATAATATGATTAGGTATAATAATTTAGTTTATAATAATAGTACAATTGAAACTAGAACAACGACACATGGAAAAAACACTGATAAAAATTTTATGAAAAAATTTACGAAAATTAATTCTAATAATATTAATAATAATGTTACTGCAAATTATTCTACTTTTAATACAAATATTTTAAATAATAATATTAATAATAATAATAAAAATTTTAATAATAATCTTCATAAAAAAAAATCTTCAATTTTAACTGAATATGCATATAAATTAAATAATCAAAATATTCCATATTTAAATAATACTTTTAATGTTAGAGAAAAAAACAATTCAATTCAATCAAAAAACAATAATAATTATAATCAAAATAATAATAATTATATTTTAAATACAAACAATTATAATAATAACATAAATAATTTCAATAATAATCAAATGAAAAATGAAAATAACAAATCAAATAATTATATAAATATAAATATAAATAACGATATTGATGATAATAATAATGATTATTATGATTATAATAATAATAATAATAATAATTGTAACAACAACACAAACGAAGAAATATTTTTTATAGACAGTCCTTCAAAAGAAGAATTATTAAAATTTCATGATTGGTTAAGTTCATGTGAATTATTATCATATTATAATATATTACTATCAAATAACATATATGAAATAGATAAAATAATTTTAGGAATTAAAAAAAAAGAAATAAATGTTTCATACAATGACATTGAAGATATTGGAATTAAAAAACCAGGACATATTTTAAGATTTTTATTAAAAATTGAAATAGAAATTGGTAATATTGATAGTAAAATTTCAGATTTTATTTTAAATGTTTTTGATAATAATAATAATAAAAATAGTTTCATTCAATTAAGTAATTCAAATTTAAATTATTGTTGTTATTATGAAAATAATAATGAATATAATAATGAAAATGATGTTGAAAAATTTTTAAGAAAAAATGGATTAATAAATTTTAAAGATAATTTTATTCATAATGGTTTTGATTCAATTGCTTTTATTTTTTTACAAATGTTTAGTAAATATGAATTTGATGATGAATTTTTAATTGAATATTTACATATTTATAATGAAAATAATAGAAAAAAAATATTAAAAATTTTATATTTAGAAAAAAATAAAATTTATAAATATTTAAATATTTCACCTTCAAAATTTGAAAATAATAATAATTTCTACGAAACTACAATTAATGAAAATTCGAATATTTGTTGTTTGATATTTTAATAATTTATTATAAATAATAATTTTTTTATAATTAAAAATGTATATTATTTATTATAATAAAAATATTATTATTATTTTATTAATTTTTATAATTAAAAAAATATTAATAAACAAATTTATAAAATAAAATAATATTTTAAATTTAAATAAAATTTTAATTATAAGTTAAATTAAATTGTGCATATAAAGGAAAATGATCTGAAGGAAATTTACCATTTTCTTTTTTTGTTAAAACATCATAAAACAACGGCACAAAATGTTTATTCGAATTCCCTAAATTTTGATAAAACAAATGATCAACTTTCCATTTTGGATTATTATAAATCCCACTAAAATTATGATAAGTATTTCTAAAATCTTGAAAATAATCCGAAAAAGATTTATAACCTTCTTTAAAAACATCTTGAATCCAAACACTATTATCATTCCCATTAAAATCCCCAAAAACAAAAACATTTCCTTCATTTTTCGTAATTTCTTTAATTCTTTTTAACAAATTAACTTCCTGTAAAAAAGTAATAAACAGATGTCCATCTTCTAAATGCGTATTAAAAAAATAAATAACATCTTTAAATTTATAAGAATAAACTTTAATCCAAGTACAAATTCTATAATGATAAACACTTTCATATTTACTAACTTTATTTGGGGTTTCAGTTAACCAAAAAGTTCCAGAATCCATCAACAAAAATTTTTGTTTATTAAATAATATTCCATTACTTTCATCCGTAAAATCAGGCGATCTGGGTCTACCTATATATTGATATAAAGGAAGGTTCTTTTCAACAAAAAGTTTTTGATTTAATCTTAATTCCTGAAATCCTATTACATCAGGTAAATATTTAAATATTGTGTTCATTACTGTTGCTTTTCTTTCGGTCCAAGAATTATTTAAAGAAATTTCGTAATAATTTTCATATCGAATGTTAAATGAATTAATGTCGTATTGATAATTAATATTTTTTTTTAAAAGAGATTCGTAATTTATTTGATGAAGTTCTTTTGATGATAAAATTTTTTTTGGTTGAAATAATGTGTTTTTATCGTTTATTATTGAATATGTGTAAGTTTGAGTAATATTTAAATCTATTGAAAATGTATAAAAAAAATATTTTGTATAATTTAATGAAATGTTTGTTAAATTTAATTTTTTCATTTCATATTTTTTTTCTATTCCTAATTCATTAAGAATTAAAAAAATTTTATTATTTTCGTCTTTTGTTGCTATTGAAAAAATGTAATTAACTTTTTTATTTTTTATGAATGTTATGAAAATAAATAATAAAAAGAATTTCATTTAAATTCTAAATTTATTTAATTATTTTATCAAATTTTTAAAAAAATAAGTTTTAAAATAAATAATAAATTTAAAATGGCAACAGCAGAACCAATTAAATTAAATAAAGATTTAAATTTAAATGAAAATTTTAATGAATTTTCCGATGAAAAAGAACATTCAAAAAATATTAATATTAATAATATAAATAACGATAATTCAGGAAACGCATTAAATTTAGATAATCTTAATATAAACACCGAAGAAAATAATGAACAAAACGAAGAACAAAAAAATAACGAAGAAAATAATATTGAAAATGAAGAAAATAATAATAATATTGATAATGAAGAACATGAACAACAAGAAATTTCAAATGAATATGTAAATCAAATAGAAAAATTTGAATCACAAAATCCACAAATTTCAGATAATAATAATACTAAAAAATTGCCTCCTATTAAAAATCCACCTGCTTATTTAAGCATGGTTCATATGAATCCTGAAATACAAAATTCATATGAAAATAATCATATTTCAATCGGAGATTATCCTTTTTTAACAACAGGAAAATTTATGCAAATAAATCCTCAT
>JAEEGL012624211.1_pt1 | contig 10799 bp, 8 predicted proteins | sample 9134231 | NCBI WGS metagenome assembly JAEEGL01 (sample SAMN16246548, study PRJNA631951) | gut metagenome | biome: gut microbiome; feature: rumen; material: fiber-attached | host: Bos | place: Iran: Karaj | collected 2018-10
AATCAGTCAAATCAGGGTGTTCTTTCTCTTCTCGGCTAATATCTGTTTAGTAAATGTAATAAACGTCTGTTTAGAACATTGCGACTACCAAAAGGGCTCCGGTTTTACCGGAGCTCTTTTCTTGTTTCTAGATGTATTCTGATATTTTGTTGAAGTCATATGGAGTTTTAAGATTGTAAAATAGTATTGGTATTCCATATTCGTTTTCGATTGAATACTCGGCGCTTTGAGTGTTGAAAACACGATCCTCGAATGACAAAACGTTTTCCCTTGACTCGGTATGATAGTTAGACATGACATAAGCAAAAAGTTCAATAAAATCTGCATCCAGACCATGATCAGTACTTCGGAAGCGGATATTATCAACTCGGCTTTTGCTGATTAGCTCGATAGACATGTTTTTAACGGTAGAGCTAAAAGATATTTTGTCAGCTATGGGAGCGACGTTATGGTCGTCCATACCATGGAAAGATATTATGTGACAAGTGTTGTTTAAACTTCTGTATAGGAAGTTTAAATCATAAATTTGAGAATCCATTACAATTTTTGATATCAAATAATCAAATTCAAGTCTTTTGTTTGAGCTAAGTAAGATACGCTTACAGGATAAATATAAAGGATATATCCAACTGCTATTGTCGATGATACATGATAGAACATTCGGCATAAATGCATTCATAAGATACGCGAGGTATGCTCCATGGGAGAAACCATACGCTATAATGTTGTTCCTGTTGAATGTTATGCTTTGTTCTTCAAGATAATTTATGACAGCTTTCAGTGCTATAAGGTTATCCATAGCCTGAACGGGCCCCATATCGCAAAAATTCGACAGAGATTCTTTTTCCTTTTCAGACTGCATAAATTCCCAACCGAAATAATCGCACTGTACGGTAATCATATTATATTCATCTGCAAAAAGCTTTCGCATTTTTATAAATACGTTTGACCGGGAATGGCCGCCGAATCCTTCAATCAAAAGCACAATTCCAGAAAGTTTACAGTTGATGTTATCTGGAGTAGAAAAATAAACTGGAATTTTTCGGGGGATGGGGTCATACATACTAGGTTGTGTTATGGTCTCTATTACAAATTCTTTACTCATTTCCTTTTTGTTCCACAAATATGTTAATCAGCGTCGCGGTATTTGATATAATATTTATTATAACATGGAATAACGAATACTAAATGATGCATTGTTTGATGAATAGCTGGAGGATTATCAATGGCAGAACAATTTCTGGAAGAGATTTATACGAACTCAATGATGATTGATGATCTGAGACAATGCGTAAATTTAGTTGCAAAAACAGATTATTATAATGCACGAATAATGGTTAACAGAGCTATGTCCCAATTGGAAACTTCGCTGGAACAATATGCCAAAGAGGATCCGTCATCTGCAAACAGAATCCAGAGTGCAGCTATTAAAGCAGTAGAATCTTGGGGCAATTGGAGTTATATGACCGGAACTATAAACGGTGAACTTATACCATTGCTGTATGAGTATATGAAGCTATTCAATACTATCGAGGTTGAAGATAGAGGATATCTTTTGCAAAGTACAGATAGCGGTTTTCTTACTATTAAGGATATTGCGGCAGATGTGTATATTCATGATACCTTTGATCCAATGCTTGAAGCAGAGAAAACAGCTGATGTCATATATGATCCAAAGGTAGAAAAGTATATCTTTATGGGATGTGGTTTAGGCTATCTTGCTTATAAGATTTGGAAAAAATCAGACGAAGCTGCAGAGATTATAATATTTGAAGATGACAAAAACATAATTGAATATGCAGAGCATTATGGGGTTCTCGGCTGGATAGATAAGAGCTTTTTGGATGTCAGATATGAATCTGATCAAAACAAATTAATAGAGGCTTTCTATAAAGAGGTAGATCTTACTGATGAGAGTAAGGTTACCTTTGTTACACCTTATAAAAAGAAAAAGTATAAAGATGCTTATGGTGGAAAGTTTCTGGCGCTGACATACAGGATTGAGTACGTGTGGATTAGCAGAGAAGTAACAGAAACAAATCTATGGAAGAATAGAAGATTGAGGTCGGTACCATTCAATAAACTATATCAAAGACTAAACAGTGATGAATGGGTTGTTGTGGCAGCTGGGCCATCTTTAAACTACAGTATGGATTTTATAAAAGAAGCTGTGGGAGATAAAAGGATTGTCGCTGTAAACACTGTACTCAGGAAATTCTGTAAAGAAGAAATTGTTCCGGATCTTTCTGTTGCAGCTGACCCATTTGGGCAAATCCCGGAGCACTTGGATGGTATAGAGAAATTTACACGCAATATTCCGCTAATTGCCGACTGGCTTTTATGCTGGAGATATTCATATAGATATCAGGGCGAGAAATGTTTTATACCGACACCTGCCGGAGAATGCATTAGAGGGTATAACCCGGAAAATGAAGATGTATGGGATGTATTTGGCACAGTATCAGCTCTGGGTATTGAAGCTGCTTTACGACTTGGGGCAAAAAAGATATATCTTGTCGGACTTGATCTGGCATTTCCCGGAGGTGTAGTTCACGCCAATGACATGCCACACGAAAAAATCGGATATAAGTCCGAGGCTATCACAGTTCCGTCTGTAAATGGAAGTAGCGTAGAAACTACGCCTGTTTTCAATGATTTTAGAATTGGGATTGAAGAAATCATTGCAAGAAATCCCAGCATTGAATTTGTGAATATGTCTCATGATGGCGCGTATATTAAGGGTGCAAAGAAAGGGTGGTAAAGTGCCGCATGAACATCCTGTTATATGATTTTCTAAATTCTTATATACAATATGATCTGCTTTTTTATCTGCAGAAAATGGGGCATAAATGTAACAATGTCCTATATAGGGAAAAAATAGATAAATACAATGATGAAGCTTTCTCAATAAAGATGGAGGATGACTTAAAAGATACAAGCTACGATCTTGTTATTACCACCAATTTCTGGCCTGTAGTATCCAAGGTGTGTAATAGGCACGGAATAAAGTATGTCTCCTGGTTTTTTGATAGTCCTCCAAATCTTCCCACTGCAGAATGCATGGAATATTCTTGTAATAAGATATATTTTTTCTCCAGAGCCGACTATGAGGAATATAGAGCTATGGGGCTGGAAAATGTATTCTACCTCCCATTAGCCGTGAACATGGAAAGGCTGGACGCCCTTAGAACGGACTATTGTAAATATGAGTGTGAAATCTCTTTTGTGGGTAAACTTTATCAATCAATGCTTCCTTCATTTAAGGCTCATATGGATGATTATCAAAAAGGATACCTTGACGCCGTAGTTCAAGCTCAAATGCAGATATATGGAGCATATCTTATAGATGATCTGATCACAGAGTCTTTTACCGAAAGTGTGAGAAAGAGATATAAGAGCCTTAATGAAAATGCAATTCAGCTTACACGAAAAGAGTTGGCATGGGCTGTTATATCGAAAGTAACAAATCTTGAGAGAATGACTCTCTTAAGAATTTTATCGAGTCGACATCAGGTCAGACTATATACATATGATCTGAGTGATGATGAAAAGAGAATGCTTCCAAAAGTAGAGTGTTGCGGATCCGTAAACTATCTTGATGAGATGCCACAGGTCTTTCGGGCCAGCAAAATAAATCTTTGTCCGGTACTAAAGGCAAATAAATCTGGAGTGCCACTTCGTGCATTAGATGTTATGGGAGCAGGTGGATTTCTTTTGTCATCTTATCAACCTGAGCTTTATGAGTATTTTGTTGATGGACAGGAATGTGTTATGTATACCTCCTTGGAAGATGCTATAGAAAAGGCAAGCTTCTACTTACGAAACGATGATCTCAGAAAAGCTATAGCAGGTGCTGCAAGGGAAAAGATAATAAGAGACTTTGCATATGAAGACAGAATACGGGTGCTTCTGAATGAAGATTAATATTTCCATAAAAGAGAATAGTATAAGAAAAACCTATCAATGCATGTCGACACTAAAGGGCGGTGATGAGTCAAAAGAGTTTCCACTATTTACCGTGGGTACTGACAGCTATGTGCTGGACTCTGAAATTGAGATAAATGCTGATGCTGAGCTGGTATGCAATATGCATATCGGTAAATATACTTCAATTGCGAAAGAATGCACTTTCCTTATAGATCAGAATCATGATTACAGGAGAGTTTGCCAGGGAAGAATCAGTGGCGGTCCATATAGCAGACCCGAGTATATTAAGCGCAAGGGTCAGCTTGTTATTATGAATGACTGCTGGATCGGTAAAGGAAGCACTATTTTGAGTGGAGTAACTGTAGGAAATGGAGCTGTTGTGGCATCAGGCGCTGTTGTCACAAAGGATGTTCCACCTTATGCTATAGCAGCCGGCAACCCGGCGCAGGTTATAGGATATAGATTTTCAAAAGAACAGATTGATGCACTTAATGAGATACGCTGGTGGAACTGGAGTGAAGATAAGATTTTCTCAAATCTGAATGATTTATATGGTGATATAGATAACTTCATCACGAAGCATATAGGCGAAGCAAAAGAGAAGGCGGCATCTGAACAAACTGTAGATATTCCTCTGATACCGGAACGTGGAAATGGAGGCAAAAGATATCTATACATTCCGGATTTTGAACAAGATTATCCCACCTATTTCAAAGTTATAGATGCTTTTGCAAGATCACATGCAAACACGAGCGATGAGCTTCTTTTGTATATAAGAGACGATGAGTTTCTGGACGATAAGTTGGAGGTTCTTGATGCAATTTTTGAAAAATATGGAGATGTTAATTGCTTCGTGAATCTGTATACCGGACATGATGAGGAATTGCCGGGATTATTTAGCCAGTCTGATATTTATGTTACAAACCGTAGTATAGACAATGTTGAAATGATGGATTTTGCTGACTACTATAGACTATCTGTTTTATCCGGTGTAGATATTCCGATTTTCCCGGAAGAAAAAGAACTACAATACATGGTTAGAATATAAGCATTATTGGTGCGAAGGTTTCTATAGAAGAGGACTAGAGTAATGAAAAACGCAAATTTCTCTTTTAAGACGCTTGTTGTTATTACACCTGTAGATTGTCAGAGACTACTAAAACTTTATCCGAGGCTTGTGAATAATATTCCGTATGGGGAAGTGTGCTTCGTGGGAGCACCTGAGGTTGGAGAAATTGTTTGTGGCGATTCAGAACTTGCCGAGAGAGTATCAGCAATTGATGAGAATTGCGTAATTCCATTCAATGAGGTGCATGCTCTTGTAGCTGAAAGAATGAAGAATATTTTGGCAGGAAGGGAGCTTCCGAGAGGGATTACGGGCTGGTATTATCAGCAATTTCTTAAGATGCAGTATGCCTTTTTGTGTGAAGATGAGTATTACATGGTGTGGGATGGAGATACCATTCCGTGCAGAACGCTCAATATGTTTCAGGATGAAACGGGAAAGCCATATTTTGACTTGAAGTATGAGATGCATCAGGAATATTTTGAAACTATGGGAGAACTCCTGCCCGGTTTTCATAAGATTATTAACAAATCTTTTATCTCTGAACACATGCTTTTTAAAACAGAGTATATGAAAGAACTGGTGAAGGAGATAGAGGCAAATAGCAATATTCCGGGCACAAGATTCTGGGAAAAGATATTATATTCTATACCGGAGGAAAAAATACAGAGTTCAGCCTTTAGCGAATTTGAAACCTATGGGACCTTTGTGACCATAAGACATAGTGATGCTTATGCTTATAGAGACTGGCATTCCTTCAGGCTTGGCGGAGAGTTCTTCTCCATAGATACAATTTCAGACAGGGATTTTAAATGGCTTGCTAAAGATTTTTCATCCATTTCATTTGAAAAGGGCCATTCCGTCCGCGCGGATAATGCTAACCTCTTTGATAATCCAAAGTATCAGCAAAAACTGACCCCGAGGCAGATGCTGGAAGAGGCGCAGAAAGAATATCAGGAAGGATATAAGGAAGTTTGGGATGATGGAGACATGAGCATGGATGTAAATGTGAGCAGCGGACAATACAACAATGTAAAGAATTTGATCTATTTGGATTGGAATAATTATGGGCCTGACTATCTGGACCAGTTCTTTGATGAGTCTAAAGTTATCCTCTCAGAGGTGTTCACAAGAGATGGAAGCGGAATAGATGCCGGTGAGATCCCATTTTATGAAGGTTGGGATTGCCTTGTGGTTTCTTTTTGTGACGGTCAGATTAATGAGGTCAAGAGCTTTGTTTCAGAGTTGGGAATTCCGGGAAATAAAGTAATATATGTATCAGATGATTTTGTTTCAATGGATAATCCGGGATTGACTTCAATTCTTTCGTCCTTCTGGAAGTTGGTCATTGAAAGAGATACTAAGCTAAAAGAATATAAGCAAAAGGCCATGGGAAACTATGTCGCAGTTTCAGCAGAAGGTATGTCATTTATAAATACTGCTCAGGACGAGTGCATCAACTACTCCATGTATGTTCAAAAGGAAGTTTGGGCAAAGGATGAGATGCTCAAGTTTTACAATATGGCGCAGGAAAAATTCTCGTTTACAGAAGAGCAGAAAATATTTTGTGACATAGGAGCAAATATCGGAACCACATCGTTATATTTCAAAAAGAATATTGATAGAGATATTGAGATTCTTGCTTTTGAACCATCAAAAGAAAACTACAAACTATATAAGATAAATGCACTCTTAAATGAGATAGACGATAGTGAGGTTTGTTTAGAAAAATATGGGTTGTCAGACTCGGAGTATGAATGTGAGTTCTCTTATAATCCCATAAATCCAGGTGGAAGCAGCATTATGACTGAGGATTCGTGGGGACAAAAAGAAGTGGTTAAGATGATTTCTTTCGATGAATACGTTGAAAGAAGTAAGATGGATGTTAATCGGATCAAGTATATATGGGTAGATGTCGAAGGCCATGAGCCGGAGTTTATAAAAGGGGCTAAGCAGACTCTGAAGGCAACGAATGTTCCTATAATCATGGAGTTCACTCCTAAGCTATATAAGGGACGCTACAAGGAGTACGTAGCTGATCTTGCTGAAATATATGATACATTCTCGTTGGCAGCAGGTGATTGGAAAAAGGAGTTTAAAATACAAAGCCTGTTGGAACTTGAAGATTCTAAGGAACAGCTGGATCTTTTCCTGTATAGGAAGAAATGAGTTAAATCAGATTTTTAGATTCTGAAATAAAAGAATTTAACTCTCCCTGGGAGTTAAATGTTTGGGCGAGACTCTCCAGCAGTTTTATTCCGCCTTTCGGAATCATTGAAATATGAGGATTATTCTTCCAATTGGGAAAGATGCTATTGCATATTTTCTGCATGTTGCAAAAATATTCCAGAGGCAGAACGGCATCAGTGTTCTCCCCTGCAAAACTTATTGTTTCACAATAGAATGACCATAAGAAGTATATCTCAATTATGTCTTTGAATTGAGGATATACTTCTTTTCTTTGCATACAGTTTTCAAGCAGCATTAGTTGTACATTAGGATGATCAAGAAGATTTTTGCCAAGCATGGATGTTATCATTGAACCTTCTCTTATGTAGTACATGTACAGGCCTTCATTGAGAAGATAAACTCTGTTGGCATAAAGAAATAGAGGATATACAAATAATGGTTCCTCATACCTGACACGTGGAGGAAAGGCTACCTGAGCAGAACGCAAGAGCGCAAGCTTATAGAGTTTGTTTGTACATCCGTAAGTTACCTTTGTGGCGTTTAGAAATGGGATCCTTTGCTCGGGAGAGTCAATTGAATAGAGTTTGTTTTCTGTTGAACTATCGCTTGAGCGTTTCTGAGATCCGGCAATGAAAATATGATTAAACTGAATTATGTCCGCATCGTTTTCTTTTGCGATGTTGTAGAGCAGTTCACAGGCATCGTTTCTAAGTTCATCGTCTGCGTCTAGGAATTCGAGATATTCACCGGTTGCATGTGATATGGCTATATTACGTGCTTCTCCTGGACCTGCATTAGCATTAAGGTTTATAAGCATGACTGAATCAGGCGCATCAGTCTCTATTTCCTGAAGTTTATCCCATGTAGCTCCGTCATCAGTGGATGCATCATTTACAAAAATGCATTCTAATGAATCGATGCCGATAGTCTGCGCTTTCAGCGAGTTCCAGCATCTGTCCAGATATGATGCGACATTGTAGCAAGGGATTACTATTGAGATTTTAAAGGGACTTGCTTTGTCATCCATAGAATAAACTCCCGCAATCAAAGCAGCATATATTTATCAACGCTGCTTGTCCATTCAAGAACAGGCTTGTTTGTGCTCATAAATAGTTCTTTAACACCACAGGTATCTCCTATGTAAGCGTCACTGAGGACAATAGCAGGTGTTGGTGTTGGCGTTTCATCAAATATTCCAATATCTTTAGAAATATAAAATTCAAGAAGCGTCCTGAAGTCATCAAAGAGTTCAGGGCGCAGTTTTATTATTACCTCAGGAAGATTCTTGTGAGGACGCCATATCAGAGTTGTCCTGTCTTTTTCTGAGAGGTATTGCTCAAGAGTTTCTCTGATTTTTCTGAAATGAGTTCTGTTGTATTCCAGGACACCAAAAACTGAAGTAGCAAAAAGAACGGTCTTTTTTCGATTGCCTTCAGCATCAAACAGATGCCTGTTCCATTTTTCAGGGTAGGGTACGGTTTCTTTCGAGTATTTTTTCAAAATGCAGGTGCGTGGATATTCCACATAACTGATTTTTTTATCCCATTCTTGTCTTTGGATCTCATTGTGCCCAGCTATGAGATTTAGATACACATTTTTCATGTTTTCAGAGTGAACAATGATCTTGTCAACATTGCCTATGCCGTTGGGAATAAGCAATCTTGAAAAATACTTATCTAGGTCAGGGTCTGCAGGATTAATGCCTGCCATGCAGTTATATGGGATGTAGATAAGTTCATTGCAAAAAGCACGTATATTAGATGTGTGAAAATGTGGATGAACAGCAAATCCCGGATTAGAGGTATCCTCAATGTTTTGGACATAAATGGTGTCAGGATGATTTGCTTCCAGGTCATAAGAGTTTATGTCGGTTATCTCAACATCTGATGGATAGCCGGTAGTAATATATTCAGCGTCATAGAGGCTGTCATCATGGCCTCTGCTGTATGTGGGCACAGGAATAACCCTGACATCATTGTCCGGGTTTGATATCTCTTTTTCCCAAATGGTCTCAAAGCCTTCCCACATATTCGGATGGCAGGATAAAAAGACTACTTTCCTCATGTTAAAAGATGTCTCCTAATTGTCCAAGTTTGCTGTAATACAGGATATTTCGTTCCTGATTCTTAAAATACGGATAGGAATGTCCTGTATATCCGCGGCGAGGAGTCATGTAGTCATCGCCGTAACATGTCCTAAGTACAGAATCGTAACCTTCAGGAATCGGTACTTTCATCATTTCAAAATCAACCATAAGTGTGTTTGCATAGGCACTTATAGGGCGTCTTCTTTTATCTCCGGCCATTGCATGTTCGGGGTACCATATCACCTGCTTGGCTTCTTTTCGTGTTGTCATGGTGGCAATCTTATCAGCCAGGAGCCAGATGGATTGCCTTAGATTTTCATCCCTTTTTACTTTTGTGCCAACAAGCTTTTCAATTTGAGTTAAATAGTCTTCAAGTTCACCTGTTGCAATGTAAACATCAAGGTCGAGGGCTAAATTGTAGGCTGCCATATACAGTGCTATTATGGTTTGCCATCTTTCTTTATCTGTAGGGATATAATCCATGGGATTTATGTCAATCCATGCGCTACAGGGAAAACCATGGTTCTTTTTGGTTATTTCTGCTTCTGCCGGGTCATTGCCTATATCAAATTTGTACCTGTTTGAAACAACAGCCTTAGGCTGGTTGTATTCCGGGATAGTGTAATAGCTCTCAATAAACACATATGAAGGAAGCTCTTCCTGGAGATAATTTAGAAGAGGGAGATAATCTTTTCTCATAATGGTCATATCAAGATCGTCATCCCAAGGAATATAGCCATGGTGCCTGACTGCCCCAAGCAAAGATCCGCATTCCATCCATATTTGAATATTATGTTTGTCTGCAACTTCAAGAACCATATCAAGAAGCTCAAGCTGATTAGCCCAAGCTCTTTTCATGGCTTGAGATATATAGAAATCATCTCTTAATTCTTCATTCCAAAATTCTTCAGGGATTGTTAACATAATTAGCTCTCGAATACGTAAAAGTATACTTTTTATTATCATTATACAGCACAAAATGCATTAGTGTAGTAAAATTAAAGTATGACAGAGTTAGAGAATATCACTTTTCCAATTGAATATTTCCAGGATGAAGTAAGAGATGGTTTTTATATACCGGAGATGATGAAAAGATTTTGGGCTGCTCAACTTGTAGTTCTCTCGGAAATCGCCAAAATCTGTTCACGACACAATATCAAGTGGTATGCCGATATGGGAACTCTTATAGGCGTGATACGTCATAAGGGTTACATTCCATGGGATGACGATCTTGATATATCTATGTTGCGAGATGATTGGGAAAGGTTTTTTGAATACGCAAGAAAAGAGCTTCCGGAAGGCTATATGGTTCTTACAGTAGATGATCATAAGGAATTTGATCTGACACTGGGAAGGATCACCAACGGTGAAACAATTAACTGCAACAAAGATCATATGCAGAGGTTCTGTGGATGTCCATATTCTGTTGGAGTGGATGTTTTTGCCATGGATAAGATATATCCGGATAAGGAAAAGGATGATGAGAGAAAAAAGAGGGGAAAAGCTGTAGCAGAGGCAGCATCTCTGATC
>JAEEGL013752874.1_pt1 | contig 10799 bp, 10 predicted proteins | sample 9134231 | NCBI WGS metagenome assembly JAEEGL01 (sample SAMN16246548, study PRJNA631951) | gut metagenome | biome: gut microbiome; feature: rumen; material: fiber-attached | host: Bos | place: Iran: Karaj | collected 2018-10
CCTTGCTCGGGAAGGTCAGCTTTTCCAGTTCGGTGCATCCGAAGAACGCGTCCGAACCGATGGTGGAGATCTCCGTATCCTCCAGGTTGATCTGCTTCAGGTTTCCGCAGCCGTAGAAGGCGCGGCGGCCGATGGCGGTCAGCGCGGAGTCGCCTTCCTTTTCCGGTTTCGCGATTATGATCTCCCGGATGTTGTCGCACTCATAGAACGCTTCCGCGCCGATGATGCGCGTTCCGGAGGCCAGGTCCAGCACACTCGCGCCGTCCTGCCTGGAATAATAGACCAGGCGGTGGTCGTCCCGGCTGAAGAGGACGCCCTTGTCCCGGTCGTACACCAGGTTCCGGTTCCAGTTTCCGTCTCCGTCTTCGTCCCGGTCGTCCAGGATGATCTCAAACAGGGCTTCGCATCCGGCAAAGGGGTTCACGCCGATCTGGGTCAGGCTGTTGGGAACGGTGACCGTGTCCAGGCTGGTGCAGCGCTTGAAAACAGAATCGCCAAGGGAGGTGATCCCCTCCGGGATGGTCACCTCCGTAATGGCGTTATTCGACTGGCAGGCGGAAGGGCCGATCGCCGTGACGGGGATGCCGTCCAGCGTATCGGGGAAAACCAGGGTGACGGCCTGGCCGGTGTATTTGGTGATCATGACCGTTCCGTCGTCCTGCACGATATAGACAAACTCACCGGAGGTGATCTCCTGGCCGGGCAGGACCTCCGCGCCGGCGGAGAAAAGGGCACAGCAAAGAAGGAGAAGGCAAATCAGAAGACATGAAATACGCTTACCCATTCGGTTATCCCCCTCGCGCTGTGTTATATGTCACCTTTCTTCATTCCATAATAGCCTGTTTTTACCAGTTCGTCAAATGTTTTATCGCTTTCAGGCCGTCGCGCCTTCCGCGGTTTTCCTTGCGGAACCGCGTTTGCGGCCCGCGGCGTCGCTGCCTTCCAGCGGATCGGCCTCCAGCTGTTTCTTCTCCTCCGGGGAGACCGCCGCCTCCAGCGAGCCCTCTTCAACCAGCATCCGGAAGAGCGGATCCTCCCGGATGGATTCGGGCGCCTCATGGAAAGTGAGCCGGTTCAGCGGCGTGACCCGATGGATGAGTTCGCCTTTTTTGTTGTGGAAATCCGCGCATACGCGGGAGAGTATGAGCATAGGAAAACTCCTTTCAGTCGTTAATAATTCACAATTCATAATGAAAAGTGTTTTTCCGGATTCTGAAGCAACAGCAGATCAGTAAATATAATTATGAATTTTGCATTCTTAATTATGCATTGATATCAGATCCCGTCTAAGTATCTGACGGTGGAGGGATACAGGAACCGCACCTCAGAGAACTGCGCGATATACGGGATCTTGATGCGCATTTCGGAGTATTCCGTGTCCATGCGGCGGAGGGGCTGGGTCAGGTTGAAGCAGACCCGGTCCACCCGGTTCATGTAGACCACCATGCGGTCGCTGTTGCTGCTGCCGGCGGCCGCGCACCACTTGCAGGGGGAGATCGTCAGGCTGCCGCCCTGCTGCGCGGTGAGGTTGTTCTCCAGCACATAGGTCAGGATGGAACGCTCGGAGTCGTCGGAAACCTTGCGGGTGACCAGCATGCCGAACTGCTGCACCGGGATCAGGATATGGTTTGGCAGCGCGTCGCTGGAGCAGTCGTTGTCCCGCCAGAGGGTGGAGATCGCGTTGTTGATGTCGTTCAGGATCTCGTCCGCGGTCTTGTACTGCCACTGCGTGTCCGAGCCGCCGGCCGTATGGGCCGCCGCGGCGGAGCGGGAGATGTTCGGGTTGTTGCACAGGCCGGTGGAGGAAACCTTGGCAAAGCCGACATAGACGTTCCGGTCGATCAGCTTGTCGCAGTGAAGCCGGATGCCCTTGTTCAGGAAGGTCTCCGGATCGCGGCCGACGCTCATCATCTTTTCCCGCTCCAGGGTGGAAAAGGACATGTATTCGGCAAAGTTGAAGGTCCGGGCCACCTGCTTGGCCATGTCTGCCTGGATCACGGGAATATCGTTGGCCGCCTCAAAGAAGAGGTTGTCGTCTTCCCCGCCGGTGGAGGCATAAGTCACGTCAACGGAGGCAATGGACTCGACCAGGCCGCCGCCGGTAATGACCGGCATGTCCCGCGGCCAGTCCGTGCCGGAAAGCGGCTCGAGGATGGTATCGTCCACCTTCTCCAGTTCCTTCATCAGAAAGGTATAGGAATCATTCACCGCCAGGCGGCGGGTCCGGATGGGAGGGGCATTGTACATAGAGGATCTCCTTTCAGTATGGCTGTTTCGGTTTTAATTCATAATTCACAATTCATAATTCATAATGAAAACAATGTTTTTCGGATTCTGAAGCAACAGCAAATCAGTAAATATAATTCTGAATTCTGAATTATTAAATGACGTTGCGTTTGTTGACGACCGCTTCACAGCAGGAGACGGTGCTGGTCCGCGGATTGCGGACGCGCACGTTCTCCAGCAGCAGGGTCGTGCCGGAAGCGCCGACAGACGTGACGAGCTTGCCGTCCGTCTTGCGGATGTAGAGCTTGCTGCCCGGCGCGCCGGAGATGGTCGTCTCCAGGGCGATGCTGCCGCGGACGAGCACTTCCATCACGTCGCCGGCATGCCAGGCGCTCCGGGGCGGATCATTGAACTGCCCCCGGGGAAAGGCGTCCGGCGTCTTATCCTTCACATTGACGGCAAAGCCGAGGAAGGCGGAAAAGTCCTGGGGCGTCACAATGCTGAAAGGTTCGGCACCGTCGTCGTTGATGAACACCGGCGCGCCGAAAGGAATATCTCCGTCCGAAGCGTTCCGGACGGAGATGATGATGTTGTCCGCGGAACGGGTGACCGTTCCGGGACTGCCGTATCCGAAGGCGTTCTGCACTTTACCCATAGATGGTCTTCACTCCTCTCACGCTCACTGTTTCGCATAGGAAATGTTGCGTTTTTCCATGATCCGGCGGCCCAGCTCCGCGGACGCCGGAACCGTCCGTTTCTGCGCGGAGGCCAGCGCGGCATAGGCGTCCTTGCCGGTCGTTCCGCGCTTTTCGGCGCGGCGGATGCGGGCGACGATATCGCCGGCCACCTGCCGCCGGACGGACGGAGGCATCTTCGCAAGGGCGGGGCGGACCGCCGCGAGGGCCGCGCGCAGCGCGTCGCCGGCCTGCAGGGGCTCCGGGGGTTCCTGCTCTTCCTCCTCTTCCAGGACGACCGATGAGACCGGATCCAGGACCTCCTCCAGGACGGCGGCGACGGTTTCCGCGGCAGGATCGCCGGCTTCCGCGGCCTCGATCACTTCCTCAACCGCTTCGGCGATTCCCTCGGGATCTTCATCGTTCGCGGCAGGCGCGGGCTCCAGCAGGGCAATGATCCGGTCCAGGCGGGAGATCACATCGCCCAGGCCGGGCTCCTCTACGGCGATGACGGTTTCGGCATTCTCCACGACCGGCGCCGCCTCTTCTGTCGCCGGAGTCGTTTCGGCAACAGGTTCTTCCGGTTCTTTTAATTCTGAATTCTGAATTCTGAATTATTATCCGTTTCCGGTTCCAGCATTTCCTCAATGATCCCGGCGACGGTCTCGATGTCGCCGTCTTTGGCCATACGGGCCAGTACTTTGGACAGGGATTTCTTCATGGTGTTCTTTCTCCTTTCAGTTTCAGGTTTATTTATTGCGATCGTCGCAGCCGCTCTGCCTTCGCCTTCGGCTTGCCAATCGCGGGCTCCTGTAGCACGGCACCTGTTACCCAAATCAGAGATTTGGACAGGATGCTCGTCCCGTATCGAAACGCGGGAACCGGCGCGGCCGGCGTCGACAACCGCCACGTGGTTCCCGCGGATCTGCCGCTGGATGTATTGTCCGTTCTCCTCGCACAGCTCATAGGTATAGCCGCAGGAGATCTCCCGCTTGCCCTCCTCCAGGATGGCGGTGATCAGGGCCGGGTCGGTAATGATCAGGTCGGCCAGCAGCAGGTCCGATTCCTCCCCGCTGCCCCGGCGCACGTTGTGGGCGTGGCCCTTCTGCAGGGCACGGATGTTGGTGACGTCCACGCCCTCCGGCGGATGGTCGTTGGTCACCGGCATGCCTTCAAAGGAAGCGATCGTCGCCGGGGAGAAGACTTCCTCCTCCGGCCGGTATACAGGAACCGGTTCCGTACCTGCCAGCCCGATTTCCGCCGGCAGGTATTCCTGCGTGCCGGTCCTTGCCACCGGCACGTTCAGGCACAGCAGGTACCCTTCAGGCTGTCGCCTGGATATATTCGCTGATAAACGGGTCCCATAATAGTGCACAGGCATTCCTCCTTTTCGTGTGTCATTCAGCCCATATAAAAGGAGGCAGGGGCGATTCCCCTGTCTCCTCTTTTTCGTTTCTTTGCCGGCCCGGGTCTCAGGCCTTCCAGAGTTCGTTGAACCGGTCAAGCAGTTCCTTGTCCGTGCATCGGATGACCGGCAGGTAGATCCGCCGGATGAACTCGGGCACGTCAGACACCCGGTTGTCCGGGATCACTTCGCCGGTATTGCACAGCACGATGGTATGCAAGTTCTTCCGGATGTAATCCCGGATCTCTTTACGCAGCGCGTCATCCGGATCATCCATGTGGATCCGGATGAAATCCAGCAGGCAGAACAGCCCGCCCTCGGTTTTCACGGGGGACATGTGCCCCAGGATCTCCTCCCGTTTTTCCCCATTCTCCATCAGCAGGCAGATGAGTTTTCTCAGGGCGCAGTAAGGAATATTGTAGATCGTCGTGGTATTGTATTCCAGCCGTTTCTGCCCTTCCGGCCCGCTTTGTTGATAGAGGTTCACGATCGCGTCGTTCAGGCGTTCCTGTTTGTCCCAGGGAACGACATAGGTGGCGTCCCTTTCGCCGAGATACATGCGGTACTGTTCCAGCAGGTGCTCGATCACAAATTCATAATTGACCGGGTCGCACGGCACCTCGACCGTCTTTTCCAGGATGGCTGACATCATGTCAAACCGGTCGCTGAGCTGCCCGACGGACGTGAACACGCCGCTGAGCATCCGGCAGTCCTCATACAGCAGCGAACGGTCCCGGTTGTTCAGCAGGTCCTTCACCAGTTCCTCATAAGTCCCGGGCCTTTTTCCGCGCCGGGGTTTCTTCGCGCCCTGCGGATCCTTCCTGAGGAAATCAAACAAACCCATCGTTTCATCCTCCTGTTCAGTTTTTCCGTCGGTCACAAACCGTTTCTTCCCTGGCAGGACATTTCGACATCCATCGCGCCTGTTCCTTCTGCCAGCTTTGTATAGACCGCCAGTTCCCCGCCGCGGTTCCTGAGCTCCGCGATCGCCTGGTCCCGGGTGAGCAGGCCGCATTTAAACGCTTCAATGACATCCGAGGAAAGCTTCTGCACCAGCTCCGCGCGCTCCGCGGGGCTGGCCGCCATGGCCGGTTCAAAGACAAACTCCAGGTTGTCCGGCGCCTCGCCCCAGCAGGAGAGGGCCATCACCGGCAGGAGTTTCTCCAGCGCAGGCCGCAGCATCCGCTCCTGCAGGGAGGCGATCATATCGTAATAATTTCGCAGGTCCGATTCGCCGGTGGCATTCATCCCCTGGGGAGACCGGCCGAAAAGCTTTGTCGCGGGGATCTCCGCCGCGCCGGCCATGTCCATCATGAACTGCTCATAGATCCCGCTCAGCCCGGCAAAGGAATAGGCGTGGGTCTCAAAGGAATCGTCCCGGGAGAGCAGCTGGATGCCGAAGGAGGTGCGGAGGCGGTTTTCCACGCCCATGGCGTATTCAATGCCCTGCCGCTGCTCCTCGGTGCCGGCGCTGAGCACGTCACCCCAGTCCGACATCTTCAGGGTCGTGATGTTCGCCTGGAAGAGGAGCTGGGCGATGTTCGCGGACGCGGCGCTGCGCTTGAGCAGCTCGTCCATGATATGCTCCATCTCGCTGGCGCCCCAGAAGTTCTCGCGGATCATCTCCATGCGCGGCAGCTCCCGGCCGATGAACCGCAGCACCCGGGAATGGTGAAGCGTAACGCTCCGGCAGTTTTCCATATCCAGGTTCACGGTATAGCGCTCCGGCAGGCCGAAATCCGGATCGTCCAGGTCGGAGACCAGCTCCGGGGACGGCTCGATCCCCTGGGCCCGGTCCAGCACCAGCAGGCCCTGGAAGCAGTCCGGCAGGAGCAGGTCCGGATCCAGCGGCCGGTCCAGCCGGTCCTCCTCGCCCCGGATCACCATGAGCGCCAGGGACCCGCCGTAGAGCCGGGCCCAGCGCACCGCGTTGGTGATCTCCTGCTTCACGCTGTGGCGCGCCTCCAGGCGGCGCAGGACGTGGAGGCGGTCCCCGTCCACGGCGGAAAGCCTGTACCAGGCGCGGGTCATGTCCTCGGAGGGCATGTCGATGATGCGCATCGCCAGCCAGGATTCCCGGTACATGGACGTGAGGAGGTCCGGGTTGGAGGTCAGGCCGGAGCGGAGAAAGGTGCCGGAGGATAATAAGGGGGATTCCTCGCCCAGGAAGGCCGCGGCGTTGGAGTAGCCGTCCAGGGAGAGGATAGAATGAGATCCCTCCGCTCCACTTCGTTCCGGTCGGGATGACATCCGCGGGGCGGGTTTGGGAAGTGCCCGCGGGGGGAGATCCCTCCGCTGCGCCTTCGGCTCCGGTCGGGATGACACCGTTGAGGTTGGCTTTTCCCCTGCTGTCTGGTTTTTGTATTTGTATTTCATTATATTAATTCTGAATTCTGAATTCTTAATTCTGAATTACCTTTATTCCGCCCTGCGGAAGCGGGTCGCCCTCGTGTGGCACAGGTACCGAAGCGCGTCCATGGCGTGGTCGTGGTCCTTGAGGGGGCGTTCCTCGCCGCGCTGCCGGGCCTTGTCGTCCCAGACATAGCTGTGGATCTCCCGCAGGAGCGCGGGGCAGCGGTTCCGTTCCGCGCGGACCCGGCGGCTGCCGATCAGCACCGCCGTGGTGGCGACGCCCTCCCGGACGTCGTTCTTCGCGTCCAGCACCCGGAAGCCGCGGTTGCGCAGTTCCGCCTTGAAGCTGGCGGCGCTGGGATCCACGATGACCTGGACGTTCCGGTCCCCGTCCAGGAAGGCGGAAAGGTCGTCCGCGTATTCCGCGTCGGTCTTCTGGCGCCGCCGGGCGGCGGAATCCCAGTAATACTCGTTCATGATCCAGAAGGTCCTTCCGTCGTCCCTCACATCCAGGAAGGCGCAGGGGTTCACCGTGCCGTAGTCCACGGCGCAGAAGCGGCGCATGCTCCGGAACGGCAGGTCATCCTCCGTCCGGTCTTCCCGCAGGAAGGTGTTGGCTTTGTCGTCCCACATGGGATAGACGGCGCCCTCCGCGCTGACCCATTCGCCGAGGATATACTGGCGGTAAAAAACGCCCGAAAAGCTTCGGGCGTAGCTCTCCCGGATCTGCGGGGAGAGGGTCAGGTTATCGTCCATGGTAAAGTGAAGCCGGTACAGGCCGACCTCGTCCGCCCGGTCGATGAAATCCGTTTTGAGGTAGTGGTAGGCGCCGTTCGGGTTGCAGTTGAGGAAGATGCGGCTGCCCTCCACGGAGCAGCGGCCGATCATCTGGTCGATGAAGGAGCGGGGAAACAGCGCCGCCTCGTCGGCGTAGGCGCCGGCGGCCGTCATGCCCTGGAGCTTGTCCTGGGCGTTGTCCTTGTCCGCGCCGAACAGGTAATAGCTGTTGCCGCCGATGATCAGGCGCGCCTCTCCCCGCTTCCATTCCGCGGGAATGCCGAGCGTCTCCAGCATGGCCATCATCGGGCTGAGCACATTGCGCGCCAGCGCGCCGGAGGTAACCCCGGCCAGGATGAAATCCTGCCCGCGGAAGGTGCCCAGGCTCCAGAGCAGGAAAGAAAGGATCATCGCCACGGTCTTGCCGCTGCGGATGGCGCCGTCCGCCAGGACGATCCGCCGGTCCGCGCAGCCGGATCCCGGCCGCCACCAGTTCAGCAGCTGGCGCTGTTTGCGGGAAAAGGGCCGGAAAACAAAGCTCATGCCTCCCCGCCTTCCTCTTCCGCCTCCGGAAACAGGTCCCGTAGTTCCTCCCGCGTGGGCGCCATGGCGGCGTTCAGCACCCGGATGGCGGCTTCCGCGCTCTCCCGGGGATCCTTCCCCGCGTCCGGCAGGAAGCGGTTGTACTGCTGGGAGATGATCGTGGCGCTCTTTTTCAGCTGTTCAAAGCTGGCCCGCCGGATGGCGATAAGGCCGTCCTGGCGGATCATTCTGAGCATTTCCTCCAGCGGGCGGCGGTAGGTCTTCCGGCACCAGGCCGCCAGTTTCCTTTCCGTGGTGCCGACATAGCCGAGGATCTCCTCCGGCGCGCACTGCAGCGCAGCCAGTTCCTCAAACATCTCCCTGGTCAGTTCACGGCGCAGGCCGCGCAGGGCGGCAGGTTCTCCGGGCATGGCTTTCCCTCCTCACGAAAACAGCTCCGGCATTCCTGCCGGAGCGTGTGTTTCTTTTTTGCTATCGTGATCTTACCGCCCGGGGCGGCTCCCTGTCAAGTCAGGCGGGACTCCCGGGGAACTCCCGCGCGCCTCCCGCTTCAGCCGCCGTCCTCTTCGTCGCTGACCCATTCCCCGGCGGTGGACCAGAGGGAACCGTCCAGGTTGCGCAGGTTCTCCTCAAAGATCATCTCCACGTCTTCGCAGTGGACCGCGGCGGGGGTTCCCTCGTCCACGTAGACCACCATCTCGTCCGGGCAATTCTTGAAGATCGCGCTGGTCTCGCTGACAGTCGTGTCATGATCCAGGAACGTGACGGTCAGGAGGCTCTCACAGTAGTTGAACGCGCCCTTCTTGATGTGCTTGACGTCCTTCAGCAGGATGCCCTTCAGGCTCGAGCAGTAGGCAAACGCGTTCACACCGATCGTCCGGGTCGGCGGAAGGGTGATCTCCTCCAGCGCGTAACAGGACATGAAGGCGTTGTCGCCGATCGTCTTGAGTTTATTGGGAAGCTTCACTTCCTCCAGCTTTTCGCATTTGGCGAACATGCCCTGCGGGATATTGGTCAGCCCGGAGGGAAGGACCGCGGAGCGCAGGGAGGAGCAGTTGTTGAACGCGTTGATCCCGATGGTCGTCACCGACTCGGGGATCACGATCTCCCGCAGGCTGCAGCAGCTGTCAAACGCCGTCACGCCGATGGTCTCCAGCCCTTCGGGCAGGGTGATCTCCTTCAGGGCCTTGGCGATCGCGAAAGCGCTGTCCCCGATCGTCTTCAGGCCTTCCGGCAGGATCACTTCCTCCATCTGCTCGTTATGGGCCAGGGCCAGCGAGGGCAGCGTTTCCACGCCGGCCGGGACCGTGAATTTTTTGAGCGACGTGCAGTATTCAAAGGCCATGACCCCGATGGATGTGACCGTATCCGGCAGGTTGATCTCCTCCATCGCCTCACAGTAGGAGAACGCGTAATCCCGGACCGTCGTGAGCGAATCCGGCGCGTTGATCTTCTTCAGCTGGCTGCTTTCAAAGGCGCTGACGCCGATGATCTCCGTTCCCTCCGGGATATCGTATACCCCGCCCTTTTCCGACATGGTCTTGACCATGGGGCAGCACAGGAGTTCTTTCCTCTCCTTGTGGAACAGCACGCCGTCCCGCATTTCCAGCCAGGGATGACTGCCCGATATGATGATGCCGGTCAGCGATTTGCAGCCGGTGAACGGGTTGCCGGCCATGTCTTCCAGTTCGTCCGGGATCTTGACGGTCGTCAGGAGGTCGCAGTCCTGGAAGGCCCGGTTCTCCAGCAGCCGGAGGGAATTGGGCAAGTACACTTCCTGCAGTTCCTTGCAGGTGTTGAAAGCGCTCTGGCTGATCACTTCCAGGCCCTCCGGCAGCTCGATGCCGATCAGGTCCTTGCAGTAATAGAACGCGTCGTATCCGATGATCCTGATATCTTTCGGCACCACATAGCTGCCGTCCGCCCGGAGCTGGTGCAGCCAGCTGACCAGGCAGTGGTCCTCCTTGCGGATCAGCGCGCCGTCCCGGGTCTCAAAATACGCGTTCTCGCCGGCAAAGATGATCTCCGTCAGGTTGTCGCAGCCGGCGAACGGGTTCTCTCCCATGTACTCCAGGCCTTCCGGCAGCACGATCGAGCGCAGCCCCTTGCAGTTGGAGAACGCCTTGGTCCCGATGCTCTTCAGGGATTTGGGCAGGACGATCTGCTCCATGCTGTCACAGGTGGAGAACGCCTTGGTCCCGATGGAGACCACGCCTTCCGGAACGACCACGGAAACGATGTCCCGCTTCATGCTGAACGCCTGGTCCCCGATCTCCGCGACCGGATACCCGTCCAGTTCCTTCGGGATCTCCACCACTTCCGCGCTGCCCTGGAACTTGTTGATCCGGATGGTATCGTTCTCCAGGACCGTCTTGTCGTAATTGATCGCGGCGCAGGCAACGCCGGCGGGCAGGCAAAGGCACAGCACGGCGGCCGCCAGCAGCAGGCAGAGGCGTCTTGTTGCTTTTTCGCGTTGATTCATCTTTCGGGCTCCATCCTTCTGAAAAGCGTTTCGGGTCCGCAGTATGTCAGTAGATCAGGCTCAGGTCCTCCGGATTGAAGAACAGGAAGGTCCTGAAAACGGAATCGGTATCTTTGATGCTCCGGAATACGATCCCCAGCAGGGGATTGTGCTCCTCGTCGGGGCTGGTGAACTTGGGCGGGTTGCTGTAGCACATCAGCACGCGGGTACCCTCCGGCAGCGTGCCGCGGTGGCCTTTCCGGTCCACAGGCTCATACTCGCCGGCCTGTTTGTACGCGGCGATGCAGTATCCGTACATCACGGCCTCGGACAGCTCCAGCGTCCAGTAAGGGACCGTGAC
>JAEEGL013856728.1_pt1 | contig 10799 bp, 9 predicted proteins | sample 9134231 | NCBI WGS metagenome assembly JAEEGL01 (sample SAMN16246548, study PRJNA631951) | gut metagenome | biome: gut microbiome; feature: rumen; material: fiber-attached | host: Bos | place: Iran: Karaj | collected 2018-10
ATGCCAGAGGATGATCACGACCGGCTTCTGCTCTTCCCGCCATCCACCATGGCGACGGCTGATTTTGCCGCTGCAATGGCACAGGCATCAAGAGTCTATCGCCCGTTTCTTCCTGATTTTGCAGATGAAGCGCTTGCTGCCGCAAGGCGTGCTTATGCCTGGGTAAAGGCAAATGATTATATTCCCTTCCATAACCCTAAAGGATCCAATACCGGCGAATATGACGATCATACGGATACGGATGAACGGCTTTGGGCGGCAGCGGAAATGCTAAGGAGCGACCCTGAAAATACCGCGGAATATCTGCAGGATCTTGAGATCTTAAGCGTGCAGTGTGAAGGCAAAACCGGCTTTGGCTGGAGAGATGTCTCAGGCCTTGCTTCCATGAGCATCTTAACGGATGAAAACAAACGCGCCGGTAAACTTATCGAATCGTTCCGAAGGGCTGTTTTAAACGAAGCGTTCCGCCTCATGCAGATGATCCGTAAAAAAGGCTGGCATCTTGCCATGAATGAAAACGAATTTGAGTGGGGGTCCAACATGGTGGTCTTAAACCGCGGCATGATCCTCTCTCTTGCTTCGCTGATCGATACAAAAAACGCGAAAGCTTTCCGCGCGGGAATTCTTTCGCATCTGCATTATCTCTTCGGCAGGAATCCGATGAATATTTCCTATGTGACGGGTTACGGCGAACATGCTTACATGCATCCGCATGCCCGCGTCATGGAAGTCGACGGGATCGATAATCCGATCCCCGGTTACGTATCCGGCGGTCCTTTCGGTGATTTCTGTGACGAGATCTCTCTTGAGCTGCTTGCAAAAGATACCCCGCCGATGAAATGCTATGTGGATCACTGCGACAGTTATTCCACCAACGAGATCACGATCTACTGGAACACGCCGCTGATCTTCCTGCTTGCCCATTTGAAGACAAAATGACCGCATCCAAGCGGTCATTCACAGTCCGTTATTCGTATCCCATCCAGCCGGACAATTCCTCATCTGTTCCGTACACATAATGGCGTCCCGAAATATGGTGCAACGTCCCCTTGCCATAGTCGATGCCGCTTGTCGCATAATCATAAAAGACGGCTTTTCTTGCGCGCTCCGCATACGGATCCGGGCTTGGGATCGCCGATAAAAGGCTTACCGTATAAGGGTGTATGGGATTTGCAAAAATCTCTTCCGTTGTACCGGTCTCAAGCAGGCGTCCGAGATGCAGAACGCCGATCCTGTCCGAAATATATTTTACCATCGAAAGGTCGTGTGCGATGAACAGATACGCGCACCCCGTCTCTTCCTGAATATCCTTCATCAGATTTACAACCTGCGCCTGAATGGAAACATCCAGAGCCGATATACACTCATCCGCAATGATCAGATCCGGATTCATGATCAGTGCTCTGGCGATGCCGACACGTTGCCGCTGTCCGCCGGAAAACTGATACGGATACCGGTCATAATGTTCCTTCGCAAGTCCGACCTTTTGAAGCAGCGTGTTGATCTTTTCTCTTCTCTCATCAGGCGAAGCATAGGTATGGTGAATGTCCAGTCCCTCGCCGATGATGTCACCGATCTTTTTACGCGGATTTAAGGATGCCATGGGATCCTGAAAGATCATCTGCATCCTGGTACGCAGCTCCAGGTTGGTAGACCGGTCCATTTTCCCCGTGATATCCTTGCCGTTGAACGTGACCTTTCCGTCGGTCGGATCGAGCAGACGGATGACATCGCGTCCGATCGTGGTTTTTCCGGAACCGGATTCGCCGACCAGTCCGTAGGTTTCTCCGGGATAGATCTCAAAACTGACATCATCCACGGCCTTGACCACAAAGGATCCGTTCTTAAAATACTGTTTTAACTTTTCCACCTTTAACAGCGGTTCTGCGTTATAATCTACTGCCATTTCCGACCTCATGATCTGCTTTCATGCGTTCGATACGGTTCTTTAATTCTTCCGGAATTTCAATCCTGGGTGCTCTCTCATCCAGCAGCCATGTCGCCGCATAGTGCGTATCGCTCACGCGAAACATCGGCGGCTGCTCTTTCCAATCCGCTTTTAAGGCATACTGGTTACGCGGGGCAAACGCATCCCCGACCACCTCGTGCAGGAGATTCGGCGGAGACCCCGGGATCGTATAGAGTCTGTCATCATTCGTATTTAAGTCCGGCATCGCCGAAAGCAGTCCCCAGGTATAGGGGTGCTTCGGATCATAAAAGATCTCTTCGACGTTTCCGACTTCCACGATCCTGCCCGCATACATGACATTGACATAGTCCGCGACTTTGGCGACAACGCCTAAGTCATGCGTGATATAGATAACGGAAATCCCGTGTTCTTTTTGAATGGTCTTGATGAGTTCCAGGATCCTTGCCTGGATCGTTACATCAAGCGCGGTTGTCGGCTCATCACAGATGAGCAGATCCGGGTAACAGGAGATCGCGATCGCGATGACCACACGCTGGCGCATACCGCCGGAAAGCTGATGCGGATACTGCTTATACCGTTTCTCCGGATCTGAGATCCCAACTTCCTTAAGCAGTTCCAACGCACGTTGCTTTGCTTCATCTTTGGGGAGGTTTAAGTGCATGATCATGCCTTCGATCAGCTGGTTCCCGATGGTCATCGTCGGATCCAGGCTCGTCATCGGATCCTGAAAGATCATGGCGATCCTGCGTCCGTTAACGTTCTGTCTGATCCAGCGTTTTTCTTTTTTTAAGATATCGACTTCCTGCGCGTTCCCGTCATCATCCGTATAGCGGAAAATGATCTCACCGCCGTTTATGGTCGCATTGCCGGCCAGAATCCCCATGGCCGTCTTCATCACAACGGATTTACCGGAACCCGATTCGCCCACGATCGCAACGGTCTCGCCACGCTCCAGATCCACATTCACGCCGCGGATGGCATGCACGGGTCCCGCCGTGGTCTTGAAAGTAATATCCAGATCTTTGATTTCCAATATCTTGTCAGGCATTACATATCCTCGATTCTGGGAGCCAGTGCCTCTCTTAAACCGTCACCGACAAAATTGAATGCCAGCATCAGCAGTGCCAGCACGATGATCGGCGGCAGGATCTGATACGGCAGGGTTGTAATATTGTTAAAGCCGTCCTCGATCAGGGAACCGATCGAGCACTGGGGCAGCACGATGCCGACGCCCACAAAGCTTAAGAATGCTTCCGTAAAGATCGCGATCGGAATGGAGAACATGACCTGCGTGATCACGGGACCGATCGTGTTGGGAAGTACGTCTGAGAAAATGATCCTGAAATTCTTTGCTCCCAAAGTCCTGCTTGCCATGATATATTCAAGGCCCTTAATGCGAAGCATCTCTGCTCTTGCGATCTTACTCATGCCGATCCACTCCGTCGTCAGCAGTGCAACGATCACGAGCCATACGCCCTTTGGCATAAAAGTCGCAAGCACACCGACAATGACGAGCCGCGGGATACTGTTACTGATCTCCACGATCCTCTGCATGATCGCATCCGTCGTCTTTCCGAAATAACCCGAGATCAGGCCATAACTCATGCCGATCACCATATCCGTGATGATCGTCACGAAAGCGATCATGACCGAAATCCTTGCCCCGTACCATACTCTCGTCCACAGGTCGCGCCCAAGCGTGTCCGTTCCGAACAGGAACGTCTTATCGGCAAATACGTCATCCGCGCCTGTCGATTTATGTAAACCGGAAATCTGCGGAGACAAACTTTTTGCCACAACGTCTGTGCCGTCCACACGGACCGATACGATCTCGCGGTATCCGTATCCGGAAAACATAGGTCCGAAGATTGACAGCAGCATGATCAGCAGAATGATGTATAAACCGATCATGGCACGCGTATTATTTTTAAACCGCAGAAACACGCCTTTCCAGAATCCCTGGGAAGCATAGTTTCTGTCTGTCTCAAGGTCTTCACTGACAGCCAGGACAAAATCATCATCCGTAACGGCAAGTGTTCCGTTTTGTATCTGTTCCGTCATCTATGACTCCTTCTTCCCGGCCAGTCTGATCCGCGGATCCAAAAGCCCGTAAGCGATATCCAAGATCAGCATGATCAGGATGTATAAAGCCGAATAAATGATCCCGAGTGCCAGCACGTAGTTGTAGTCGATCCCTTCGCCGGAGATCGCATCCACGAGCAGTTTCCCGAGTCCGTTGATCCCGTAGATCTTCTCAACGACCAGCGCGCCCGTAAGCAGATCCACCACAAGCGGTGCGATCACGGTCACGATCGGGATCAGCGCATTTCTCAAAATATGTCTGGTCACGAGTTTGGTCCCATACATTCCCTTACTCTCGGCAAGGAGTACATAATCGGAATCCATGACCTCGACCATCTCATTCCTGGTAAACCTGGCAACCGTCGACATGGAAAAGAGCGACAGGGACAGGGCCGGAATGACGGATGAGGATAAGAATCTCGACGCATCAAAATAGAATGGGAAGATCGTGACTTTGTACGCCAAAAAGTACTGCAGAAAGATCATGAACACATAGGAAGGCACACACACCCCGACGATCGATAAGACCGTACAGAATGTGTCCCAGAACCGTCCTCTGTTCAACGCTGCAGCAATCCCTAAGATCAGACCGATCAGGGTCCCGAGTAAGATCGAGATCCCGCCGATCTTAAAAGAATTGGCCATACACTGTGGCAGCACCGTAGAGATCGGGGCACCGTTATACAGCGAACTGCCCTTCCCGAAGCTGCCCTTTAGCAATACGTTTTTCATATAATTGCCAAACTGAACGAAGATGGGGTCGTTAAGCCCCATCTCAGCTCGTTTTTTGGCAATCGCATCGGCGCTCATACGCTCAGAGGGGAACGGATTCCCCGGCATGATCCTGACCATTAAAAACAGTAAAAACGTGATGATCAGAAGCGTTACGAGCGCCATGATAACTCGTTTGATAATATATTTCGTCATATGAATCAGATCTGTGTTTCAGATTTATTTTGCGATCGATGCATTCTTATATGCTCTGTTGATCGCTACTGGATGGAATTCAACGCCCGAAACGCCTTCCTTGATCAGGTTTGCATTCGCCTTGGTGTAAAGCGGTGCGATAACAGCTTCGTCCATAACGATCTTTTCCGCATCCAGCAATGCAGTCCAGCGTGCATCATAATCGGATACGTACTGGCCGGTCGTGCAGTCGGTGATCAGCTGGTCGTACTCTGCGTTACTCCAGAAACCGTAGTTGTTGGCGTTGTTGGTTACCCACATGCCAAGGTAGGTCATCGGATCCGCATAGTCGGGACCCCATCTGGTCAGTGCGATATCATAATCATCATTCTGCATCTTATCCAGACGCTCTGCCTTTGTCATCGGTGCCAGGGTGATCGTTACACCGCTTAATGTGGATTCGATCTGTTCCTTTAAGGCCTGTGCAACCTTGGTGACCTCATCACCTTCGTTGTTACCGAAGATCATCGTGAATTCGAAGGAATCAACCCCGAGTTCTGATTTTGCCGCATCAAAGTACTTCTGCGCTGCTTCCGGATTATAGGAGCAGACATCCTTGAACAGCTCCTGGTTCTCGGAGAAGTCCTTACCGGTCGTGGAGCTTGCCGCAAACTGAGGCGGTACGCAGGTATAAGTTGCAAGAGAACCGTCCATGACATAGTTGTCAACTAAGGACTGTCTGTCAATGGCATTGGTGAATGCAAGTCTTAAGTTTGCATTACCCAGATAACCGTTTGCGTTGTTCTCGGTCTGGCTGAAAGATAAGTACCACATATAACCCGCACCGGTTACATCCAATTTCTTGGAAAGTTCCGCGTCGTTCTTAACGCTGGTAACCTGATCACCGCCGACAACAGCGATATCCAGTGTGCCGTTCTTGAAACCGGTCAGTGCGTTATCGGAAGAACCGACTACCTGATAGTTTAAGCCGTCAAGTTTTACTCTCCCCGCATCCCAGTAATCCGGGTTCTTGGTTAAGGATAAACTTGCCGTACCGGGTGTGTAATCCGACAGAATGAACGCGCCGTTTGATAAGAACGTCTTCGGGCTTGTGCCGTAAGTACCATCCTCAAGGCTCTCATAGAAGGCCTGGTTGATCGGATAGAATGTCGGGAAATACATCAGGGACGGGAAGTAGGAAACCGGAACTTCCAGTTCTACCTGCAGAGTCTTATCGTCAACAGCCGTAACGCCCAGTGTGGACGGATCAGCGCCTTCGTACAGGATCGCATCCGCATTCTTTACGGCACCGACGGAAGAATCAAACATGTAGTTGTATTCCACGTTCGCCGTCATTGCAAGTTTCCATGCATATTCAAAGTCAGCAGCCGTAACGGGTGTGCCGTTGGACCACTTGGTGTCACGCAAATGGAAGGTGTAGGTGCATCCGTCATCGGATACATCCCAGCTCTCTGCAAGCGCAGGGATCGCGGAACCGTCCGCATCCATCTGTGTCAGACCATCGATACAGTCAGCGATCACTTCAAAGGAATCACCGTCTGTTGCGAGGTTGGTGTCAAGAGACATCACGTTTGTTGCCAGCATGACATTGAGCGTGTTGCCGGAAGCGGAACTGCCGCCACAGGCGCAAAGACCCAGTGTCATGGCCGCCGTAAGAAGCAGGGCAACACATTTGTTGATCTTTTTCATAATAAATCCCTCTTTTCTTTGTGCTTTTACAATGCTAAAGCGTCAATACGTCAAACAAATGAATTATAGTAGATTTCTCTTGATTTTTCAAGTCAAAACGTGCCAAAATGAAATCATCAGAATGCCTCATTTCAGGAGGCAATTTAAAAGGAGGGAATTTGTAATGAAGAAAAACGGTTTATTGGCAGAATTCAAGGAGTTCATCATGCGCGGGAACGTTATGGACATGGCAGTCGGCGTGATCGTCGGCGGTGCTTTTACCGCGATCGTGACATCCTTAAATGAGGATATCCTCTCTCCCGTTTTAGGCATATTCGGCGGTACTGATTTTTCCAATCTGACCGTGAAGCTCGGCACATCCGATGCGGCACCGGTCTTAACATACGGAAACTTCATCACGGCGATCATCAACTTCTTAATCACCGCTCTCGTAATCTTCCTGCTGGTGAAAGGTCTCAACACTTTAAGCAACAAATTCAAGAAGGCCGAAGAAGAAGCGGCACCCACGACCAAAGTCTGCCCGTTCTGCAAATCGGAGATCGCAATCGACGCGACCAAGTGCCCGCACTGCACATCCGACCAGCCGGAAGCTTAGACCGCTTTACAGATAGGAAATCCGATCGAGGTACACCTGCATGGAAGAAGATATCAAACTCAGTCAGGACTTTACCGTTTTATCCCTGCTTAAATATGTCATGCCGAGTATTCTGGCATTTGTTTTCATGGGGATCTATCAGGCGGTTGACGGAATCTTCATCGATAAAAACTGCGGCGAGATCGCTGTCGCCGCAGTCAATCTGCAGGTGCCGATGAACTGCATCTATATCGGGCTCGGCAATATGATCGGGCTCGGCGGCGATGCGGTTCTTTCCAAAAAACTCGGCGAGGGCGACAGGGAAGGTGCCAACGCAACCTTTACCCGCTGCATCCGCTTAGCCCTCATCTTAAGCGTGATCTGTCTCGTATTTTCGCTTATCTTTAAAGAACCCATCATGCACTTTCTCGGTGCATCCGATGTGAACATCGTTTATCTTCGTCCCTATTACACGATCCTTGCCGCCTTTGCACCGGCAATGCTCCTCCAGTCCATGCTCAACGTCTTCTTTATGACGGAAAGCCGCAATACGATGGGGGCAATATTAATGTTTGTCGGCGGGATCTTAAACATCGTTTTGGACTGGCTCTTTATGTTCGTATTCGGAATGGGGATCGAAGGTGCCGCCATCGCAACGGGCATCAGCTATTTCATCGCACTTCCCGTTGCCTTCTGGTTCTACGGCCCGTCGAAGCGCTCACTCTTTCGTCTGATCAAATGTAAAAATCACCCGAAAGAAACCTTTCTGCTCTGCTTCAACGGATCCTCTGAAATGTTTGCGGAATTATCGATCGGCATCACCACGCTGATGATGAACCGGATCATTGCTTCGTTTTTGGGGGAAAACGGTGTCAGCGCTCTGGCGGTCCTTGCTTATTTTCAGATCTTTGTCCTGTATCTTTTTGCAGGATACTGCGCTGCGATCGAACCGATCTTCGGTTACCATTACGGCTCCAAAGACACGGTAAAAATGAAGAAGAATTTTAAACTGGCTTTGCTGCTCACGGCGATCTTTACCGTGTTCTGTTTTGCACTGATCTTTTTCCTGAAAGTCCCGGCGATCAGTCTCTTCTTTGAACCGGGTGATGCGATCTTTAATATCTCCATGGAAGGCTATCTGCTCTTCCTTGCGGGAACGCTTCTTGTCGGCTTTAACATGTTTGCATCCGCGCTCTTTACCGCACTTTCAAACGGCGTCATTTCCGTTACGGTATCGATCTTAAGGTGCCTTGTCTTCTTGGGGCTTGCCCTGCTCATCCTGCCAAAGGTCTTCGGCCTGACCGGCTTTTGGATCTCCTGGCCCGTTGCCGAAGCGGCAACGCTCATCGTCAGCATCATTCTGGTGCTGGTATACCGGAAGCGTTACGGGTATTTATGAACCCCTAACCCCGTCCCGAATGGCTCATTACCCCGTAGGCCATGCTCCTTCGGAGACATGGCAAACCCCAAAGGTTCATCTTCTCTCCGGCATGATCCGAATTCTCACATACTCCGACTTGCAACCGGTCTTGAACAGGATCGACCAGGCACTGATGCCGCTCGTTACGATGAAATCCGTATCCCCTCTTCTCTCATACCCGTAGGTTGCATCATTTGCGCCGATCCATTCCCCGACCTTTGTGATCGGGATCAGCTGTCCGCCGTGCGTATGCCCGGAAAGCACGAGGTCTGCGCCTGCTGCCGCCTCCGCATCATAATCATTCGGCTGATGATCGATCACGATCGTGTAACGGTCCTTTGGAATCTCATCCATCAGGGTTTCGATCTTATCGCGGGTGCCGATTTCATATCCGCCGGCAGACCTTCCGGTCGATGCATCTGCCCTTCCGATCAGCGTATATTCCCCATTCAGGTCATACGCGGCATCTTCTAAGATCACAACGCCATTTGCGGTCAGTTCCGCTTCCAGTTCCTGATAACCGTAGCCTCTGTTACCGGCCGAATATCCCTTATCGTGATTGCCGTAAGCATAGAAGACGCCGTATTTTGTTTCAAGCGTGCCAAGCGCTTTGCAGGCCGCGGCCATTTCCGCATACGACGTGGAATCATCCACGAGGTCCCCTGCGATCACGACCACATCCGGATGCGTGTCATTGATCCGCTGAATCTGCTTTGCAAACTCCGTTTCATTCAGCGTCGTTCCCATATGCAGATCGGCAAACATCACAAAGCGAAGCGGGTTTTCCGTCTTGCCGGTATACAGCAGATAATCGGTCTCCCAAACATGATGCGCAAGGATCCAGCCGCATAAGAAATACAGGAACGTGATGATGAGCGCACAGATCCCGGCAGGATACAAACGCCTGATCCGTTCCCGTTTTCCTTCTGCTGCTTCCGGATCTGCCGCATCTCCTTTCCTGCGCGTACGGGTGATTTTTCCGACAATCCATGCAACAAGATCGCAGAGCAGCCAGATCAGCGCCAGTGCAATGACAATGACCATCATGTTCATGGTATCCATGAAGATCAGCGCAGATAAAATGATCAACACAACAGGCGCCGCCGCAAGGAGCAGGCGCAGCCGCTTTTTGTCATGACCAAATTTATACGTATAAGGAAATTTGTAAAATCGGGAAATGAGATATATGAGACTCCCGCCCGCCACCGCAAGTGTCGTAAAAAGGATAGCGATCCACATGCCCATAGAACAATCCTCTTATGCTTTCCGAAGCGTCCGTAAAAACGCTTTCTGTTCATCATTAATCCGGTAACTTTCCACGGCTTTTTGGATCGCTTTTGCGTGCGTCCACTCATCCAGCCGATGCTCTGTCAGAAACGGCAAAATCGCATCATACTGCTTTGCAAGTGCCGTTGCAAAATACCAGGCCACCATCATCCGGATGTAATATTCTTCCGAGCGGATCTGCGCAATGCGCTCCGGATATTTTACGTCAAATAAATCCTCGAGATAATAACTCATGAGGATCCGGATCCCGTAGCGTACCGTATAAATGTGCTTACTCTCCATCCAGGCAAACGCCTTCTCATCCATCTCATCCAGATGCTTTGCAAACACCTTCGGATTCATCTGGTCCGCCGTCGCCCAGTTGTCAACGTATGGCAGAAAACGTTCCACTTCGGCAAGGCATTTTGGATAGTCCCTGATCCGCTCGATCAGAAACGCGTGCAGCTGGTTTTCTTCAAAATAGGTATGCGGCAGATCCTGCATAAACGCCTCTGCTGTTTCCGTACCCGCAAGCGATTTTGCATAATCGCGAAGCAGGGGTGTGCGAACACCGATCATCATTCCTTTTTCGACGGTCGGTGTCAGATTTCCCTGAAAATCACGGTATTTTTCATCCTGCAGCGCAAACAGGTGTTGCACGATCTCATTCTTTTTCTCACGTTTTTTCATGAACGCTTCCACCAAAAACCTGCTAAGATCAACCTACTAAATCATCCGGCAAAGAACATGTCGTCAAAAGATTGCCAGACCTCGATATCGCCTTCATCCGTCGGCACATAACGCCAGCCTTCCGGATCCGCTTTGATCATGACCCTGACCATCGTGCCGTCCTTCAGCAACCCGTCCACATAGGTCTGATCATCGGTATAGAGCATTTTAAACGTATCGCC
>JAEEGL015823132.1_pt1 | contig 10799 bp, 16 predicted proteins | sample 9134231 | NCBI WGS metagenome assembly JAEEGL01 (sample SAMN16246548, study PRJNA631951) | gut metagenome | biome: gut microbiome; feature: rumen; material: fiber-attached | host: Bos | place: Iran: Karaj | collected 2018-10
ACTATCACTTTGTATGATCCGCATGATTATCGGTCTTTGGTTATAAAGCGGTTTGGTCAAAATGGTTATAAAGAACTGTATAAATTGCAACGTGCGGTGGAAAATATTTATACGAAACAAAATGGATATGAAAAATCCAATGTGTCGGATGTTCGTGGTAAGATGTTTCGGCATGATAACGGTCGGTAATAAAAGGAAATAAAAATGACAATACAAACACAAGTTGATGTTTATGAAAAAGATTTGATTGAAACAGTTCAATCGTTATTAGAACAACCATCTGTATATGTTGTACAAGAGCCCACTATAGAGGCCACAGAACACTTTACAGTGAATCAAATAGACATACCATTTGGCACCATCACCTATAGTTATTCAGTTATAAACGGTACAGAACCTGTTTTTAAAGTTGCTAAATGGTGCAGGACCACAAACCGAGAAAAATTCGCGAACAATATAACTCACCGTTTAAAAGATTCAGATGGCAAGGTGCTGGAAATATCAGAAAATTGTGCAAAACAAATATATGAAGATGTTAGCAAACAGCCAGCTGTTAATGCTATTAAAACGGCAGAAGGAATACAGAAATTGACCGCAGTAAAGGAAAGAGCGTTCTTGAATAAGTTACATTCATTGGTCAATAGCCGCGAACATTAAAAGATTTAGATCAAAAAACACGTTAATAAACAAAAAGGATATAAAATGTCAGAAAAAAAATATTATAATGTACATTTAACAGGTTCAGAAGCTGCCGTGTATGGCAAACAAATGACAAAAGCGGAGATTAAAAGATACCTTAAAGAACTTAGTAAAAACTATGCCGAAATACCAAAAAATTCGTGTTTGTTTTCGTTTTATGCTGGGTTTGAAGCACATGACGATATGACTGTAAATTTAGGTAATCAGTGGAATCGTGAAAATAATTTTAGCGAAGTATCCAGTGGCTTGATGAATATTAGGATACATATCAAAGGTTGCAGCAAATGTCGTCAAAGCAAATGTATCGATAATATCGAAAATGGAAAATGTGTGGATGATTTTGTTTGCAAAATCATAGGTAAAAAACTGTTTCCAGATCAATACGGTAAACAAAGATAAAAGGAGTTCAAAATGTCAAAAACAAAAAACAGAAAACCAATTGAATATACAGATTTTTCTAAGCTGGACAAGAATGACCCATTTATCAAGGCTTTGGATAAACGCAGACAATATTATTCGTCTGATTTCGTTTCAAAATATATGATTCCAGATTTGCATCATACACGTTAATACACAAAGGAGTTCAAAATGTCAGAAACAAAACAAAGAAAATCTATTATATATACAGATTTTTCAAAGATCGACAAGGATGACCCGCTTATAAAGGCTCTGGACAAACGCAGACCGTATTCATCGTCTGATTTTATTCCAAAGAGTTTTATTCCGGATTTGAGGCATACGCACGAACGTTAATAATAAGGTATGCAAAGTGATATCAAAGGAAAATTATACTGAGGAAATTTTTATTGATTTACTTGAAAGATTCACTGGAACTATATTCGAAAAAGCTATGGCTTTGGGTATATGGTTTGATGATGCCGAAATAAAATATATTGAAACAAAAATGATGACACATAAATTGTACCGGTTAGTCAATGGTAATGCTGCTGGGATACACCCGTATGAAAATATACGGTTGTTTGATTTTCAAAGAATCTGGTTAAGTGGTTTTTTAGACGATCCAGATATTCCGGTTGGTGTCAGTGCCTTTATAACATACTATATTGGTCACGAATGGGCGCAAATGAAAATAAATGATAAATACTATGATAAAAAAGTTAAAAAAAAGGACAAAGGACACAGTTATGAAGACAGTGTCAGATATGAATTCTTAGCACAACGGTGGCCAGAGTTATGTCGTTAAAGATAAAAAAGGAAAATAAAATGTCAGAAAAAGAAAATACTGTAGATTTGGGACCTTTGTATAAACGCATGCATGGCTATGATGTCAAGCCATGGACATACAAGTGTACGATTTCGGGGGCGGTCTGTGAACGTGTGACAAAGTATTTTCAAGATTATGTTGCGTTTGTTAAAAGAATGTCGGACACCAACGATAACGGTACCTTTTTGATACATGAACCAAATTTATGTGTCAGTTGCTGGGTTTATGAAAATGAATTAAAACATAAATCTGAAATTGCGAAACTGAATAAACAGATTCAAGATTTACAACAACAAATTTGTCGGTAAAACCGCTGTCTTACGTGCGCGATATTTGATATATATAATATGAGTTTTTACAAAAAATGCAAACAAAGTAAATATACACCGCCCAAATGGGCGGTGTATATTTATAAACTGGTTGACCATTATCGTAATTTTAAACAATTATTTATCACAACAGGCCCAAAGAATCTAAGTAATGCTGTTGGTTCTTTTGATGTCGCGTGCGGTCTTATTTGTTTCAGATCCATGTCAGTAACAATGTTGTTTTCTAACAAACATAAATTCGGGTTAAAACCGATCTGATGACAAGCCAAAGCTTCTTGTCGCATGTTTGGTCTTTCTGGGTACACAGTGCGGCCTTTGGATATAATATACTTTGACATTTCAGACACATTTGGGATTTTACCATTTACAACAAAGAATGTTAAACTTCCAAAGTCAGTAATAGCCAAATCGAGTCCCGCCGCCGGTCGGTTTTGCTTTGCTGTGACATTCCACTTTCTTGTAATAAAAACCCGGTGTGTTATATCTGGTTCCAATTTAGAAGCTATAGACTTGATATATTCGCGAAATTTCGCGATTGATTGAACTTCTGTCATGCTGTCCGCATCAGGGATAAATATTTCGTAGCTTTGAGTCAAAATTACTTTTTGCATTGTTACAGTCCTTTATGTTGATAATTTGCATTTATTTTACACCAAGATTATATGTTGTCAACAAATTTGTGTGACCATACTGGTTTGCGGCGATGCTATGAATTTACTTGGGATCTTGGTTGCTTTTAATCAACTGAAAGCGAGCAAACAAAGGTAAAAACACCGCCTTTACCGGCGGTATTTTAATCCGATAAATACCAACGAATCCATTATCAAAGCCATTGTGTATGCTGCCAATAATGCCCAATATGGCGATGTGATGTCCGCCAAATACCCCACAATCACCGCGGCCCCAGAATAACATAAACTGCCGAAAATCGATGCAATAGACAGTGTTGTCGCACGGATCTTGCTGGGAATTTCGTTCTGGGTTATGGTGTTTATTGCCGGACTGTATACACCCTCGGCCAACGGCGATGCCAGGCGTACAATCGGTGTCAATATGCTGTTGCATAATACCGACACAATGTTCATAAAATTATCGGCTACCAATCCATATCCGGCGGTCCGGCCAATTCCTATCTTGCGTGCTATCCGGTTTGATAAATGTGCGCCGATACTGTTCAGTAAATGCCCCAACGATTTGAATATTCCCAACGCCCATATAGGCACGAATTGTTGTATGAATACGCTGTTGAAATTATACGCGGATTCATTCAATCCATAGTTTAATCCGTTGCCGGCGGTCACATATCTTAACCGGCGATTTTTCCACAATATCTTTATTGAATCCACAAACTGTCTGATGAATGTTGTTTGGCTTGCCGTCTTGCATCTTGGTCCGACAACGACCAAAGATAGCCCCAGCGCAATCGTCAATGGCACAATGTTCAATATGATAGCCAGTCGCATTGAATAAAAAGCAACAACAGCCCCAATCAATGATCCCATAAATAACGCGAATTGGTAATACGATGTAATCCTGGCGTATATTCTGTGGTATGATTTCTTTTGTTTCGTGTCGCACAAACTGTCATATAACAGCGCATCGTTGTTTCCGCTGGCCAGCGCATCTGATGCCCCACCGATTATTGCACCCAGTAATAATGGCACAAAACTGTATGACATTGCCCAGATAATAAAGCACATCAATCGCGTTATAGCACCCAGAATCATTATATTTTTGCGCCCAATGCGGTCTGATATTATGCCGAATGGTATTTCCAATAATGTGCAAGATATGCTTTTGGCGGCATATATCGTCATGGACAATGCATAATTATTCAAAACTGAATTGAAAAACAAAATTAAAATTGGCGATGAAAATATGAAATAACTGAAAAAATTAAACCATCGCAAAAACTTTGGGTTGTCCTTGGTATTCATATTTATTCCTGTGATTCTATTTTGTTTTTATTATTCCGCAGCCATTATTGAACTCTATAACCTTATTCACGTGATTTAATAATTCCGGTGTGTGCGATATTGCGATGATTGTTTTGTCTTTGTATTCTTTGAATATGAATTCCCATATCTTTTTGGTTGTTTTTGGATCCAAATTAGCGGTTATTTCGTCCAACACTAAAATCTCACGATTCAATATCAGACCGCGTGCCAGGTTGATTCTTTGTCTTTCACCACCAGAGACTTTGATTCCCTTTTCGCCGATGTACAGGTTCATATTATTGTTATTCTTGGCAATTAAATCTGTCAAACAGCAGCCTGATAAAATACGATCCAGTTCTTGCTTTTTTACCTTATGCCCCAATGTAATATTTTCATACAACGACAAATTGAATAATTCTACGTCTTGGGATATATAGGTCAAATTCTTGTTAAAAAAGTCATCCGCCACATCTTTGTAATCTATGTTGTCTATCTTTATGCTGCCGGACAATGGTTCTAATTGTCTGGTCAACAAATTCAAGAAAGTTGATTTGCCTGTTCCGGACGCACCAACGATAGCGATATGGTCGCCGCGTTTTATTTCAATGTGCTGTATGCACGATTTGAATTTTGTGTTGTCCATTTTGAATTGAAAAAACATATTATCAAACACAATTTTATTCCATTTCTTGATGTGTTTGGTGTGTTTGCTGTTGGCGTTTCCTTGCAAATCTTCCAAGTGCTTTTCCAATATATCAATGTGGGTTTTATTGTCTGCTAATTCCGTCATCAAATGCATAAATTCACGCCCAATGTTTTGAATATTGCCCTGGATAGCAATTATCATAATAACCAGGTCTATGTTCTGTCCAGTCATCAAATATTGATATATAAAAAATCCGGTTGGAATCAAAAATAACCCCGACAAGAATAATTCTGTAAAACCCCATTGTTTTGCGTTGTATCGCATCAATCGCCGATTGTTAGAAAACGATACTGCGGAAAAATTATGCAGTGTATTCATAACAAAATGAATCAAATTCATCTTTTTTACGCTGCGAACATTGTATGTAAAATCTGTGTATATTTTATTGAAGTTATTATCTGATTGAACCGTCTCATTCGTATAATAAATTCTTTTGGTGTAAAATACGCGTGTTAAAATCACAAATACCGCCATTCCAACGAATAAATATAAAAACAGATATGGTGATTTTATGTATGTATAAATGAAAAACACGATTGAAAAAACCAGACTTGGAATATAACTGAAATTCATAGCCCACAACCAAGTTCTCATAATTCTGGACACATCGTTTATAATGGACAGAAAATACCCCACGCTGTTGTTCGTATGCCAAGTGTATGTTTGCTGGTATATTTTTTCATAGTATTTTTCTTTCAGTTTAATTGGTATGATGCGTGATAAATATTCAAAGAAAAATCTTACTATGAATTTTGACAATGCCAGTCCAACCGTCATTGCAACCAGCATCCAAAACCAATATAGTATCTTTTGGTTGTCGGCTTGACTTATGCTTTTTACCATTTCGGACAATGCGAACGGTGTAAAAAACATCAATGCGCCTTGAACCGCACCAAATGCATAATTCAAAATAAAATGGATTTTTAATTTTATGCTGTCTGTGGCAAGCCAAATAAGTTTATGTACAACCCGAATAACTTTTAACATTTTTCTTCCTTTTTCGCATAGGATATTATACTATATGACCCGATATGTCAAAGGAGTTATAATGATAACCGTTAGCAACTTAAAAAAAGAGCAAGATATTGATACTATTGCTGAATTTTATGCTGATTATTACAGCAATTCAGTATTACAAGAAAAATGGACAAAAGAATCTGCGGCAAAATTGTTCAGATATTTTTATAATCAAAATAAAGAATTGTTTTTTATTGCATATGATAATGACAAACCTGTTGGAATCATAACATCTGTATTGAAGCCTTGGTGGGATGGCAATCATCTGGAAGACGGTGAAATATTTGTTGTTCCAGAATATCGTCAGAAAGGTGTTGCTAAATTATTGCTTAAAGCATTATTTGAATGTGCGGTTGATAAATACAAAGCAACAACCCTAGAGGCACATACATACGAAGATGAAAACGGGTTTCCATATTGTTGGTATAAAAGATTGGGGTTTGAAACCATAGACGATTGGAAAATTATCAGCGGTAATATCAAAGAAATTATGAAAAAAATATAAAAAAGGATATGAACATGGAAGAAACGTTTAGATTTCTGAAAGAAAAAACACAGGTAAATTATCTGGCCACGATAAATGGCAACGAACCAAGTCTGCGACCTTTTGGTGATCCTTTTTTGTATAATGGAAAAATCTATGTAATAACCAACAAGAAAAAGAATGTATCTAAACAAATCGCAATAAATAATCATGTATGCATAGTTGCTTATGATGATGAAAATTGGATAAGAATCAATTGTGAATTAGTGGATGACAGTGATAATGTTGATGCAAGAAAGAAAGCTATTGCTGAATATGAATGGGCAGAAGCGGCGGGATATACACTGGATAACCCAAACTTTCAAATTTTATACATGAACAATGTGTTTGCTGTTGTGTATGATGAGGAAGGCCATCCCATCTCTTCACATAAATTTTAATTAAACCATAAAAGGAATTCTTATGATAATTGGTATGGTGCGGTATGCGATTCCAAACAGTTTTATGAATACGAATAATTCGCGTTCTTTGGTGCAATTATATGAAGATCCATATTTTTCAGACCGGTTTAATATCTTTCGCAATATAACACTGCCATCTTTTGCCCAGCAAACAAACCAGGATTTTGTATTATGTGTATATCATACGAACTTGATTCCAGATGATAAAAAGGTATTGTTTGATAACCTTGCCAAACAATATTCGTTTTTGCGTAATGTTTATACTGACGGCGCAATGTTTATTCCGGACAATTTGAAAGAATCAACTATGCTGACTTTCCGGATAGATAATGACGATGGCATGGCCTTGGATTTTATTGAAAAATTGCAACAGATTAAAGATACCTATAATGGCAAATCTACCAATTTTGCAATCAGTATTCCGCACATGCGTAAAATTGGCAGGGTTAGCGAAAACCAATATAAAACCATCGCTACTGACTTTGTGTCTAACTCTATGGGTTTGGCATACCTGAGGTCCGATGGCCGCACAGTTATGAACCTGGGCAACCACAGATTGGTGTCTTATTCTATCCCGATGTTGTTGGTTCGGGGTAACGGTGGTCTGCAGGTAATAAATGGCTATAATGTGGCGAACGGTTTTAACAAAGTGTATAAAAATCAAACCCCAGATGTATTCTTGAATAAGCAGGAAATGGAAAATCTTTTGGCTGGCGATGGTTATGCAAAATTGGATTTATCCTGCCTGCCAATCATAAAATCCAGATAGTGTTTGTGTATTTTGTGCTTTTTATGATATAATTCCCATGTTATGAATTTACTTGGGATCTTGGTCGCTTTTATTGGTCCTATGGCGCATGCGGTATCAAATATCTTTGATTCCTATGTGTCTGGTACAGTATTCAAACGCATTCCAACGACCATCTTTTATGTAAATCTGACCAATATACTTGGTATCTTGTGTCTGCCTTTGTTTGGTCCTATTCATTCGCTGCCGGTGGAAGCGTGGCTTTTGGTTGGATTGCTCGCTGCCATCAATATCGGGTACCAGTTCCCATATTTTGCCGCATTAAACCGGACCGATACATCGGTTGTTGCCGCACTGTTCCAAATAGAAAAGGTCTTTATTCCGGTATGGGCTTTTCTGATTGTTGGCGAAGTACTGCACCCAATCCAATATGTTGGCTTTGGTATCATAATCTTGTTTTCTTTGCTGCTGAATATAAATCCAAAGGCGAATATAAAAATCAATACTGGTTTTTGGCTGATGTGCCTAACGGCGATAATACTGTCGTTTGATGGTGCTTTTTACAAGGCATTATTGGGACATACCGATTGGGTGTCGGCGGCATTCTGGGTGACGGTTATATCTTTTGTTGTCCAATTCATGATGATATTCTATCGTCCGGTGCGTACAGACATAGTTAAAAACTTTGGCAAATATCGCAAAAAGTTCGGTATGTTTTTATTTGTGGAATTCTTTGACCAAATTGGTTCATTCAGCCCTATATTCGCATTATCGTTGATTCCGGTTTTGGTTGATTCCGGGATTCAATCGGTTCAGCCGATTTTTGTCGCACTTTACGGTGTAATCTTGGCACGGTTTTTCGGCAAGCGATTCCACGAAGATATTTCACGCGGTGCAATGATTAAAAAGATAGTTTGTTTCGTTATGATTGGTGCCGGTGTGATGATGACTTTGATATCATAAATTTATATATGCAATTCAGTTCAATCAATATAATATACACGATTTTCTTTTCTTGGAAGTGGCTTTGGCATAGAGCCATCAATATATCCCAACACACAATGCCCAACACCAATCCAATTATCATCTATTCCTAATGATTCTAACAATTCTTGATATTCTGGCATTTCAAATTCTTCACGCGCATAATGAATCCAGCAACTGCCCAACCCCAGTGCGTGCGCTGCCAACATCATATTTCCCATAACCAATGAACCATCATAAATCCCAGTAAAAACGTTTTTATCTGTTAAAACAACTAACACAACCGGCGCACCATAAAAAGGGTCAAAATCGCCCGGTTTGTCTTTGATCTTTGCCACGGTTGTTGACATTTTATTGCGTAATTCTTTGTTTTTTATGACGATTATCTTTGTTGCTTGTTCGTTCCTGCCACTGGCAGCATATAACCCTGCTTCAACAATTTGGTCTAGTTTATCTTGCCCAATCATATCAGGTTTAAAATTCCTGATACTGCGTCTAGATTTTATAGCTTCTATAAATGTATGCATTATAAAAAACCTTTATTTCATTTAACGTATTATATCATGAATATAAATTTTGCAAAAACAAGCGTGGCAATTTTTGTCTTTGTTTACACAATACGGACAATACCCATGGTCGCAATAAAAAGATGTCCCCAGATCTGCAAAAAGTTTAAATGCACATTTGGCAAGCATTTTATAGGAATTCACATCGCCGTTTTTGATTTCGCCCCATGCCTCGTAAATCACAGGATAATCTTGAATATCTCTCAGGCAACTTTTTAACAGCATTGTTCCGATTCCTTGCCTTTGGTAATCTTGGCTAACAACCACATATAAAACATCGCGGTGTTTACCGATATGCAACGCATAATCGTTATCCGATTTGACTTCGCCGATGCCGCATAATCCAACAACGGTTCCATTATCATCAATTGCGACCCGATAATAATCAACCGTATCTGTCAGTTCGGCAATGTTTCGAGCCATGACATCGTTATTTGCACCTTTGATAAGGTTGCATGTTCCCAGGTTTTGTGTGATAAGTTCCGCCATCTGGGGGATATGCAATTTGTCCGCTTTTATGATTTTTATGTTATTCATTTCAAACGCTCTTATTTTTTCTCAAATACGACAACGTGTGAATGGTTTGTATATTTTTTCTGGGTTTCATAAAAACCAATCACGTCCGGTTGTGTCAATGGCATTCCGGTCAGATTTTTAACATAATTTGCATAATGATGGTATGTCAGTTCTGTTTTCCGATAATCGACCAGGTTCAAATTGTATTTTTCCGCCAGCCATTCAAAGGTTCTCTTTGAAAAGTCAAATTGGTGATGTGGCGGCAAATGTAAAACTCCTGTGCCATTTACCGATAAAATGCCGTCCGGATCCGGTGTGCCGATGATGAGTTTTCCGCCAGGGTTTAACAACCACAATGTATCATGCATAAGTTTTTTTGTATCAAACACGTGTTCCAGCACTTCAAAATGGCAAACAACATCAATTGGTATATTTATCGTTGAGATGTCCTCTGTATGCACATTTAATCCACGTTGTTGACATTCTTTGGCCGCATCGGTGTTATATTCGTTGCCCATTACCATTGGTATCATATGTTGGATTCTGTCCAAGAATGCGCCGTTGCCACACCCGATTTCCAATAATGTTTGCGGCTTTAATTTCTGTAATATTTCTGTTGCAACACCGTATTCGCTACGAAATGTTGGATAATAATGTGTCTTGGCCAACCGTTTATATAAATCTTCGTCATCGTGCAGGTGATAGTTGTAATAAGACAAATCGCATTCACAGCATCTGCGTTTTTCAAGAATTTTTCCCTTATACACATCCGGTATCGGATTAAACCCATACCGTTCAACCCATTGATCCACCAGCGCATCTATTTGGAATTTGCCGATTACGATATATCTGTGGCTGCCACACAATGGGCATTGGTGTATTTCTTCAATTTGTGTCACCTGTTGTGCATATTCCAACGGTGGCATATAATTTTTACCGGCATCTTTGTTTATAAAATCAAAACCCAGAAAATGTGAATTATACGTTTTCATAATTTATCCTTTCTTTGCCCGAAGTGTATATCAAAAAACAAGATATTTCAATACTTTTGAAATATTGTTCCGGTTATGATATAATTCCCAGCATGATAAATGAAAACAAAAATATCTTGTTCCTTATTTTAACAA
>JAEEGL010477454.1_pt1 | contig 10798 bp, 6 predicted proteins | sample 9134231 | NCBI WGS metagenome assembly JAEEGL01 (sample SAMN16246548, study PRJNA631951) | gut metagenome | biome: gut microbiome; feature: rumen; material: fiber-attached | host: Bos | place: Iran: Karaj | collected 2018-10
AGAGCATCGAGCCGCCGCACATCACGGCATAATCGCTCTGTTGCCACAGGGTGGGTAACAAGGACAGAACATCGGTCTCGAACTGTGCCGCACTATAGCTCTCCTCAAGGTTCTTGAAGGCGACAAAGTGATGTCGTGCCGCTGCAAGTTCCTCAGGTGTGGGAGCGGCAGTGCAGATGGGAATGCCTCGGTAAATCTGACGGGAATCGGCGTTGATGATGTCACAGTGCAGCCGTTGAGCCAACTCAATGGCTGCAGCCGTCTTGCCCACTCCCGTGGGTCCTGTGATGACAATCAACGTCTTGTCCATTTTTTTAGAACTGGCAGATGCTCTGCAGACGTTAGAGATTCTATATATGCTGCAGGGAAGTGCTGATAGATTGTTTAGGAGTTATCTTTCTTCTCCTCGTTGCGATATTGGCTGATGAACGACGAGTTAAGGGAGAGTGGCGACTTCTTGCTTGTCGTCTCTTTTTTCTTGGTCTTTTGCAACGGGTTGGGCTGATGCAGAACAAACTCACAATAGTAGGAGATGATGAGCGTGGTCAGCGGCAACCCGATGATCAGTCCGATAAATCCCAGCACATAAACCCATAGCGACAGCGACAGGAAAATGATGGCGGGATTGAGACCCATCTGCGACTTCATGATGGTGGGGATGAGCACCATGTCTTGGATAATCTGGCAGATGATGTAGGCCACGATGACCCATGCGAACATTACCCAGAAGCTGCCACCGGTTGCCGCAGTGGCCACGAGGCACAGGAAGGCGGCGATGGGAATGGAGACAAGCTGAAGGTAGGGAACCATGTTGAGCAAGCCCACGAACATGCCGAAGGCAATCGCCATGGGAAGTCCGATGATGTAAAACTCGATGGCAAAGATGACTCCGACAAAGAAGGAAACTGCGGCCTGACCGCGGAAGTAACGGCTCATGGTGTCGGCCACATCGCCAAAGATGCGCAGCGCCATGCGGCGATACTTGGCAGGAATGGCGGCCTTAAAGCCGTGGGAGAGTTTGTTGAAGTCCAGCAGGATGAAGAACATGTACAACAGCACGATGAACCATGACAGGATGCTGAAAATCACACTCATGGTACCACCGACCACCGACCAGGCACCCGATGCAGCCTTGTTGATGATCTCCATCCATTGCTGTTTGCTGAAGATCTCGTTGAATTTCTCCAGATCGATATAGCGCTGGATAAATTCGTTGATTTCGGCGGGGACATAGGGGATGCGCAGCGACGACTTGGCGTAGGCCGCCAGTTGCTTGGACATCGCACTGAATTCATCAATCAGGTAGGGAATGATGAGCCAGCACAGGCCTGTGATGAGCGCAATGACAATGACCAAGGCAAGGACGACAGCGATGCCTCGCGCCTTAATGTGGGCTTTACGTTGCAGCCACTCGACCAACGGTTCGATGATATAAGCAAGGATGAAACCCACGACAAAGGGCATCAACACGGGGCTCAGGTAGTTGAGGAGCCACACGCCGATGGCCACGCTGATAACGGTCAGCACAAGTCTCACCACGCGGTCAAGGTCATATTTCTTCTGTACTGTCTGGGACATTGTATTAAATGTTATATATGGACGCTCTTCACTAAATAAAGTCGATATCCACCTCGACTGGGCAGTGGTCGCTGCCGTAAATCTCGGTATGGATTTTGGCATCGGTGAGTTGTTCCTGCAGGCGGTTGCTCACCAGGAAGTAGTCGATGCGCCAGCCCGCGTTCTTCTCGCGTGCCTTGAAACGGTAGCTCCACCACGAATACACGTCGGTCACATCGGGGTTGAAGAATCGCCATGTGTCGGTAAAGCCTGAACCGAGCAGCACGGTCATCTTCTCGCGCTCCTCATCAGTGAAACCGGCATTTTTGCGATTGCTCTTGGGATTCTTCAGGTCAATCTCCTGATGTGCCACGTTGAGGTCACCGCACACGATGACGGGTTTCTTTTTGTCGAGCTCCAACAGGTAGGAGCGGAAGGCATCTTCCCATGTCATGCGGTAATCAAGACGTCTAAGGCCATCCTGGCTGTTGGGCGTGTAGCAGGTCACCAGATAGAAATCAGGCATCTCCAGGGTGATGACGCGCCCCTCATTGTCGTGCTCAGCGATGCCGATGCCATTGGTCACGTTCAGCGGTTCGTGACGACTGTAGATTGCCGTTCCCGAGTAACCCTTCTTCTCGGCGTAGTTCCAATAGGAACGATAACCGTCAAATTCCAGGTCGAGTTGACCGGCCTGCATCTTGGTCTCCTGCAGGCAGAAGAAGTCGGCATCCAGCTCCTTGAAGATGTCACCGAAGCCTTTACCCACTACAGCCCTGAGGCCGTTGACGTTCCACGAGATGAATTTCATCGCTAGGGGATATTAGAAAGTGAGACTCAGGCCTGCCATGCAGCCGATGCGCTGGGCTCCCATGCCGTAGAGGATGTCGTAGCGGCGGTTCAACAGGTTGTGGGCCTGCAACCACAGGCTGACGTTGCTGTTCAGGCGATAGTTGGCGCCTGCATGCAGGTTGATGACATCGTCCATATTGACGAAGGTATACTTGGCCTCAGGTTCAGATGAATTATCTAAAATACTGTAAGACTGGAACAGCGCCATACGGCCACCACGGTATTCAAGACCGACGTTGAACGTCAGCGGACGCCATGGAGTGACCTTGAGGTCAAAGTTGGCGACGGTCGAAGCGCGGTCCACACCCAACTTGTAGTTGTTGTAACGCTTGTCGCTTTCAAACAGTTGGTCGTCGTGGGGCGCATACTTGAGATTGACAGATGCCTCAATGAGCGAGCGGTACTTGTAGTTGAGCTCTGCACCGAGGTAGTAGCCGCGACCATCGATGACTTTATAGGTAGACATCATGCCGTAGTAGAGAGCATGGACCTGGGGCTCGTCACGATAGCAGATGCCGGGCTGTTTCTTAACAATGGCATAGCCGATAGATGCCTTGCCGCTGAAGCCCTGGAAGGGACCTACCTTGAAACCTAACTCAGCATCAATCGGAGTGAAGATGCTGCCGTACATCAGCAGCGGCAGGTCATAGCGGTAGTTATAGTAATGGGTGGGTACACGGTAGCCCAGCAACTTGCCGCCTAGAGCATTGGCGAACAACGTGAAGCCGTCAACCAGTGCCAGGTTGAAACGCACATTGGGCGAGAGACGCATGATGGCTCCGTCGCTGAAGCTGATGTGTGCGTTCACACCCAGTTGCAGCTTGTACATGTCGCCACGGATGGTATAAGTGGGCGACAGTGTAATCATGCCCACCTCGTCAAACAGGTCATAGTCGCTGCCTGATTTGGCCTTGGTGCCACGGCGCAGGTATTCACCCTTGATGTTCAAGGCGGCGGTAGTCAATTCGGTGATGTCATAGGAACCGCCCAGGGTAAGGATGCCCCAATTGTCGTGAGCGCCGTGATTGAACAGGTTGTTGAATGACTTGTCATAGGCAGCGTGACCGTACTGCAATCCAATGTTATACTTCAATGGGTTGTCGCGCAGCATGAACTTGCTTGCCCAGCCCGCATTCACATTGAAATCAAGGAACGTCTGTTTCTCTTTGTCCCAATCGGGATGGTCGATGACATAGATGTTGTCTGTTAGGTCGGGTGAATAGCCCAAAGTGTTCCAACCGCCATAGTAGTTATAGTTGTCAATATGAGCCTTGGCTCCCAGGGTGAGTGTGCCCTGGTCCGTGATGCGGCTATAGTCAACGGCAAGAGTGTTGTCGTTGTACTTCTGCTTGTTGCGGTTCTCGTCCAGCGTGATGATTTTGCTGGAGTTCTTGCCGTTCCATGTGCTGTTATGGTTGAACCAAATGCCCAGTTTTTCGCGCTCCTCGTTGAGGATGCGGTAGCCGAAGTCAACCCTGAAATTGGCCTGCGTGCCGGCGCCCAAGTCCAGATAGCCACGTTTGTCGCTGAAGTTGTGTGCCGTGCGGTAGCCGTAGGGCAACAGCGTCGGGATGGTGGTGGGCACGTCGATGGGCGACGTGAGGTCACTGTAGCCTAGCTGTGTCTTCGGTCCTGTCGATGAGGGCTTCTTCACCTTGGGCAGCTCATTTTTCTTGATAGCCTTCTTCTCGAGCGGGGCAATGTCCTTCTCGAGGGTGATTTCCTTGTTCAACTTGGTGTTGTTGTCCTGTGCGTGAGCTCCGTTGAGGGCAAACGCAGTCAGCAGCATGGCGATATATATCTTTTTCATCTTCATATTCTATTGCTTGCTATGTGTGATGGATTAATTTTTGCTCTTGGTGCTCTTGGCATTCTTTTTCTTGCCGTTGTCGGTGCTTGAGTTACCCGTGGATGAAGCGTTGTTGCCTTTCCACTTGTTCAGGCGGGTTTCGATTTCGTTGAAGATTTCCTTCTCCTTGCCCGGATAGCTGGACTTGAGGCTTTGGAGGTACTCGCGGGCTTGTGTCACGTTGCCTTGCTTGTAGTAGACATCGGCGAGCGTGAGGAAATTCTTAGCGAGCCAATAGGTGTGCGGCGTGCCGGCATCAATCATTGCATTTACGGTCTGCTCGGCACCTTTGAGATTACCCATCTCATACTGCATGCGTGCCAACTCATAAGATGCTTGTGCACCATACTCGTTGTTCAAATCCTTGGCGAGGGCCCTGAAGGCGGCTTCGGCTTCCTTGGTGTTGCCCATCTGAGCCAATGACAGGCCGCGGTTGAGGGTGACTTCCTTTTCTTCGTTGGCAGTGAGACCGCCGCGGTCAAGCAGGGTGCTGGTGATGTTTTTCACTTCGTTCCAGTTGCCCATCTGCTTGGCTATGCGCATGGCACCGATTTGTGCCAGCGTGCGGTTGTCGTCGCTGGTGGCGCGCTCGGCGAGTTCCTTGTAGCTCTGCAGCGCTTCATCGAGTTTGCCCTGGCGGGCGAGAATGTCACTGCGCATGGCCAGTGCGTCCTGGGCATAGGAAGCATCGCCTCCGCCCTGCAAAGCCTCTTCAATAGCCTGCATCGCTTCATTGTACTTGCCCTTGCCGTAGTGGTAGCGGGCGATGTAGTATTTGGCCTTGGAGGTATAAGTTCCGTCGGGATAGTCCTTGAGGTATTTCTGCATCTTGTCTATGCTCGGCTTGGTATCGATAGCAGCCTTCTCGGCGGCCTCAAAGGTGAGCCTCTCTACCTCGTTCACGTCAATCTTGGGCGCATTGGGCACACTGTTAAGGAATTTGCCGAATTCAGCCAACTGACCACGGTCGGCATAGATGAGTTTCATGTCCTCGGCAGCGGCTTGTGCCTCATCGCTCGTGGGATACTGCTTAATGACCTTCTTGTAGGCCTCGATAGCGGCATCCTCCTTGTCGATGCTCTTGTTGACCAGAGCGGTCTGGAGCAGGCCCTTGCGGGCCTCGACGCTCTTGGGATAGTTCTTCAGCAATGCGGCATAGGTGTCGAGGGCGTCATTGCTCTTGCCCAACAACGCCTGGGCGTTACCCTTCTCGAGCATGGCCTGCGGTGCCAGGTCGCTCTTGGGATAGGCCTTGACGAGGGCGTCCATTTGGGCGATTTCATCGGCATACTGATGGTTGAGGCCCATCATGATGCCCTTCTGGTACATCGAGTAGTCGCCGCTGGTGTTCTTGTCAACGCGCATGGCCTGATCATAGGACGATTGCGCGCCAGCGAAGTCGCGGGCATAGTATTGCGAGTCGCCGATGCGGTTGTAGGCGTCGGCGGTGAGATCATTGCTCAGTTGCTTGCTGGCGATGGCGTTTTGGAAGGCCGTCTTGGCCTCGGAATAGCGTTTCTGGTTATACAGGCTGTAACCCAGGTTGTACTGGGCGATGCCGTAGTTCTCATCGCTCTTGTCGGTGCCTTTCACATATTCTTGCTGATACTTGGCAGCCTCCTTGTAGTTGCCCTCGCGGTATTCGGCCTCGGCGAGCCACAGGCGGCTCTCGTTCAGGGCAGTCTTGTCGTAGTTGCCCACGGCGATGGCCTGCTTGAAGTAGTTGTCAGCCTCCTTGTTGCGGTTGTTGGCAAGCGCCTGCACACCCATGTTGTAAAGCACGTTCTGCTTGGCCTTGAGCACCTTGGCTCCCGGTTGCTTGATGCGGTTGATGCTGGTCAGGGCGCGCTGATAATCGGTGGTGTTCATGTAGGCATCCACCAGGTAGCCTTCCACATTGTCCTTGTAACGCGAGTTGGGATATTCATTCAGGAAATCCTCAAACAGGTCAACGCTCTTGTCGAATGGTGTGCGGGCACCCTTGCTCACGCCGACTGCGTAGTTGTAGTAGGCCGTCTCCTTGACACTGCGGTCACAATTCATCATTGCGGCCTGCTGGAATGCCATGTTGGCGCCGTTCAGGTCATTGAGCTGGCGTTTTGCCTGGCCCAGATACAGGTAGGCACTCTGGGAGAGCGCATCGCTGCCATCGGTCACATGGAGCATGTCATCGACCACGGCCTGGTAGTTGCCGTCGCGGTAGTCCAGAACGCCCATGGTGTAAGCCGCAGTGCGGTAGGGCTCGCCTTCGGGGTTGTTCAGGTAGCGGCGCAGGTAGGTGCGTGCCTCGCGGTCGTTGCCCAGATGGTAGTAACTCTCGCCGACGAGACGGTTGAGCTCTGCGTCAAAGTAGTCATTCTGCTGGGCTTCAAGCAGGTTCTTTCCCTGCTCGATGACCTGGTTGTATTTCTTCTTGTTATAATCAATCTGGGTCAGGTAATACTGCGACTGATAGCCCAGTTCACCATCGCGGGGAATCTGATTGAATTTCTCACGTGCGCTCTCGTAATCTCCCTGAGCATATTCCAGGTAGGCTTTATAGAAATCGCTGGCTCCGCCATAACGGGAACTTCTTTCCAGTTCGAAATACTGCCGCTGGGCTTCATGGTAGTTGCCCAGGCGCAGGTTACAGTAGGCACGGCGGTATTCCAGGTCCTCATCACTGTTGAGATCGAGCGAGCGGTTGCGCACCAGCGAGTAGCTGAGCAGTGCACTTTCCCATTGGCCGCGGTAGAAATAGTAGTTGCCCACGCGCATCTGGGCATCTACAGCCAACGCTGACGCCGGGTGTTGATCGATGAAGCGTTGCAGGGCGGCAAGGCTTGACTCCTCGCCCCGCTCAAATTTGCTCAGGGCAATGTAATAGTCGGCCTGCTCACGCATGGACGCATCACTGGGCAACTGCTTCATGTGCTCCAGTTGGTCGATGGCCCCAACATAGTTGTGCGATTCATACATCAGCTTGCCGCGCTCGAGATAGCCGGCAGCATCACTGTTCATCACGCCGGGCTGTGCCGCCGCAATCGCGGGAGCCGCCACGAGCACTGACAATAGGACTTTTTTAAAATTCGCCATATCTTGTAAAATTTTGTTGTTTTCTTGACTCTGAGCGCTTTCATCCGGCGCTTCATGATGCCGTACACATTAATATTAACTGCAAATTTAGCCATAAATTGCCACATAGCACGGCACCTACATCAAAAAGTTTGCTAAAAATCATTATAGCATGTTTCGCTTGTTGATACCACTGGGGCGCCCAAATCGTGTTTTTGAAGAAAAAATAAGAAATTTGGGCAAGTTTTATTGGTATAATGTAAAAAATAACTACCTTTGCGTGTTTATTTGGCGAAAAGCCCTAAAATTGAACGAAATAACGTAATATAAATAACTGTAAATGGCTACATTAGAGAAAATTAGGCAGAGGAAAAAGATCCTCGCCATCGTCATCGGTGCCGCATTGCTCGCATTCATTATCGAGGTAGGTATCGAAGCCATCGGACGTTCTGGTGGCAACAGCGCAGCCGCAAAAGTCGGCAATGAGAAAATTGACATTATGGCTTTCCAGCGCCGTGTGGAGCAAGAGGCCGCTAACGACCAGCAGAACAGCCAGCAGGTTGACGCCGCTACGCGTCAGCAGCAGGTGCTCGACGAGATGATCAACGAGAAGCTTCTGGAACAGGAGTACAAGAAGTTGGGTCTCACGGTCAGCGACAGAGAGATCAGTGAGCTCATGATCGGTAAGAACCCCGCTCCTGCAGTCGTGCAATTTGCTCAGCAGGTAGGTGCCAAGAGCCCTGCCGACCTGTATGACTTCATCATGAACCCCGGCAAGCAGGGTGTTCAGGAGTCACAGGTGGCCGAGTTGCGCAATCAGTGGAATAAGCTCAAGGAAGACATCACCAAGCAGTATATGTTTGCCAAGTTGCAGACTCTGTTGGCTGGCTGTATGCAGGCTAATGATTTGGACCGTGCACAGTTGGCCGAGGAAGAGGCTGTGACCAAAACCGTCACCTTCGCCAAGAAGGACTATGCTTCGCTCGCCGACGACAAGTATGCCGTTAGCGACGCTGAACTCAAGGCTGAGTGGGAAAAGATGAAACCCATGTTCAAGATTGACGAGGAACTGCGTGCTATCCACTACATCGCTGTGAACATTGATCCCAGCGCCGAGGATATCGCTGCTGCCAACAAGATTGCCGATGCTGCCTACATCGCCCTGCAGAAGGGTCGTGGCGTTGACTCGGTTAGACTGTTAGGTACCGTGCAGATTGACACTGCCAAGATGGTTCAGAAGGAGATTCCCTCCAAGGTGCGTGACTTCTTCACCAGCGCCGAGGTTGGTTCAACCCGTCGCGACAGCGTGGTTAACAACCACCACGTGATGTACAAGCTCATCAACAAGGAACTGAGCCTCGACTCGGTTGACCTGGGTTATGTGATTGTACAGGGTGATGCTAAGACTCAGAAGGCCGTTCTTGATCAGCTCAACGCCGGCAAGACCCTTGATGATGTGAAGAAGGCTTATCCCCAGAAGGTCGATGGCAAGCTGAGCGAGTGGCAGCGTGTATTCAACACCCCCGACTCGCTGAAGGCTAAGATCGCTAACGCAACTCCTGGTGTTTACTTCGTTTACAATAGCGGTGAGCAGGGTGCTCAGTTGCTCAAGGTGAACGAGAAGAAGGCCGCCAAGACCTTCTACACCCTGGCCACTATCAGCTATGATGCCTATGCAAGCACCAAGACCAGCGAACAGCTGCGTGACGCTTTCCAGGACTTCCTGAACAAGAACAAGACCGTCAAGGCCTTTGAGGAGAATGCAGCCAAGGCTGGTTACAATGCCGCTGAGTCCCTCATCACCCCGAGCACCCCGATGCTTGGCGCCAGCCAGTTTGGCGGTGGCATCAAGGATAGCCGCAAGGCCATCAAGTGGGCGTTTGACAACAAGAAGGGTGATGTATCTCCCATCTTCAGTGACAACAACAACGTCATGGTTGCCGTTGCTATCGACGACATCTATAAAGAGGGTTATCTGCCTCACACCTTCCCCCAGGGCAAGGAAATGCTCGAGCAGCGCGTGCGCAACAGCAAGAAGGGTGACGACCTGGTTAAGCAGTACAACGGTAAGGCTAAGGACCTGAAAGGTTATGCCGCACTGATGGGTGCACAGGTTGATACCGCCAGCGTGGTATTTGCTGCCAACAGCAATCCCAAGCTGGGTAATGAGCCTGGCCTGATTGGCCGCATGGCTGTCGCTGAGCAGGGTAAGCTTCAGGGCCCGTATAAGGGTGAGAACGCTGTTTATGTATACCAGGTGGTTAAGCAGGAAAAGGCCGAGCGCCAGCCCACCAAGGAAGAGCTCAACAACCGTTATGCTCAGAGCCGTGGCATGCAGCTCTTCTCCAACCCCCGCACGATCTATAACATCTTGAGCAAGGCTACCAAGGTGACGAAGCGACTCATCGACTTCTATTGATCAATTATCATCTTTAAGATAATCAGGTCCCACTGCTCGATTAGGCACGTGGGACCTGATTTTTATGCAAAAACGCATTTTTAACTCCTTGAATAGGTGTTGTTTCAAAAAAATGGCCTATCTTTGGAGGTTAAACCAAAACATCACTATTATTTATATGTCAATAGTAAACGAGCGGCAAGACGAAATCATTGAGGAATTTGAGGGTCTGGACGATTGGATGGACCGCTATGCTGTTATCATCGACATGGGTAACGCCATGCCGGCACTTGACGAGCAATACAAGACAGCCGATAATCTGATTGACGGCTGCCAGAGTCGCGTGTGGCTCCAGGCCGACTGCATTGACGGCAGGATGCGGCTCCAGGCCGACAGCGACGCCATCATTGTCAAGGGCATCATCTCGATGCTGGTGCGTGTGCTCGACGGCTGCACCCCGCAGGAGGTGCTGGATGCCGACCTCTATTTCATCGAGCGCATCGGCCTGCGTGAGCATTTGTCACCCACCCGCAGCAATGGCCTGTTGGCGATGATCAAGCAGATTCGCGCCTATGCCATTGCATTCCAGGCACGTGAGCATGCCGGCTGTTGATACAACGAACAAAACATTATTTTATATTAACCAATAAACCAAAACAAAATTATGTTTAAAAATCATCCCAAGGGTCTGATCCCTGCCGCGTTGAGCAACATGGGCGAGCGCTTCGGCTATTACATCATGAATGCCGTGCTCCTGCTCTTCCTGTGTTCCAAATTCGGTCTTGATGAGGGCACTTCGGGCGCTATTTACAGCGTCTTCTATGCCGGTATCTATGTGTTGAGCCTTGTCGGTGGTTTCATCGCCGACCGTACCCAGAATTACAAGGGCACCATCCAGTGGGGTCTTGTAATCATGGCTGTGGGCTATGTGTTGTTATCGATTCCCGTGGTTCACTCAGCTGGCAACCACATGTGGCTGCTTGTGTTCACCTGCGTGGCCCTGTTCCTGATTGCCTTTGGTAACGGTCTGTTCAAGGGTAACCTGCAGGCTATCGTTGGCCAGATGTACGACAACATGGAGGCCGATG
>JAEEGL011078240.1_pt1 | contig 10798 bp, 10 predicted proteins | sample 9134231 | NCBI WGS metagenome assembly JAEEGL01 (sample SAMN16246548, study PRJNA631951) | gut metagenome | biome: gut microbiome; feature: rumen; material: fiber-attached | host: Bos | place: Iran: Karaj | collected 2018-10
TAGAAATAATAAAAGATTATCCTGATGAATCATATTCAATTTTACAAAAGTTTGTACAACCAGCTCTAGACAATTATCTTCGTCAGAAGGCAGTGGATATGAGATGCAATTTATTACAAGAAGGCACTTTTGCTAGTACAAAGGGATATATAGATATTATTAGATTTCAAAAAAAAGGCGGTCTAGCTCAAATAGGTAAACTAGATGAAAACAAAAGGAGAACAATAAAAGATGTAGAAGGTGGTTATTTTATTGATTTGAATGTTTATGCTGTTTCTAGACTAGAAAGCTTATTATCATGTTTTGAAAGAGAGCAATACTTTATTGATAATGGACTACCACCAAGGGCTGTTACAATTGAAAATCATGATAGAGCATATGAAAAAATGTTAGAAACTCTTGATATTATTGAGAATGAAAAACTATATGATTCAATTAGCATATATAAACGTGGTTTAGTAGAAGGAAAACCAATATTAATCAAGAAAATAGTTCCAAACATAGGAGAAAAAAAGAAAGTAAGTGAAACAATACTTGAGGAAAGAAAAAAACAAGAAGAAGAAATATTAGATAATCCAAAAGACTACTTAAGTAGAATTGAAGCACTAAAGAGTAAGTCTAAAATGTCGAATCCTTCTTTATTTAATAGAGTTAGTGAATTAGAAAAAATATTTTTGGAGAAACAAAAAAATAGGGATTCAAGAAGTATAGAGGAGTAAATAAAAAATGCATTTTTTAAATATTATAAAAGAAATACTAAAAAAGAATGAAATAGAATTATATATAGATATGGATGGAGTAATAGCAGCGTACGATATAGGAGGAAAACCTTATGATTTTTTAAATAAAAGGCCACTTGTTCAAAACATAAAAAATATTGAAGAAGTGAGCAAACTAAAAAATGTTGAACTACATATATTATCAATTTGTAGAGAAAATACTCAAGTTGAAGATAAAAATATATGGTTAGATAAGAATGCTCCATTTTTTAAAAAGGAAAATAGAGTAATAATATCAAGAGAAAGTATGAATTGGAAAAGCTCTAAAGATATAAAAACTGATTTTATAAAAAATATTAAATCAACAAAGCAGGTCATTATTGTTGATGATGATAATGCAATTTTAAAAGAAATACATGATAATTATAAAAACATAATTGTTATGCAAGATTCAGAATTGGTAGACTAGTTTAAAAAGTCACATTGAATATATATTCTTTGTGACTTTTTTTATGAATAATTATAAATATTGCTTTAAGGTTTCTACACTATCTTCTTGCATAACAACAAAATCATTTAAAATATTTTTCACATTGCTTTCAGCATTCTGATTAGCATTAATTAAACGTCTTCCTTCAATAATTCCCATATTTGTTCCTTGCATTAATAATTCTGCGAGTTTTGATGTAGTAGAATCTGTAATTGTTTTCATTTGAATTCCATACCAAGTCATCATCTTAGTCATTGCACTTGTTTCATGGGGTTCTTTATCAGAGTAATTGTCGTATAGATTATTTACTCTTTCAGAAATCTTTTCATATTTTTTATATTCAACATTTAAAACATGTTTGAAATCAGAGTCTTCTGCTTTGTCAGAAACAAAACTAATTGCATTCATTCCCATAGTAGCTCCTTTGTTTACCTCATCTAAAATATTTAAATTTTTATTTTCCATATAATCCTCCTAAATTAAAATAATTATATTTATTATTTGATATTAAAAGGAAAATTATTCAAAATTGTAATTTTATCTAATAAATATGATGTAGGGGTCGCTGTCCTTAGGCGACCCGTTAATGTTTTCTATTTTTTAAGGGTCGCCGTGGACGGCGACCCCTACAGATCAATAATGAATTCATTATACATATTACAATAAATTATAATATTTTAAATATTGTAATTTTAATAATAATTATGATATAATTTGTAAAAATTTTGAAATAATGAGGAGTTTTATATGAACGAAAAAAGAAGTATTTTGAGTTTAGAGGAAGTTAAAAAAATAGCCAAAGAAACATCACCATTTTATATTTATGATGAAGAGGCTATTATTAAAAATATAAAAGAGTTGCAGGATGCGTTTTCTTGGAATAAAGGATATAAAGAATATTTTGCAGTTAAAGCAAATCCAATTCCAGATTTAGTTAAAATATTTGTAGATAATGGTTGTGGGTGCGATTGCTCTTCAGATACTGAACTTACAATTGCAGAAATGCTTAAAGGAGATGTAATGTTTTCTTCAAATGTTACTCCAGTTGAGGAATATAAACATGCAAACAGATTAGGAGGAATAATTAATTTAGATGATATTACTCATGTTAAATTCTTAAGTGAAAATGTTGGGATTCCAGAAACAATTTGTTGTAGATACAACTGTGGAGGAAATTTTGAAGTAGATGAAAATTGTATGGATACTCCAAGTGAAGCAAAATATGGAATGACAAGAGATCAAATATTTGAAGCTTTTAAAGAATTAAAAAAATTGGGAGCTAAAAAATTTGGACTTCATGCATTCTTTGCAAGTAATACTTTAACAAATGAGTATTATCCAAAACTTGCAAAAGAGCTTTTTGAACTTGCTGTTGAACTAAATAAGAAATTAGGAACAGAAATTGCGTTTATAAATCTTTCTGGTGGAGTTGGAATTCCATATCGTCCAACAGAAGACAAAAACGATATTTATGTAATAGCAAACGGTGTTAAAAAGCATTATGATGAAATATTGGTTAAAGAAGGAATGGAACCAGCAATTTTTACAGAACTTGGAAGATATATGCTTGCGCCATATGGACAATTAGTTACTAAGGCTATTCACGAAAAAAACATTTATAAGCATTATATTGGAGTAGATGCTTGTGCGGTAAACCTAATGAGACCTGCTATGTATGGAGCATATCATCATATTATTGTTTTAGGAAAAGAAAATGCTAAACATGACTGTATATATGATGTTACTGGGTCTTTATGTGAGAATAATGATAAATTTGCAATTAATAGAAATTTACCTAAAATAGATATTGGTGATTATCTAGTAATTTGCGATGCTGGAGCGCATGGATCTGCTATGGGATATCATTATAATGGAAAATTACATTGCGCTGAATATTTAAAACAAATAAATGGAAATATAAGATTAATAAAAAGAAAAGAAAATCCAGCAGATTATTTTGCAACTTACAGAATTAATCCAGAGACTGGTGAAAAAAGATGGGACTAAAATATGAATAATACTTTTAAAAAAATAATTGAAGAAATTTGCATTGAAGAAAAAATAAATTATAAATTTTTGTCTAAAGACTGGATTACTATGCTTGAAAAAGATGGAAAAACTAGATTTATTTCAGGATATAAATTTGATTTAAATTCTCACGGGTTAGGAACTATAACAGATGATAAATATGCATTATATGAAATCTTACACGCAAAAAATATTCCAGTAGTAGAACATAGAATTGTTTATAGAAAAGGAACAAAAGCAGAGTTTGCTAATGGCTGTAATACTTATGAATATGTAAAGGAGTATTTTAGAAATAGTAATTATAGTATTGTTGTAAAACCAAACAGGGGAACTTGTGGAAGAAATGTATTTCATGTAACAGATGAAAATGAAATATATAGTGTGTTAGACATAGCTTGTGCTCATAATTATTCTATTAGTATTTGCCCATTTTATAAGATTAAGCAGGAAATTAGGGGTGTTATATTAGATGGTAATATAGAACTTCTTTATGGAAAGAATTTGCCTAAAGTATATGGTGACGGTAAAAAAACAATAAGAGAATTATTGACAAAAATTAATCCTGTATATTTTAACAATAGATTAAACAATGAAAAATATGATATTGTACTTGAAAAAAATGAAGAGTACTTGTATAACTGGAAATTTAATTTATCACAAGGTTCAATTCCAAAAAAGATAGATGATAAAAAATTATTAAATGAAGTAAAAGAATTAATTCAAAAAACAGCAAAGGAAATAAACTTGGGGTTTGGAAGTGTTGATGTGATTCAAACAGATAATAATAAGCTTTTTGTTTTAGAAGTTAATAGTGGAGTGATGTTAGAAAATTATATTAATTGTGAATTAAATGGATTTGAAAAGGCAAAAGAAATTTATAAAAAAGCAATAAATAAGATGTTTATTGAATAAAAAAATCAGCTTTTTAGCTGATTTTTTTATATTTAAAATAATGTTTTTGTTGTAATTTACATAAAAAGGTGATATAATATTGGCGTAAAATATTTATGAAAGGAATTAGTGATAAAATGGGTATAAGAGGAGAAAATGCAAGTCAAGAAGAATTGATAAAAAACATTTTAACACTACATCAAAATGGTAAATGTGCAGATGAAATTGCGCCATTATATAATACAACAGTTTCAACGATTTATAGAATATTAAAAAAAGGTTCTAATGAAGATGAAGAAATTGATTTTTTAGAAGAAGATGTTGTTAGACTTTATAATAAAGGAGTTGATGAAACTGAAATTGCTAAAAGACTCAATATTCCGGTTACTACAGCAACTAATAAACTCAAAGCTCATTTTAATGAATCATATAAAAACAGAAGGAGAATTCTAGAGGAAGAAAAAAGAAAAGAGGAAAGATCTAAAGGAATTATTATAGATTTATATAAGAAAGGAAAAAGTGCTGAAGAAATTCAAAGGCAATTAGAAATATCAGAAAGCTTTATTTCTAAAACTATAATAAACTATATAAAAAAAGAAGAAGAAATAGCAAAAAGAGAGGCTAGAAAAAGAGAAGAGCAATTAAGAAAAGAGGCAAGGAAAGAAAGAGAAGAGAAAAAAAGTGAGCAAATAAAAGAAATTGAAGAGCCTATAATAAAGGAACCTCCAAAACCTAAGAAGACTATCAAAATAATGACAAAAGAAGAACTAGATACTATTTTAACTCAGATTTTAAGTAATGGAATTACTATAAAAGGATGGGAATTACACAAAAAAGATAGTAAAACAGCTGAAAAATTAAGAGAAAGATTAGAAGACTTAAGAGTTATTGCAAATATTTCAAAAAGAACGGTAAATGGATTCTCTCCTGACACAGAATTTATTGAAATATTAGATATAGTAAGTAATCCAAGGATTATATCAGGGTATGAAAAATATCAGCATTATCTTAAAAACTATTTAAAATTAGGTGGATTTTGTGATCAAGGAAAAACAGATTTATTAAGTGTTAAAGTATTTAATGGAAATACAGACTTGGAAGCATATATATTATCTGGAATGAATTTAAGTTTTGGTGAATATGATTCTAAAAAGTTTTCTAATATGAAAGAAAAATATGGTGAAAAAATTGAAAATCATTTTAAATTATTACATGTTTTAGAAAGTGATAATCCAGAATTAATTAATAAATTAAGGGAAAAAATTAATAAAACTACACCTACAGTACCCGAGTTTTAACTTACTTGATAATAATTTTTTTATATGCTATAATTTATTTGATGGTGCATTATTCTAGTAATGTATACTAATACGAGGGTGGGGCTAAAAATCCACTAAAGGGCGTATCGTTGAAGTTTCTTGTTTGTGCGCGAAACTGCCAATTTTGCGTGTTTTCAGGGAGTAAAGATTCTAGGGAGATATGTAGTGGCTTATGTATTTACCCCTATTATCATGGAGGCTTAAAAATTTATTTTTAAGTTAAACCTATGCTGAGTGCCAAGACACAAAATGCATAGCGTAGCCTGTTTTGAGTGATAGTTTTGGGACTATATTGAAAAATATAAGAAATTGCTATTGCAAAAGAAACTAGTATTAGTTAAAATACATTTTAAGGAAAACTTCTAGACTGTTTACTCTTTAAAGAGTAAGAAATTATAAGGATTAAGGTACGGATTTAAGTGGCAATCTGGCATTCTCTTAAAACCTTTGAGAATATTCATTTTAAAAGGAAACTGCCAAGTAGTAATGCTTGGTAATGAGTAGAGAAATTCTGCTAGACCTAAACCGTAAAATTTACTTATAATTTTACCATCTAATTTTTATTTTATAAGGAAATAATTATGGATAATAATTTAAATAAAGATGAACGCGTAAAAAATGAAAAAAGTAATAAAAAAGATAGATCTACATCAAGTTGGATAATTTCTGTATTTTTTATTACTTTTATTTTGTCTCTATTTTTCTCAAGTATATCTACAAGAGCAATTTACGATTTATCAATAGGACAAGCCTTTATTGTTTTAATAATTGTTATGCTAATTGGAATAACATTTGACGCAATTTCTATTGCAGTAACAGTTGCAGATGAAGAAGAATTTCATGCAAAAGCTACAAAAAAAGTTCCTGGCTCAAAAACATCTGTTAAATTAATTAGAAATTCCTCAAAAGTTGCGAATTTTTGTGCAGATGTTATTGGTGATATTTGTGGAATATTAAGTGGTGCTATAGGAGCTTTAATTGGAATTAAAATAGCTAATAGTTTTGAATTAATTTTCAATGTTGAATATATAATCGGTGCATTGATAGCTGCTATAACAGTTGCAGGAAAGGCAATTGGAAAAGATATAGCAAAAAGAAATGCTACAAAAATTGTTCATGTTGCAGCAAAAGTTTTAAACTTTTTACATTTGAATTAAAATATTTTAATTTTTTAGCCTAGTTTTCATTTGAAAACTAGGCTAATTTTTGTTGTATGAAATTGTGAAAAATTCGTGCTTCTTCAATGGATTTAAATTTAGCTGAAGTGACAATAGTAGAAGTGGAACTAAAAACTATATTTTCAGTGATAGGTGTACCATTATACTTGAAGGCATAAACTTGAAATATAATCGTTGCTGTAATTCCAATGAACAAATTATTTTGACTAAAGTTTTTTATTATAATTCTGACAATATTGTTTTCTTGTATTAAGAAAGACCGCATAGAATTATTCATACAATTTTCCTTTCTATATATTATATTACATATTATAACACCAAAATAATGGGGATTCAAGACCAATGTTGAAAAGTTGACATAACCCAAGAAAAATGATATACTTAAAAGGCAATAAAATATAGGAGGTATGCATCGTGGCAAAAAAGCTTTCTAAACGGAAAAGAATGGAGTTGAAACAAAAAGAAGAACAAAAACAGCAAAGACTTGAACGGGAAGAAATAAAAGCTAAAATTGCTGAAGAAATTGAAGCAGTCAAGGCTGAAGAAATTTCTAAAGAAGAAGATGAGTTTTTTGAATTTGTAAAGCACAGAACAAATGGTTTTCAGTATCTATTGAATGAATACTACGGGCTGGTAGAAAAAAGCTGTGGGAGAAGAGGTGATTTTGATCAGCCATTAAATGGAGGCAAGGAAATTGCTTTTTATTTTAGGCTTAGAGAATTCCAGAGTGAACTCAATAGCGAAAAAAACTTTTTTACTGAAAAAGATGTGCTTAAAGACTATTTGAAGAAAAACTTGACTTCAGGGAAAAAGGATGCAAAAACCAAAACCTATGAGAGGATAGTAAAATGCAGACTGCAGGTTATTGAATCCCTAGGTGACTAAAAGAAATAACTTTCTACTATTATAAGTAGAAAGTTGTTTTTTTTTATATTATTTGTTACTATAAATTTGAAAAAAATAAAATAATTGAAACCAAATTAAATTTTAATTTGTATTATAAATAGAAAACGTTTTTAGAACTGTGATAATGAAAGGAGTAGTATGGTAAACGAAAAATATGTTGAAGAAGTAATGGATGAATATGGTGATATGGTTTATAGAATAGCTTTGACTAGAACTGGAAATAGAGAAAGCGCAGAAGATATATTTCAAGACGTTTTTGTGAAATTTGCATTTAAAAACCCCAAATTTCAAAACAGTGAACATGAAAAGGCATGGTTTATTAGAGTTACAATTAATATGAGTAAAAACGTTATTAATTCTGCTTGGAATAAAAAGAAGGCAGAACTGGATGAAAATATTGAATTTCAGTCTAAAGACCAAAGAGATATATTTGAAACTGTATGTAATTTATCTCAAAACTATAAATTAGTTATATATTTATTCTATTATGAAGGATACAAAGTAAAAGAAATAGCTGAAATATTAAAGGTAAGTGAAGGTACAATTAAAACATGGCTATTTAGAGCTAGAGAAGAATTAAAAAAAGAATTAGGAGGAGATTTTGAAGATGAATAATAATAAAGAAAAATACTATAATTCTGTTGATAGTCTTCATGCAAGTGATGAACTTAAAAGAAAAACAATGAAGAAAATAAGACAAGAAGCACCAATTAAAAATCCATTTATTAGATGGGCTTCTGTTGCAGCAGTTTTTGTGCTTGTTTTTTCATTTGGGTTATTATATATGAATAAAGATAATACTATTCAAAGCCCTATAGCAGAAGAAAATCCAAAAGAGGTTCAAGAGATAGTTGAATTGCCTAAATTTGCAAACTTAGATGAATTAAAAAAAGTTTTAGAAAAAAATAGAGAAACAAATATGATGGCAGTAAAATCAGCAGATGGTTATGCTCTGGCTACAGCTGATGCGGCTACAGAATCTACAAATTCCAGTCAAGAAGAAAGCTTTTCAAGAACAAATACACAAGTTGAAAATGTTGATGAAGCAGATATTGTAAAAACTGACGGGAAATATATTTATTATTCTAATTATGATAAAGTATATATTGTAGATAGCTTAAGTTTAGAAATAGTTTCAGAAATAAAAATGAAAGATGAAAAAACATCTTTTTCTCCATACGATATTTATTTAAATGGTGATAAATTGGTTATAATGGGATTATTTAATGAATACAATACTAAAAATGATGAAGAAAGAGATGACTACGGAGATAGGGTGTATGTTAATTATACTTTAAGATCAAATTATAGTACAATGGCAATTGTTTTCGATATTAAAGATAGAAGTAATCCTAAAGAATTTAGAAGAGTTGGAATAGATGGAAATTATTCACAATCTAGAATGATAGGAGATAACTTATATTTTATTAGTAATAAATATATGTATTATTATGATGCAATAAAAGATGAAGAGCTTTTGCCAATTATTGAAACTGATGGAGTAAAAAAACAAATACCAGCAACAGATATTGTTTATTTTAAAGATTCGCCAAATATGAATTATATGATGGTTGCAGGTTTTAATATAAATAATAAGGAAGAAGTTAATGTAGAAACATTTTTTGGATCATCTGGAACTGTTTATGCTAGTGAAAGCAATCTATATATTGCAGAAAGAAACTATTGGTATAACAATGATGAAAACACAACCATTTATAAATTTAGTTTAAAAGATTCAGAAGTCAAACTATTGTGTAAGGGAGAAGTTGAAGGAAGCTTAAATAACCAATTTTCTATGGATGAATATCAAGGAAACTTAAGAGTTGCAACAACAAGATATGATTATAATGAAGGAAATGAAAAAACAGATAACAAACTTTTTGTATTAAATGAAGAAATGAATACTATTGGAAAAATAGAAAATATGGCTAAAGGAGAAAGAATTTATTCAGTAAGATTTATAGGAAATAAGGGATATATAGTTACATTTGAACAGGTAGATCCATTGTTTGTAATAGATTTGTCAGATCCAAAAAATCCAGAAATTAAAGGAGAATTAAAAATACCAGGCTATAGCTCATATTTACATCCATATGATGAAAACCATATTATAGGAATTGGATACAATACTGAAGATAATGGATATGGTGGACAAACAAATAGTACAATGAAAATGTCTATGTTTGATGTTTCAGATGTTACAAACCCTAAAGAATTATTTAATATAACAATAGGAGATAATTACACTTATTCAGAAATTATAAATAATCATAAAAGTTTATTTTATAATAAAGAAAAAAATTTAATAGGTTTTCCTGCATCATTAGCTGAAGAAAGTTACAACTACAATAGATCTGGATTTGTTATTTATAAAATTGATTTGGAAAGTGGATTTAGTGATTATTGTAAAATACTCCAAGAAGATAGATATGGCTTGGGAATTCAAAGAGCAATTTATATAGGAAATAATTTATATACAATTTCAAATGATGAAATAAATGCTTATGATTTAGAAACGTTTGAGGAAAAAGGAAGGCTAATTTTAAAAGAAAAAGAAGAAATAATATATAACGACTATCGTCAATAGAGATTTAGATAAAAAAGATATATGCAATTAAAAAGCATATATCTTTTTTATTTACATTTTATTTTTTTAATGATATATTAAAAATAAATAAAGAGAAAAAGGAGGATGGTATGACAGAAGCTGATAAAAATTTTATAGATACTTGCAAAGAAATAATAGAGCATGGCTATTCATCAGAAGGAACAAATGTTAGAACAAGATGGGAAGATGGATCAGAAGCAAATTATTATTCAATTGTAGGAGTAACAAATAAATATAATGTTGGAAAAGAATTTCCAATGATAACATTAAGAAATAATACAAATACTATAAAAAGAGCAATAGATGAAATATTATGGATTTGGCAAAAAAAATCAAATAAAATTAGTGAACTAAATTCACACATATGGGATCAATGGGCAAGAGAAGATGGTACAATAGGAAAAGCATATGGATACCAAATGGGAAAAAAATATGAATTTAAAACAAAAGATAGAATTAAAGAAATGGATCAAGTTGATTTTGTTTTATATTTATTAAATAATGATCAATCTAGTAGAAGAATTATGACAAATATATTTAATCATTCAGAACTTAAAGATATGGCATTAGAACCATGTGTGTATGGAACACAGTGGTTAGTAAAAGAAGGAAAATTACATTTAATTTTGAATCAACGTTCACAAGATATGTTGGCTGCA
>JAEEGL011299705.1_pt1 | contig 10798 bp, 6 predicted proteins | sample 9134231 | NCBI WGS metagenome assembly JAEEGL01 (sample SAMN16246548, study PRJNA631951) | gut metagenome | biome: gut microbiome; feature: rumen; material: fiber-attached | host: Bos | place: Iran: Karaj | collected 2018-10
AAATATCTTCAGAGTCAGCCTGCTGCATATGAGATGTGCAGAAAATACTATCCGGAGCTCTTTGAGAGAATCAAGGAAGCTATAAAGGGCGGACAGTGGATTGCAGAAGGTGCTATGTGGGTTGAGCCCGACACCAATATGGCCGGCGGCGAAGCACTTATAAGACAGCTCCTTTACGGTAAGCAGTATTACAAGGAAGAGTTTGGAGTAGACAGCGTAGTACTCTGGCTTCCAGATACCTTTGGATACACAGCGGCGCTGCCTCAGATTCTTAAGGGCTGCGATGTTAAGTATCTTGTTACTCAGAAGATTTTCTGGTCCTACAACGAAGGTGATATTTTCCCTTACCACTACTTCAACTGGGAAGGAATGGACGGAACAAAGATCACCGCGTTCCTGCCTACAAGCTACACCTACAGAACGGATCCTTCGCAGCTTGACGAAGTTTGGAAGGGTAGAAGTCAGGTTCAGGACCTTGACGCTTTCCTTCTTCCTTACGGATACGGCGATGGAGGCGGCGGCCCCAGCAGAGACTTTGTGGAGTATGCCCTTAGAGAAAAGGATCTTGAAGGTGCTCCGAAGGTTAAGATGGCAGGCCCTGTAGAGTTCTTTGAGGACATGGATAAAAAGGGCGGTCCTGTAAATACCTATACAGGCGAGCTTTATTTCTCAGCTCACAGAGGTACCTACACCTCTCAGGCTAAGGTTAAGAATAATAACAGAAGAGCAGAACTTGCTCTTAGAGATATGGAATTCCTTGGAAGCTTAGCACTTCTAAAGGGCGGAAGCTACGACCTAAACGGAGCAGGTGATCTCTGGAAGGAAGTACTTCTTCATCAGTTCCATGACATACTTCCCGGATCCGGAATCGCAAGGATGTACATTGAATCCAATGAACGCATGGAGAAGGTGAGAGAAAAGGCAGCAGATAAGCAGAAAGAATATGCTTCATCAATTTGTGAAGCTGATGAAAACGGTGCGGTAACCGTGTTCAATACTCTTTCCTTTGAGACCACAAGACTTGTTGAGCTTCCTGAGAGCTTTTCAAAAGGTGCTAAAACAGTTGATGGTGAAACTCTTCAGACAGAGACAGCTGACGGTAAGACAGTAGCCCGCATAACCATCCCTTCAATGGGAGCAGTTACAATTCTTCCCTGTGATGAGACAGTGGATGAAGTCAAGGCTACAGCATTAAAGACAGGTACTGATTTCGTTCTTGAAAACAGCAAGGTTAGAGCGGTAGTTAACGATAAGGGCGAGGTTATAAGCTTTGTTCTTAAGTCTTCCGGAAAAGAGTTTGCGGGGGAACCCATGAACAGATTCCATCTGTTTAAGGATGTGCCAAGACTCTTTGATGCATGGGATATTGATTCCAACTACATCGAGCAGGAGATAGAAGGTGCAACGGATATTCAGGTAGAGATGATAAAGGACGGAGGCCTTTGTGCAAAGCTTTTGGTAACCGGAAAGATCAGCAATTCTACCTATAAGCAGATCATTTCTCTTGATGCAGAGGATGACAGAATAAGATTTGAAACTGAGGTTGACTGGGACGAACTCCACAGACTCCTCAAGGTGGGCTTCCCCACAACGATCTATGCTACTGAAGGTATAAACGAGATGCAGTTTGGTTATGTAAAGCGTCCTACCCACAGATCAAGAGCTTATGACAAGGATCGTTTTGAGGTTTGTAACCACAGATATACAGCCCTTACAGATGGCGGCAGCGGTGTAGCGGTACTTAATGATTGTAAGTACGGAATCAGCATGAATGGTTCTTCTTTGGAGCTTACACTTCTTAGAGGTGCTGCATCCCCTGAGATGAGAGCCGACAAGGGACATCACAAATTCACATACGCGTTCACCGCATGGGAAGGAAGTTTCATTGACAGTGATGTTGTAAGAAAAGGCTATGAGCTTAATGTAGAGCCTTATGTTTTTGAGGGAAAAACAGAAAGCTTCTCATTAGCAGAGACAGATAAAAATAATATTTTCATAGATACAGTTAAACCTGCAGAGGATGGTTCCGGCGATGTGATCATGAGACTTTATGAGGCAGCAGGTGCCGCAACAACAGCTACAGTTAGGACAATGCTTAAGGGAAGCGCAGATCTTTGCAATATGTTGGAGGAACAGCAGGAGAGTATCGGAGAATTTGACGGTGAATTCGCTCTTGATTTCAGAGCTTTCGAAGTCAAGACAGTCAGAATAAAGGGCTGACTGGTTTAAAAAGGTTTCATCTGCTTTTGTAAGACCGAAAAGAAAGGAGGGAGGAAAGGATAAGGTAAAAAGGGGTTCAGGTCCTATGAACGCAGAGAATATAAGAAAGACTTATTATAATAGGAGGTGTTTTTCTATATGAGGAAGAAATTGGTTTCCATTCTTATGGCATCCATGATGACTGTTTCCTTAATGGCCTGCGGCGGTGGCAGTAGCGCACCCGCTACAACAGGATCAGACGGAACAGCCGACACAGCACAGACAACACAGGAAACGGGAGATGCTACTTCATCAGACGCAGCTGAAACTACTGAAGCTACAGAGAGTTCAGCTCCTACAGGTGAGATGACTGAGGTTGGTACACCCAGAAACGAGACACTTATCGTTGAGACTCAGTCACCTACCGATGTTCCCGGACAGTTCAATACTTACATGCAGGGTACTCAGGCAGGATTTGGTATCCATCAGCTTATGTCAGCAATGATGTGGGAAATGGATACATCCAAGGGTGAACAGTTTGGTGAGGTTGCCGATGGCATGCCTGAATCCAATGCTGATTTCACAGAGCACACAGTTAAGATCCGTCAGGGTATCAAATGGTCAGACGGCGTAGACCTTACAGCTAAGGACGTAGCCTTCACATTTAACATGATCATGAACACACCCGGTATCTCATCAAGTGATTACTACAATTCAATCTTTGAATCTGTAGAAGCAACTGATGATTACACAGTAGTTATCAAGACAAAGGAATCCTTCCCTCGTCTTGCTCTGAAGATGGGTGTTACTATCTGGGGTAATGACCTTAGAATCGTTCCTGAGCACATCTATTCTCAGGTTGATGATCCTTCAACTTTCAAGGATGAGAATCCTGTAGTTGCTGGACCATACACAGTTAAGAGTTACGATCCTCTTGGAAAATGGGTTCTTTATGAGCGCCGTGAGGATTGGGAAAACACTACAGTTGGTGTTGTAACAGGCAAGCAGTGTGCAGCTAAATACGTTTGGGTTCGCTACGTTGGTGATGACACCACAAGACAGATGGCTATGATCCAGAACGAAGTTGATATCCTCTGCGAAGTTACTCCCGAAATTCTTACATCCATGATGAGTTCTAACGATAAGATCTCCGCATGGTATAACGAATTCCCTTATGCTACATCAGACGATCCCTGCTCAAAGGGTATCGCTTTCTCACAGGGACAGGGTGCTCCTTATGACAGCGCTGACTTCAGATGGGGCGTTGCTCTTGCAATGAACTTTGATGAGATTTCAATGAATATCTTCGATGGTGCCGGAAGGTCATCACCGTTTGGTATCCTTTGTAACACATCAGCTTTCCAGGAACTCTATGCTAAGCCTATGCTCGACTGGTTTGAGAACTTCGAACTTGATCTTGGCGATGGCACAACATGCAAGCCTTGGGATTCTGAGTATAAGAACCGTATGGCAGAGAAGCTTGGTATCACAGGCGACGATGCTTATCTTGAAGATATGTTTGGTGTAGGATGCATCAAGTATGATCCTGAAGCAGCTGAGAAGCTCTTCATCAAGGCCGGTCTTGAGAAGAAGGATGACGGCTGGTACTTTAATGGTGAACCTTTCACAATTAACCTTACATACCTTGCAGACACAGAAGCACAGGCAGGACGTGGTGTTCAGGCTGCATACGACCAGCTCACAAAGTTTGGTTTCAACTGCAACATTTCTTCTGAGTCATCTGCAACTTGGGATGCTAACGGTGGTACAGGTAACTTCTATATCGCAGGTTACTGGCCGACAGGTTTCATAACCAAGGATATCTATTCACAGATCAATGGTTGGGATGCTGACCTCATCGTTCCTTTAGGAGAGATTGGTTCAGGCCAGGGCTCAAGATGGAACAACAAGGAAGCAACAGAGATTATCCACAAGCTTGCAAAGGTATCTCCTGATTCTGATGAAGCTTATGAGCTCGCTCAGGAATTCATCAAGGTTCAGTTTACAGATATGCCTTTCATCTCATTCCATTCAGGCGTTAAGTTCGTTCCTACGAACAGCACATATTGGGGCAATTATCCCAATGCTGAAAACGCATACAATGGTCCTTGGTGGTGGTGGAGCTGCTTCAAGTACATCGTAGCTGAGCTTCAGCCCCAGTAATATTTAATAATGGTGGAGGGAGGCGTGCAGGTGCGCCTCCTTCCTTATCTAAAAGAACGAGCAGGTGCGTTCTTAACAGGCTTTACGTAGCTTGTAAACAAGGGAGGGTTGTATCCCTGATTCTAGAAAAAAGGTTGGTGGTTTCGTGAAATTCAGAACTTATTTTTTAAAGCGTCTGGCGACGTGGGCGCTGACCATTTGGATCGGCGTTACATTTATATTCTTTATACCGAGAATGTTTCCGTCAGATCCTGTTGAATCCATGATCGGACAGATTTCCGCCCGTTCTGGTTCTATGGATCCACAGCAGATGGAATCCTTAAGAAGATCCCTTAGACTGCAGTTTGGTCTTGAAGGATCTTTGACTGAACAGTATACATCATTTTTATGGAAGGGACTTTTACATTTTGACTTTGGTCCCTCACTTATGAGTTACCCTGAACCGGCAGGCAAGATTATTGCTACATATCTTCCCTATACCGTAGGGTTGTCAATGATAGCGACAATCCTGGCATGGATAATAGGTAATATGATAGGACTTCTTGCAGGCTTCAGGAAAAACAAACGATCATCGAAAATTCTGGAAGGAATCGCAATCTGTATCTACCCGATTCCTTACTTTCTCGTAGCACTGGTACTGCAGATCTTCTTTGCATACATATTAGGATGGTTCCCCCTGACTACAACTATCAATAGTTTCCAGGGCTTTGGTGTCTTCATGGCATCCCTTATAAAATCGTCCATATTACCGGCACTTTCACTTCTTCTTGTTGGTACAGGCTGGTGGATCATCTCCATGAAATCTCTTGCCGCAACCACATCAGAAGAGGACTACGTTTTGTATGCTCGTTATCGTGGACTTTCCGAAGGTGTAATCGGAACAAAATACGTCCTTAAGAACTCCATTCTTACTCAGGTTACAGCTCTTGCAATGAGCCTTGGCGGAGTGTTTGGCGGTTCCATCATGACAGAGATCATCTTTGGATATCCCGGAGTTGGTACTCTTATTCAGAAGGCTATTTTGCAGTCTGACTACAATATGATACTTGGTTGTATAACTATTTCAATCGTAGCTATTTCAACCGCAACCCTGATTGTCGATCTGGTTTATCCCTTCATCGACCCTCGTATCAGATATTCGTAAGGAGGTGTCGCATGAAAAGATTATGGAAAAATGCAAACTTTGCTCTCAAGGCAGGAATGATAATTACAGCAATTTTCTTAGTGATCGGCTTCGTGGTTTATTTCATTCCCCATGCGGATCCTTTTACCTTTAATACCTATGATCCAAAGCTTGGTTCCTGTAAAGGACATATCCTTGGAACCACTTCCATGGGTCAGGATGTTTTGTGGCTCCTTATTGAATCTATCCACAACTCTCTGGTAATCGGACTTATCGTTGCAACCATAGGAACAGTGGTTGGTGTATTCGTTGGACTTCTTTCCGGCTTTTCAGGCGGAATTCTGGACAGAATACTTATGGTAATAACAGATACCTTCGTTGTTATACCTTCGCTTCCTATTCTGATCCTGATGACATCCCTTATGAAGGGCTCATCCACGGTTTTCCTGATTGCGCTTGTTCTTGCCATGTTCGCATGGGCATGGCCCAGCAGACAGATCAGGTCCATGGCCCTTACCTTAAAAGAGCGTGATTTCATTCAGACAGCCAAGTTTTCAGGTGAGAGCACGGTTCAGATCGTTGTAACTGAGATTCTTCCTTTTGCATTCACATGGTCACTTTCAAACTTTATGAATGCAACCCTGGCTGCTATTGCATCAGAGTCTTCACTGGCAGTTCTTGGTCTTTCTCCTGCTAACCTTGTTTCTCTTGGAAACATGATTCAGTGGGCAAGAGAGAGAAATGCCATATTCAACAAGCAGTGGCTTTGGATCGGGTCACCTATCGTGGCAACTATCGTGATGTTCATAGGTCTTTTCCTTCTTATCACGGGATATAACGATTATCTTGCTATGAAGAGAGGTAGGTGAAAATATGATTAAAGTTGAAAATCTGTCTACCACGTACAAGACAATCGATGGAGACGTACACGTATTAAATGATCTCAATTTCACGATCAATGATAATGAGATATTCGGAATTGCCGGTGAGTCCGGCTGCGGAAAAACTACCCTTCTTAAGACACTTTACGACATCATTGAGTGGCCTCTTGAGATAGATAAGGGACAGATAGTTCTTTCCGGAACAAAGGATGGTAAAGAGTTCTCCTTTAAATCCGGCGAAATAAGAAAAACCTGGTGGAACAACATCGCTTATGTTCCTCAGGCAGCTCAGTCGGTTCTGGATCCCATAACAAGACTTAAAAAGCAGTTTTTGGATTCTATTCCCAAGGAGGACAGGAAGAAGGAGACCAAGGAGGAGACTCTTAAGAGAGTAGCCAATTATCTGGAGGAGCTTAGTCTTTCTCCCGATATCCTGGAGGCCTTCCCCTTCCAGCTTTCAGGTGGTATGAGACAGCGTGTTATCATTGCGCTTGCAACCTTCATGTCACCCAATGTTGTTCTTGCAGATGAGCCTACCACAGCTCTTGACGTTGTGGTTCAGAGGGGTATCCTCATGATGCTCACCAAGCTGCAGAAACAGCTTAAGAACACCATGGTAATCGTAAGCCATGATATGGGTGTTCATTATCAGATAACCGACCGCATGGGTATCATGTACTCAGGCAGTATGATAGAGCTGGGCCCCACAGAAGGAATCTTCGAGGATCCGCTTCATCCATACACAACAATGCTTGTAAATGCTCTTCCCAAGGTTGGTGATAAGAGCGCCAAGGTAGGAATACCGGGACGTCCGCCGGAACTCAAAAATCCGCCGCCGGGATGCAGATTTGCTCCCCGTTGCCCTCACGCAACTGACAAGTGCAGAAGCGAAGTTCCCCAGTTCAGGGAGATCAAGCCTGGCAGATTTGCGGCATGTCATTTACTGAAAGAGGGAGGTGGAATGATCGATGGCTAACGATTATTTATTAGAGGTTAAGGGAGTCTCCAAAGTCTTCCGAATCGGAGGTATGCTCCGAGGCAAAAAGATGACCGCTGTCGATAACGTATCCCTCAAGATAGGCACGGATAAACCCGTTATTCTGTCTATAGTTGGTGAGTCAGGCTGCGGAAAATCTACATTATGTAAAATGATCCTAAAACTCCACACCCCTGACGGTGGAGATATCGTCCTTAACGGACGAAGCTACAGCGATAAAAACGGCTACGATCCCAAGCAGTTTAAGCTTGATGTTCAGCCTATTTTCCAGAATCCATACGAATCCTTTTCTCCAAGAAAAGCTGTTGATACATATCTGTACAACACCGCTTTGAAGCTTGGAATAGCGAAGAATATGGAGGAGGCAAAACAGAAGGCTGACGAAGCGCTTAAGAGCGTAGGAATGTCTCTTGCTGTAGTTCAGGGAAAGTACTCGGCACAGTTCTCAGGAGGTGAGCTTCAGAGAGTATCAATCGCTAGAGCTCTTATTACAAGACCCAAGCTTATCATCGCTGATGAGCCTGTAGCGGCTATTGATGCTTCCATGAAGATGAACATAGTAAACCTCTTCAAGGAACTAAAAGATAAATACAATATTTCATTTATTTACATTACACATGATCTGTCCACTGCTTATTACGTATCGGACTATATCGCAACTCTTTACAGAGGCGGCCTTATAGAGTATGGTCCTGCAAAAGAGCTGATGGATTATCCTGCTCATCCTTACACAGAGCTTCTTATGGAAGCGGTTCCCCGTGTAGGAGATAAGTGGAATCAGGAATTTGTAATGCCTGATATGGAGAGTAAGGAATACGCACTTACCTGCTGCAAATTTGCACCCAGGTGTCCCTATGCAACCGATGAATGCAGGCAGAATAAACCTGATGAGGTTGCTATCGAGGGCGGAAGAAGTGTGTACTGCTTTCATCCTTTAAAGGCAGCTATGGACAGACAGCAGGAACTTTTAAGTGAGAAAAAGTGAGGATTAAAAAATGGCAGCAACATGGTTAAAAGATGCAGTATTTTATGAGATTTATCCTCAATCCTTCTATGATACCAATGGGGATGGAATCGGAGATTTTAACGGAATCATAGATAAACTTGATTACATAAAAGATCTTGGATGCAATGCGCTTTGGATAAATCCCTGCTTCGACTCTCCTTTTAAGGATGCAGGCTATGATGTTAGGGATTACAAGAAGGTAGCTCCAAGATACGGCTGCAATAACGATCTCTACAGACTTTTCGGAGAAGCTCACAAGAAAGGAATCAAGGTTCTTTTAGATCTTGTTCCCGGTCATACCTCCGAGGAGCACGAGTGGTTTAAGATGAGTCAGAAGGCAGAGAAAAACGAATACACCAATCGTTTTATCTGGACTGACTTCTGCTTCCAGAAAGCAGCTGATCTTAATTATGTTGGCGGTGAGAGTGAGAGAAGTGCTACATATGCTCTTAACTTCTTTAAGTGTCAGCCGGCACTTAACTATGGCTTCCTTAAGCCTGAAGAGCCCTGGCAGCTTCCTATGGATCACCCGGATGTAATTGCTACTAGAGAAGCTCTTAAGGATGTTATGAGATTCTGGCTTTCTCATGGATGCGACGGCTTCAGAGTTGATATGGCATCATCACTTGTTAAGCATGATGATGAGAAAAAGTCCGGAACCAGTGCAATATGGCTTGATGTTCGTAAGATGCTGGATGTGGAATTTCCGGAAGCAGCAATGGTTTCAGAGTGGAGTAATCCACCTCTGGCTCTCAGAGCAGGCTATGACATGGATTTCTATCTGAATATACCCGGTGGCGGTTATTCCACACTTATGCGTGACTACGCTATATTCGGAATGGAAGAACATGAGGATAATTCCTATTTTAAAAAAGATGGTGACGGGGACATCAATCGATTCCTCGATGAATATCTAAAATGGTATGAGGACACGAAAGGGGTAGGCTACATCTCTATGCTCACCTGCAATCACGACACCAACCGTCCAAGGTATACGCTGGAACCTGATGAACTTAAGCTTGCCTATGCGTTCCTGTTCACCATGCCCGGAGTTCCTTACCTGTATTACGGCGACGAGATCGGAATGAGATATCTTGAGCTTCCTACCAAGGAAGGCGGATATTTCCGTACCGGTTCAAGAACGCCTATGCAGTGGACAAAGGGCAAGAATCTGGGATTCTCCGAGGGCTGCGAAGACAGTTTGTATCTGCCTGTAGATAGCGCAGCAGATGCACCCACTGTTGAAGCCCAGGAGAACGATCCCGATTCACTCCTTAATATGGTAAAAGGAATCCTTGCTCTCAGACATAAGGAGGAGGACCTCCAGGCAGATGCAGAGTTCAAGGTCCTTTGCTCTGAAAAAGGCAAAGCCTTTGTATATAAGAGAGGAAGCCTTACCATAGCAGTCAATCCTTCTAATAAGGAGCAGACAGCTCCTGTAGCGGTAGAAGGTGAAGTAATCTACTCCATCGGAAAAGCTACTCTTGGAAGTCAGATAACACTGGCACCGCAAACATTTGTTGTGGTTCGCTGATAATATGAAATTTTGGAAACTCCGCGCAATTTTTTCTGCGCAGAGTTTCTTTCGTTTTTGGTCAGTTTAGAGAAGTCTATTTCCTCCAAAACAGTGTAAATCTCTGCATTATCCGTGCGCTTTTAACGTGTTTAAGGCAGAAATGATAGTTTATACTTTGGAAAGAAGTTATGAAGACATCTTGTATTCTAAATCGTTATAGTATAAGGTTCTTATTGTATTAGCTTTAATTTCAAAAACAAATGTAGTGCCGATATTTTATATATTTATTCGGTATTGCATGGATTATAGGAGGAGTCATGCCTGCACTGGTAGAAGTAAAGGATATTTGCAAGATTTATAATCCGGGGGAAAATGAAGTCAGGGCTTTGGATCATGTAAGTCTTTCAATAGAAGAAGGCGAGTTTGTCGCAATAATCGGTCAGTCCGGTTCCGGAAAATCTACGCTTATGAATATGCTTGGGTGTCTCGATACGCCCACCAGTGGGAAATATTTACTTCATGGATTGGATGTTTCCCACATGACGGACGACGAACAGTCAGATGTCAGAAACCGCGAGATAGGATTTATATTTCAGGGCTTCAACCTGATACCGTCACTAACGGCACTTGAGAATGTGGAGCTTCCGCTTATTTACAGAGGCGTTTCCAAAAAGAAGCGAAGGGAGCTGGCGGTAAATGCTCTTGAACACGTGGGCCTTGGAAAAAGAATGACCCACAAGCCATCTGAGCTTTCCGGAGGTCAGCAGCAGAGAGTTGCAATAGCAAGGGCCATAGCCCAGGCACCGCCCATACTGCTGGCGGATGAGCCTACAGGTAACCTGGACAGCGGATCCAGCAGAGAGATCATACAGACCATTAAAAAGCTTTATGCAGAGGGCAGAACGGTAATACT
>JAEEGL011695310.1_pt1 | contig 10798 bp, 9 predicted proteins | sample 9134231 | NCBI WGS metagenome assembly JAEEGL01 (sample SAMN16246548, study PRJNA631951) | gut metagenome | biome: gut microbiome; feature: rumen; material: fiber-attached | host: Bos | place: Iran: Karaj | collected 2018-10
CTGTCACCGACCCTCACAGCCTCTGCCAATCTGCAAATCGTCACCAAAGGCGACCAGCAGAACATGACGCTCACCCGTGCCGGATACGTGGCCGACATCAGTGTGACCAAGACGTTCTTCAACAACCGCCTATCGGTGAAACTCGGCGGCCGCAACCTGTTCGACACGCAGCAGCACATCAGCATCCGCTACGGCCTTCGCACCCTATATCAGGAAAACCATCGGGACTCTCGCAAACTGGAACTCGTCATCCGTTACAACTTCAATGCCACCAACTCGAAATACAAGGGAACGGGTGCTGGTCAAGATGAAAAGAGCCGTTTCTGAACTATGCATACCAACATCCAATACATCAATCTCTCCTGGGCAGTTGTAGGTGTTTGCGAGAGCCGCGTCATGCCCTTTCGTCCTACATCCCCAGCATCGAGGAGGATAAGGCCGCAGCCGTAGAGCATTACGTCATCGGCTACATAGCCTTCTAGCATATCGCCTTTGTCGATGAAAACCGCCTCGTACCATGCCGCGACGACGCACTGCGCAACGATGCCCGACAGAAGATAGACCGCTACATTGCCGACTAAATAGTTGTCCCTGGCAACACATACGCAGAGGGCATGATGATTCAAGAACAAGGTGGGGTGCCTTCTACTGCGTCTCGTTCCAAGAGATAACGGGCTTTGTCTACGAGCGTGGTCATGAGTACGAACTGCTGGTGAAGCGTACCACGCTCGCCAACCCTCCCCAAGATTCCAGCAAGTATAGCTACGAACTCGTCCTCATCGTGTCGGATAAGAAACTATAATAAACAAACAGAGAATATGAGCAAGCGAACCATCAATATTATCGGAGCCACCTCAGGCATTGGCAGGGCCCTTTTTGAGAAAAAATCTGCTGACAGCAATCGCATAGGCAGCGTAGGCTGACGGACGCATATATTTGATGAACTGCGCCAAGAGCATCCCGACACGACCTAACCGCCATGGCAGACATTACCAAGCAGAATGAAGCAGGGCGAGCTATTCATGATACTTCAGCGAAATACAACCCCTCATAGCATATTGAACATGGTCATTATAGCGTCCTCACTGATATTACAATTAAACCGACTTACGAAGTCATAATGAGCATAATAGACAGATTCCTTTAGAATCCAATGGAAATACACATAGAAGGCTATCTCATAACTTGGTCAATATGCGCATTGATGGTACCATTTTGTTCTTTCAGTTCAGAAACACGACTGATGATGTCTTGTTCGGCATCCTGCTCCTGAATATTATCGTTGACTTCGCTCCACATTTCTTCGAAATGGGATTGCACCATATCGTTGTAAATAAAAATGTGGTTTTGGTGGGGCATGGGCGCAGGATTTAATGGACATCAAGTGTTTGCTTGCGTTTGCGCCATTCTCGCGATTAGGAACTAAAGTGCTGTAAATCAAGTAAAGAGATGCGATGTCGTTTTTCTTTGCTTAAGATTTGCTGCTAAAAAAACGTTATTTCCCTGTTTAATGCGCATAAAATGAGCAAACAGAGTGCTCAAGTTTGGCAAAGTGAGTGCTTAAGTTCACGTAATCGAGTGCTTAAGTTGCATCAACTCGGTGCTTGACTTTTTCAAAACGGCTCGACAAAAGGAGAAGAACCGAGTTTCTGCATTCTACTTCACTCTTGGCGCTTGTCAAAACTTTTCTTGTCATACGCAAGACCTATCGGATGTATGTATGCGCTGTTATAATGATGGGTGAAAAGAGTTTTGACTTGCGAAAACACCCCAACACCCACCCATATCGCTCAGAACAACGATGAATAAAGAGAAGTTGAAGGGTGGGTGTTGGGGTGTTTTTGTAAATTCGGACGATTCGAGAGATTCTTGGTTAAAAATAAGAACACGGATTGCGGATTGAGCGAATATCAAAGTGGTGAAAAAGGACACGAAGCCAGCGAACATCACTGATACAGGCTTCAATGGACTTTCGATGTTTTTTCTGCGATTACGATGAATCGTGGAGCACTCACGATTGGTCGAAAGCCTAGTATTTTGGAATTTATGCAAACGAACATACAAAGGCGGCACCCTCGGGTGAGGATGCCGCCTTTAGCTTTGTTTGAAATATGACTTTAGTATTAAAGTCCGAGCTTCGTTTTGATTTTTGCCGTCACGTCCTCGCTGAGTGAGGGGTTGAGGTAGAAGTTCGTAGCTTGAGAGGTCTGTATCATTGTGGGGTCGAGGAGGAATGTATAGTTGCCTTCCTTGGCTACTGCTGCGATGGCTTCGTTTACGCGCTGGTAGATGGGTGCCATCTTCTGCTGCGTGGCCTCCTGGAATGCGCGCTGGTTGTCCTCGCCTGCCTGCTGAATCTTCTGCTCCATTTCGGCAAGCTCTTTCTGTGCACGCTCTACCATGTTCTTAGGCGTCTGGTCGTTGATTTCCGACTGGTACTTCTGAAGCTTTGTCTGGTACTCCTTGTACATGTCCTGCATATTGGCTTCGTAGGTCTTGCCGAGGGTCTCAAGTTCGGACTGTGCCGTCTTGTAGGCGGGCATGTTTTCAACGACGGCCTGCAGGCTGTAGCTGCCGATTTTCTGTGCCATCAAGTTCAGGGGTGCGATGAGAAGCATCGCGATAATGAGTTTCTTCATTTCAAATGTTTATTATAGATTTTTTGTTAATTATAGCCAAGTCGTGAGAGAACCTCGTTCGACACGTCGATAGCGGGAGATGCAAAGATTATGCCACTTGTCTCGGACGCGCGGTCGAGAATCATCTGGAAGCCTCGAGAGTCGGCAACGCTCTTGATGGCGTTGTAAACCTCGTCCTGAATGGGCTGGAGCAGGCTCTCGCGCTTCTTGAACAGTTCACCTTCGGGGCCGAAGTACTTCTTCTTCAGCTCGCTTGCTTCCTTTTCCTTTGCCACGATAGCCTGCTCGCGCTCCTTCTTCTGGGTTTCGGAGAGGAACACAGCCTCGTTCTGATAAGTGCGATAGAGGTTCTGAGCCTCGTTGTCGAGGGCTTCGACCTCTGCTTGCCACTTCTTCGACTGCTGGTTAAGCTGTTCGTTGGCACGCTCGTAGGCAGGGATGTTGTTCATGATGTACTCCATGTCAACGAGTGCAAACTTCTGTGCGGAGGCAAACGATGTTGCGAGTGCCATAGCCGCGAGGATTACTAACTTCTTCATTTTTTTCTTTTTTTATTATGTGTCTATCTTATTTGATTCTGCAATTTCCCGATAGTTTAATGCATCAGAACTCCTGGTTGAGGATGAAGTGAATCTGCGAGCCGCCAGCCTTCTCGCCTGCTATGCGACGCTGGAAGCCATAAGCCCAGTCGATACCAAGCATACCTATCATCGGCAACATCAGACGTACACCCACACCTGCAGAGCGCTTCATGTCGAAGGGGTTGAACTTCTTGACGTCCTGCCAAGCGTTACCACCCTCTACGAAGGCAAGGGCGAAGATGTTTGTTTGGCCTTCGAGCATCAGCGGATAGCGAAGCTCGAGCGTCATGCGGCTATAGGCGTATGCATTGTCGCCATGCAGACCTGCAAGCGAACCATTCTCATAGCCACGCAGGCCTATCGTCTCAGTTGCATATCCGTAGGTATAGCCCGACATGCCGTCGCCACCAACGTAGAAGGCTTCGAAGGGAGACTTCTTGTAGCGGTTATATGAGCCGAGGATACCAAACTCTACGCGCGACATGAGGACAGGCGCCTTCGGAACGTTCATGAGCGCTGTGAATGTGCGGAACTTGAACTTCCACTTGTTGTACTCAATCCAGCGATACTTCTGTTGTGCCTCCTTACGATAGGTAGAACTGCGCGAGTTTGTTGCGAGGTTCTTGTAGTCGATGCCATCCCAAAGGCTGTAGGGCGGCGTAGCAGTAACGGCAAACGAAAATTCTGAGCCCGTGCGTGGGAAGAATGTATTGTCAACAGAACTTCTCGACAGCGAGAGAGTGAGGTTGAAGTTGTTGCAGTTTCCGTCGGTAATAAGGAAGTACTGCCACGACTTCAGCATGTAGCGCGTATATGACAACTCCGCCATAAGCATGAAATGGTCGTCAGGCCAGCGCAAACGCTTACCAAAACCAACAGATACGCCCAACATCTTCACATACTTGTCGGGGTCGTAGTAGTTCGTATAGTTATAGTAGCTGCTATTGCTGCCATACGCTCCATAGAGGTAGGAGTTGTAGTAGTTGTTGAGATACGAATTGCTATAGTAGCGCGAGTTCACGTCAGTCATCTTATTATAATATATGCCAACGGAGAACTGGTTTGGGCGTTTTCCGCCAAACCACGGGTCGAGGAAAGACAGGGAGTAGCTCTGATAATACGTGCCGTTTGTCTGAGCATTTATCGACAAGGTCTGGCCGTCACCCTGAGGGATGAAACCCTTGCGCCTGTTGCCACGAGAAAAGAGATTCTGCATTGAGAAGTTCGTAAACTTCACACCCACCGTGCCAACGACGCCCGTAGGTCCCCAGCCTGCAGATATCTGGAACTGGTCGCCACCCTTGCTCTCAAGCGGGTAGGTTATGTCAACGGTACCATTTTCCTCATCTGGCTTAATGCTGCGATTGAGCGCACTTCCAAGCGCCTCGACATCGAACTGCTGCATCTGAGCAATCTCCATTACGGAACGCTTGATGGCCTCCATTGAGAAAAGGTCACCAGGCTTCGTGCGAAGCTCGCGGCGAATAACATTCTCATACACGCGGTCGTTGCCCGTGATGTTTACACGGTTGAACGTGGCTTGCTGGCCTTCGCGAATACGAATCTCCAAATCCACAGAGTCGCCGACGACATTAGTTTCCACAGGATCAATGCGACTGAACACGTAACCTGTGTTGTAGTAGTTGTTGTGTACTGCATCGTCGTCTGAGAAGAGGCGTTCGTTAAGGTGCTTCTGGTCATAGACGTCGCCACGGTTCATCTGCAAAATGCGTGAAAGGACTTGCGTTGGATAAAGAGTATTTCCTACCCACTCGATGTTGCGGACGTAGTAACGCTGCCCCTTGTGGATTGTCATGTAAACGTTGACATGGGCATCGTCAATAGTTTCAATGCTGTCGGCAGTAATAAGGGCATCGCGATATCCCCACGCATTCATGCGGTCGATAACGTAGCCCTTGTCCTCCTCGTACTTTTCGGGCAAGAACTTCTTCGAACGGAAGATGTTAATAAGGCTCTTCTCGTGAGTCTTCTTCATCGCACGCTTCAGCTTCCGCGCTTCCTTTTCTGTCACTCCGCTGATGTAGATGTTGGAGACCTTAATCCTTTGGTTCTTTGAAATGATAATGTCAACTATGACGCAGTTTTCGCGCGTCACGTCGTCGCGCTGGCGTATATCGACTTCAATATTCTTGAATCCCTTACCCTCGAAGTGGCGTTTGATGATTTCCTTTGCACGATCAACGAGGTCAGTCGTAATCTGACTTCCGGCAAGAAGCCCAAGCGAGCGTTCGAGATCCTGACGCTCCGTCTTCTTCACGCCCTCGTAGTTGATAGCAGAGATTCGAGGATGAGCCTTCAGCCTGATATGAAGATATGCCCTGTTCCCTATGATGCTATCGACATCGATACCAACGTCGGAGAATAGTTTCTGCGACCAATAGCGGCGCAGTGCCTCAGTAATATCGGCACCAGGTATCTCATACTCTCGGCCTATTGACAGGCCAGAAATGCTAAGAAGGAGGTCGTTGTCGAAGCCGGCAACGTCATCAACCGTTAAGCCTGCAAGGACATACCGTTCTTCATGGCCATACACGACACGTGGTTTTTCGCGCACAACCTGTGCAGACATTTGGCATACAAAGGCGAAGCCAAACAGTATCAGGAATGTAAGCTTTCTTGCGTTTATATTCTTCATGCTTTTACTTGTTCACTTGTTTTGCCGAAGCGCCTCTCGCGCTGCTGGTATTCTACTATGGCCTTGCAAAAATCCTCTTCCTGGAAATCAGGCCAAAATGTGTCGCAGAAATACAGTTCCGCGTATGCAGCCTGCCAGAGAAGGTAGTTGCTCAGTCGCACTTCACCGCCCGTACGTATGAGAAGGTCGGGGTCGGGCATGAACGACGTTGCCATCTCGCCAGCAATAGTTGCCTCGTCAATATCCTGTGGGCGAAGGTCGAGATTTCCCATGCGTATCGCTATGCGACGCACGGCTTCTGTAATCTCCCATCGCGAGGAGTAGTTAAGGGCGATGACCATCGTCATGCCCGTATTGTGCGACGTGCGTTCCTGCAACCTCAGCACTCCTGCGCGCACTTCCTTTGGTAGTCGCGTCACATCGCCGATAAGTCGCATTCGCACGTTGTTTTTCATAAACAATTCTTCCTCCATGGCGCTCAGTATGAGCGACATCAAGGCTGCCACCTCCGTCGCTGGACGGTTCCAATTCTCCGTAGAGAAAGTATAGAGCGTCAGGTATCCTACGCCCATCTGACTTGCCAACGTCGTAATCCTGCGCACAGTCTCTACACCGGCCTGGTGTCCCATGCTGCGGTCTTCGCCACGCTGTTTTGCCCAGCGTCCATTACCATCCATAATGATGGCTACGTGGCGGGGTATGCGACTTGTATCTACCTGTTCCCTATACATCTTATCTTTAATCTTTATTGCACGTTGGACAACGCGGCGAGAGGTCGTATGTTAGGCTCACAAGAGTGAGCGAATAGTGGTCTTTGTTTCTAAATTCCGAGGACTTTATCCCATGCGGAGCCTCTAAACCATCGAGATTGTCGCTCGCCGTGAAGTGGAAAGTCCAATCAAGCGAAAGGTTCAGACGTTCGCGGATTTTCCATTTCACACCCACACCCAGCGGAATGTTTGCACAGAACGTCTTGCCAGGCGTTGCATACGAGAACCCAAGACCTACCTGAATGTATGGCGTCCAACGCTTGTAACCTTGGTATCCTTGTACCCAACCATAGGGCAGGAAATGGAGTTCGAACATTCCTGCAGCATCGACGATTCCTCCGCTCAGCTTACTCCTAAGTCGTTCCTCGCCACTCTGGCTTGGATTTGCAGGATAGAAGTCGTCCACATTTTCCGTGCTTCCACTTAGCGTTTGGTATCCAAGCCGTGCCTTAATGGCCGAGCGGGGGTTGAGGGGAAAGCGGGCAACGCCCGATATTCCGACACCTGGAGAACCATAGAAACGCGAGTTGTAGTCGTTAAGCGAAAAGTCCATTCCGAGTCCACCGCCCAATTCGAGGCGATAGAACGTGTCTTCCTGCGCTTGCAGTCTCGCAATGGCTACGATAGCAAGAATCAGAATCAGGACTAATCTCTTCATTAAAGTTTATGGTTGAAAGTTTATAGTTGAGAGTTGAGAGTTTATCGTCTGCTCAGCCTTTCTGACAAGAGCCCTATAGCTAATGCCGCTCGCTGACCGTTGGTTAATGGTTATTGATTGTTGTTTAACGTAAAAGATGTTGGCACGTCTCTCCAGCCAAGGCGATTGATACGTCCATGCCATCTCTCGCCTGAACCTCCAAGCAGGATGTACGTCGTACCATTGTTTCCGACAATGCCACATACGGATGCCGACGGCATCACATTCGGACGCTTCATCGTCTTAGGATTCCACGTATGACCGCCATCGTAGCTCATATATAGGCTTGAGAGGTTTCCTGCCGCTTCGCCCATGAGCAAGAGTCCCCCATCGTAGGGCAGAAGCGTGTAGTTATCAAGCAGTGGGCATGCGTTCCCCGCCTGATTATCATCAGTAATGCGCATCCATGGATATGTTTCCCCACGATGCATGTCTATGGTTCTGCACCATACGTCGGCACGTCCGTTCTGAGTGCCTACGAAGTATATGCGTTCCTGAGTTGGATCTGCTGTTGAAGCAACTGCTACGCCGCTAACGCCAGCCTTTGGAAGTGCTCCTAATTCACGCTGATCCTTAATCCAACTCTTTCCGTTGTCGGTACTGCTGAATATCTCTTCGCCATCAGTTGCAAAGAGGACGCTCGAAGCCGCTGCGACGAGGTGGGTGTAGTGCGTTGCCTGCATGCCGTCGCTGCTCCAGTCAATGCCGTTGGAACTCTCCACTAATTGTCCTGAGGAAAGTCCATACCATTTCCCATTCATTCGCCGTACGGAGCGTACGTCAAGATTGCTATCGCCGATGGGTTGGAATGCCCAGTCTTCCAACGAAAGCGCTGGGGCTGTTACATAGTAAGGACCATCGGAGAGTCGAGCAAACACGTTCAACGTACCATCCTCGACACATCCCACGCCAGCACTCATCGTTTTGAGTTCGTCAACAACACCACCACGAGTCCATGTCGTGGAATCAGGCCATTCCTTGTGCACTCGTAATTCCACGATATAGCTACGCGTCGATATGCCATCAGTTGCATGGGTCGTGACAATACGCGGTTGGGTGAAGTCGATACTGTCGGTGGTTGTGAAGATTGTGTCCTCGCCTGTAGTCAACGACTTTATGGACGCTCTCCCCGTACATTCGAAGGAAGAGAACACCACTTTCGATATGTCTGTGCCTATCGGAAGGGAGTCGAGGTTGCATATCGTTCCCCTCAACTGGTCTATCGTCATAGGATAGTACGAACCCACGACATTGACGATATAGGTGCTGTCCCGCCCGTCGGCAGTAAGAGTTGGCATCACCCTATTGAGTCTTCCTATCACGACATTCGTGACAATGCTGTTGCCCGTAGTATCGTATTCGTAGTCATCGCCCCCTTTACAACTCAAGAGAATGAGAGTTGCGGCCAACGTCGCAAGAGCGCTTCGATATATGCTAAACTGCATCTTATAAATTCTTTGTGTGAAATACAAGGCGCAAAAATAGTGCTTGTTGCTCAAAGAGCCAAATTTATTAAGTTTTTCTAACGTTCTACTACTAATTCTTAACCTTCTGGGCTTATTATTTCGCCATACGAATCATCATAAGCTCGCTTGCTTCGTCCTCATCTTCTTCGTCATCGCCTTCTTCTACCACCTCATCAGGATCGGTAGCCTTGACACGTGTCACGACGTAGCCTTCGTCATTTGAGCGCAGGAACTTGAACGTGGCTTTCTCTATCGCTTCTTCCGCCAATGCGCTTGCCAACTCCTGACGCTGTTCCTCTGGGATGGCGCTAATCATCTGCTTCATTGTTTCGTCGGCACCGAAGTACTGTAGCCTTACGGTTTGTACGTCGGGATTTATGCTAATGGTATCGTTGTTGAATCCCCATTTGCCATCCATTACGACGAGTATCACACCATCAGTTTCGTCTTCCGACATCGAGAGTGCCACACTGCCGTTGCCACCCTCCTCAAGAGAGAGCAATAGGCTTATTTCCTCAGTCATCACGATACGCCAGCGTCCGTATATCTGTTCTTCATTCTGCACAACTTGTGCATTTGATGTTACTGCCACCAGGAGCATCATGGCTGCCGCGGCAATGCGATTAAGCTTTTTCATGTCAATGGTTATTGTTTATAGTTATTTACTTATTAGTACTGATGTCTTTCCTATCGTTCCACGGAATTGGTCGGGATATATTACAGCCAGGCTTCGCGTAGAGAAATATCTGCTGAGCTGTTCGGGGATACGCTGGAAATAGTTGTGGTACGAGATAGTTCCAGGGCGCGCCATGACGAAGATGACGATGTGGTCTTGATGCATGCGGTTTGCAACGGGGAAGTAGTCGTTCCATGATGCATATACATGTTTCTCGGCCTGCAAGTTGGGATGATGGTGCTGCCAGTGTTCTTCGAGCGCGGTAAGGGTATTCTCCGTAGCATATACGTCTATCATGCAGTCAAGTTGTGCAGAGAGTCGTGCCACACGGTCTGCCCAATGGTGAAATCCTGGTTCGTATTCTGCCTTTCTCGGCACTACGAGGTGTATGCGGCGTATCGTGTTGATAGGGATGTCGGAACGGTATATGACTATTTGGCGGTTCACTGCTTGCACGAGGTCTGTCGTTACCTTTCCGAAGAACGACTCGAACATCTTTTCTCGGCGGTGTAAGCCGATGACGAGGTCTGAAGCGTCAAGTTCCTTCATGCTGTGCGACAATCCACTGACGACGTTCACGCTCCAGCGGTTGTGCGTCTGCATTCTAACGTGGGCAGCGGCAGCAACTCGCGATGCGCGTTCCAATATATTGTTTCCATTGTTTGGATGCTCGTCGTCTTGTTCGAGGACGATATTTATTGCCGACAGCGGAGCCGTGGACATGGGGCGTCGCACCATTAGTGCAAAGTTTACGAGACTTTCTGCCGTGTCTGGATTGCTCAACGCTATGACTATGCGGTCATCCTTTTCCCTATATCGGCGAGAGAGTTCTTTTTCCTCGCTCTCTGGGCGGCTTGCCAGGCTTCTCGCCATCTTCTCCGTCGTGAAAGAACTCAATATGCAGCTGACGAGAATCAGAATCATAGCTCCGTTGAGAACCTCCTCGCCGAGCAAGTGGGAACCGTCGGGGAGCATTATGCTATTTCCTACGATTACTATGGCGAGGGTTGCCGCAGCACGACTATTGGTAAGGCCGAAAAGCAGCATACCGTCGCGTCTTGAGAGATGGTAGAAGTGCCCAGCTGTGCGGGCGGCCGCCCATTTTCCAAACGTTCCGACAAGTATCATGACGGCAGCAACCTCAAGCGCACTGACATGCAGCAGAGACCTCAGGTCCACGAGCATGCCAACACCTATGAGGAAGTACGGAATGAAGATAGCATTACCTATGAACTCGATATGGTTCATGAGCGGACTCGTTGCAGGGATGTTGCGGTTCAGCACGATTCCTACGAGGAAGGCGCCAAGTATGC
>JAEEGL011843134.1_pt1 | contig 10798 bp, 10 predicted proteins | sample 9134231 | NCBI WGS metagenome assembly JAEEGL01 (sample SAMN16246548, study PRJNA631951) | gut metagenome | biome: gut microbiome; feature: rumen; material: fiber-attached | host: Bos | place: Iran: Karaj | collected 2018-10
TGATGAGCCGGATGTACTTATCACTCTGGGGTATGTTGGCTGCCCTGCCTGCGCCGGAAATATGGAAGTTTTTGCGGCTTGCGGAATTAACAAGGTTATGTTCTGTGGGGGCGGCGGCGTTCTGGACAAGAACATTAAGGTGGGTGAGCTTCTTGTTGTAGAGGGCGCTATCCGCGATGAAGGCTTTTCTTACCGCTACATAGAACCATCAAAATATATTTATACAGACAAAGCTATTACGAAAAAGATTACTGATTATCTGACGGAATATAATATTCCGCATTTAACTGGCCTTACCTGGACAACGGACGCTATGTTCCGCGAGACCAAGGCTCTGGTAGAACGACGCAAGGCTGATGGTGCCAAGATTGTGGAAATGGAGCAATCGGGTTGTATTGCTATTGCCCAGTTCCGCAAGCTGGATTACGCTGCAATTATTTATGGTGGCGATGACGTTTCTCAGGACGAATGGGACAGTCGCCAGTGGGATAAAAGGCGGGGAATTCGCTATAACCTTGTGAATCTTTGCCGTAGTCTGGTAAAAGTTTTTTAGGCGGATTTGGGGCTCTTGGGATGCACTTTGTTCAGGCTAAAACAATTTTAACTCCTCACAGCATGAACATTTACCGCGGATGCACTCACGGCTGCATTTACTGCGATTCGCGGAGTAAGTGCTACCAGTTTACCCATGATTTTGAAGATATTGAGGTAAAAGAAAATGCGGTGGAGCTGCTGGAAGCAACTTTGCAGAAAAAGCGTAAGCGATGCATGATTGGAACGGGCTCTATGTGCGACCCTTACATTCCGCTGGAAAAGGAACTTTGCCTGATGCGACGTTGTCTGGAAGTGATTGACCGCCATAATTTTGGAGTGACAGTACTGACTAAGTCTGACCTGGTGATGCGGGACCTGGATATTTTGGCGCGGATTAACAAAAAGACTAAGGCTGTGGTGCAGATGACGCTGACTACTGCGGACGACGAGCTATGCCGTAAGATTGAACCGGGCGTCTGCCCGACCAGCCGGCGCTTTGAGGCCCTGTGTGCCTGCCGCGATGCGGGTATTCCTACGGTTGTGTGGTTCAGCCCGCTTCTGCCTTTTATTAATGATACAAGGGAAAACCTTGAGGGCATTGTAGACTACTGCGTGCGCGCTGGTGTTAAGGCTATTATCTGCTTTGGCATTGGACTTACTTTGCGCGAAGGGAACCGGGAGTATTTTTATGCTGCGCTGGATAGGTGGTGGCCTGGGGGCGCGGGCTCTGTGGGACGCGGGCCTGGTTTGAAGGAGCGCTACATTAAGACTTACGGGTATGATTATGTAGTGTCCAGCCCGCGCGAGCGAGAACTTATGTCTTATCTGGGCCAGCTCTGCCAGAAAAACGGCATAATGCTTGGCACAGACAGCGTTTTTAAGTGGATGGAAGAGTTTCCGGAAGGGGAGCCCTGGCAGGGGGAGTTGTTTTAGAGGCCCTTTTCGATTTCCCCTGTGTAATCCAAAATGCCGCCAAATTCAATCAGATTTGTATATCCTAAATCAAGCAGACTTTGAGCTGCAATTTTACTTCGTCTGCCACTTCTACAGTAGATTAGAATCATCTGATTTTTATCAGGCAAAACCTTTGCGGCACTTTCAGCAGATATAGTTTCCATGGTAAGGAGGACGGCACCTGGAATGTGGCCGGCACTATATTCATCATTACGGCGGACATCGACAACAATTGCATCAGGATTTTTCTTTGCAAGTTCAATTCCTTCAGCCATCGAAACCATCTTAAATTTTGCCGACTCGGTGTTTGCGGGTTTTGCAGTACAACTTGGAAGCATCAACATAAAAATCGCAATTAAAATAAATGTCTTTTTCATATTTGCCTCACTTCCTATTATATCGATTTTTTACTATAATAAAAATCACGGGGCTGTAGCTCACCTGGCTAGAGCGCTACAATGGCATTGTAGAGGTAGTGGGTTCAAGTCCCATCAGCTCCAATTTATTTCAAAATTTCTTCAATCTTATCTAAAATCAACAAATCCGCCGGCAACCAATCAACAGAGCGTAAATTTTCCCTTGAAAGCCATTTGGCAGATTCATGTTCAAGCAGCTTGAGCTCCCCAGAAATAATAGTGCACAAAATGCAATGCATGGTCAGATGGAAAGTTGGGTAATCGTAATCTACAACGCCAAGGATTTTTTCTGCGCGAACTTCTGTTGCAAGTTCTTCGCGGATTTCACGGACGATGCAGGCTTCGGGTGTTTCGTGTGCTTCGAGTTTCCCGCCAGGAAATTCCCACCAGCCTTTCCAGTCGCCGTAACCACGCTGGGTGGCAAAGATTTCTTTTTGCTGAGTAGTTGGATTTGTGCGGAGAATGATGGCTCCGCTGACTGTTACTTGTTTCATTTCTTTAACATCTCCATAAGTTCCTGGGCGTTTTGGGCGCCGTTGCCTTCGGGGTGATTGTTGAAGTAGACCTGGACTTTGCGGTGGGCGGAGGTGGCTGACTGAATTATGGGAAGGAACTTGGCGAGTTCGTTGGTGGAATAGTTGTAATTGTAGCGGGCGCTGGGGTTTGACTGAGGGGCATCGGGGGACGAGGCATACCAGGCGTCGGCATTGCGGCCGTGGAGGCGGATGTAGAGGTTTGGACCGATGAAGGACGAATAAAGGCTGTTCTGAAAATCGGTAGCTGGCAGGGCGGACAAGTTGGGCATATCGCAAAATGCTACGGAGGCATTTCGTTGGAGCAATCCCTCAAAAACTGATTCGCGGATCCATTCTTTGTGGCGGAACTCGATGACGACAGGGAAGCCTTCAAAAGCGGCGATAAGGCGGGCGAGGTAGATTCGGTTTTCGTTTGTGTAATGATAGCTCTGCGGGAACTGAAAGAGGATGGCACAGAGTTTGTCTTTTTCCTGCAGGGGGCGGAGGGCCTGCTTAAAATCATCTGCGGCGGTCTGCCATGCAGGGGTAACTTCGTGAGTGAGCAGGCGGTTTGCTTTTATACTGAAATTGAGATTGCCCTGACTCCGCTCGCAAAATGAAAGAAGCCGGTCGGCTGTGGGCATGTTGTAAAATGTGTTGTTCAGCTCCACGGCATTGAACTTTGTTGCATAATAAGCGAGAAAATCTGTACGTTTTATTTCCGGCGGGTAAAAAACGCCTTTCCACTCGGGGTAGTCGTATCCGCTGGTGCCGATCAGAATGGCTACCATAGGGGTATTATAGGGGATTTTTGGGGGAAATGCATAGAAAAATATGGTAAAATAATCACAAGGAAATCAAAATGACAGAAGAAACAATAAACCGAATCCGAAAATTCACCGCAGACCGCGACTGGGATCAGTACCATACACCTGCAAATCTTGCCAAGTCCATCTCGATTGAGGCAAATGAACTTCTGGAATGCTTTCAGTGGAGTGATAAAGATTATGATTTGCAGCATGTGAAGGAAGAGCTTGCCGATGTTATGGTTTACTGCCGCAATCTGCTGGATAAGCTTGGGCTGGACGAAGACGAAATCATCAACATGAAAATGACGATGAACGAAGCTAAATATCCTGTGGAAAAAGCCAAGGGAAGCAACAAAAAATATACGGAGCTGTGAGGGAACAAACTATGGGACAAATCAAAATTATTAAAGGCGACATCACAAAACTGAGCTGCGACGCAATCGTAAACGCCGCTAATTCCAGTCTGCTTGGCGGTGGTGGGGTTGATGGCGCCATTCATTACGCTGCCGGTCCGGAACTTCTGGCTGAATGCCGTACTCTTGGCGGCTGCAGAACCGGTGAGGCAAAAATCACGAAGGGATATAAGCTTCCATCCCGCTTTGTGATTCACACTGTGGGCCCAATTTATTACGAACATTCACCTGCTGACTCCGAGGCACTTCTGACCGCCTGCTACGAAAAATCTTTGAACCTTGCCAAGGAAAAAGGCCTCAGGACAATCGCTTTCCCTCTGATTTCCGCCGGCGTTTACGGATATCCGCAGCGAGAGGCAATAAAAGTTGCGATTGAGATAATGAAACTGCACCAAGGGGAGTTTGATGAGATTACGCTGGTGCTGTTTGGGGAGAGGGAGTTTGGGGTTGCTAAGGAAGATTATGGGGAATTATATTGAAGGTGTCTTGGGGCAGAATACCAGTATTTTTGACCTTATTTGTCCATTAAGGTTCAGTAAGCTTCAGTTAAAAACAAAAAACCACTCATTTCTGAGTGGTCTGTTATAGCGGGGGCAGGACTCGAACCTGCGACCTCTGGGTTATGAGAAGTGTAGGTCATGCTCTCGCCAGATATAACTGACTTCAGTCAGCTTCATTAGGTTATATTTCAACTCTATAGTTATCTTATATCACGAAAATCTTCTGAAATCAACTCTATTGAAGTTTATTGGCTTTTATTACGAATACAAATTACGGATAATTTTTACGGACAAAATCGACCGTCGGGAATTTTGCTATACGATTCAAGTTTTGAATCATATTAGTTTCATAAATTCCTCATATGACTTTGAGCCCTTCTTGTTATTACAGCCAAAGCAGCATGCAACTACATTCTCTTTGATATTTGCCACACCTTTTCAAAGTGGCATATAATGATCTAGAGTTCTATTCGAATCATTTAATTCACAACCACATTGCCCTGTTTTGAAATTTCCAGGCTTTTCACAGCCCACAATCAATGTTACTAAATGAAAACATTTATGGTTTTGCATATGAAGTAAAAAATGATCCGAAAAAAAGTTCAATAATTTATATTATCCTTTTTTAATTACAATTGTGCCGGTTGTATTTAAATTTATAACCGTCACAAAAAAGATAAACATATTTATGTCTTTAGCATAGTACATACTCAGATTTGAATAATAATATTATGTAGGCCACTTAGGTTAATTTTCGAATTACTTGTGATTCCTAATATTTCGAGCATATCATCTATAAAGAAACTGTCATAAGTCTGGAAATCTGTTCCAAGTTCTTTATCAAGTTCGCCAAGTTCATCCCAATTACAGATACAGGCATGATATCTTGCTAAAGGATATTTGTGATTTCCAGTTATCTGTTTAATTTTTTTTACAGTTTCTATATCTGTGCCTATTAATCCTTCTGTCCGGTTAAATGCAGTCCATCGATCATGTTCAATGATTGCAAATTTTTTTACAAAAGCAGGATCCTTCTTGATGGAATTATGCTTTTCAATTAGTTTTTGTTGTGCACTGATTTCTTCCTGATTTGCTTGCTCAGCAGCTTTTATTCCATAACCCATCAATAATAATCTATATTTATAATGAAGTGCATTTGCTCTGTTAGAGCGGCGTTCTTTTTCATTTGAATAATAAAGTCTTATCAGCTCTTCTTTCGAAGGATGAAAATCAGGATTGTATTTTGTCTGGTAAGAATTACTTACATTCAATGCAATCATTTCAAGGTCTGATTTAACCAGTGATTTATAGTTATATATTGAATTAGATTCACCAAAATAAAAGAAATTAAAACCTGTAGATTCATTAATCAGTTTCAGATTTTTTTGTTTAAAAATATTGGATGACAGAACAGAAATATTCGGTTTGTTTTTGAGTTCTATATCGTAACGTATAAAGAGACTCCGAAGATAAGAGGCTGTCCTGAAATTCTCTTCATCATTGTCTGAAGCAACCACAATATAATTTGTAGCCAATATTTCTTTTTCAATTATTGAAGGTAATTCATTTGTTGAAATATCTCCATCAAAAAACTTAAGATCATAATGACCATCAGTTACTTCAGGATACTCTCGCATAAACTGTGATTCAAACTTTGAAGCAGTCTTATCAATAACTGAAACTGACAATTTGTATTCATCGCCAAGCTGCCCACACCATATAATTGCCTTTATAATTTCCTGTGATATTTTGTTTGTTCCGAGGACCAAAGCATTTATATTTTTGTTCTTTCCTTTAAGTACACTTGTTAACGGATTTGAATACAACAAATCATATGCAATTCTTATAGCAGGGTCTATTAAAATTATATTAACAAAACCTTTATTTAATTGAGTAATTATTTCAATTGCTTCACTTTGAGAGGTGAGTGTAAAAATTTTTATATGTTTTTGATATTCCTGCTTAAATAGTAAGGATTTACTAACAAGATCTACCGAAACAGAAAGATTCTTGTCTTCATCATAATAAAATTCAAAAAAACAAACATCATGCTTAGATGCATGTAACAGTTCTATTTCCGAAGCTTCTAATACCAGATATTTTTCTTCTTTTGCATTTTCAATCAGATTAGAATCTGAGTCTTTTTTATTACAGAAAACAATTAAAACCTTTTTATGCTCTGACTTGATTGTTTTTGCAAGCCGCAGATTGTTTTCTGAAAGATTTGAAAAGTAAAATACATCCCGCTTCTTTCGTAAAAATCTGTATTTGCATTTTGTAAGAAAAGTTTCAAAGAATGAAAGAATAAATCCACCGGCAGCAAATGGCATTAAATAGCAGAGGCATACACAAAAAACATGGTAAAAGACTGAGATTTTTGTAGATTCTTCAACCCAGAAGTTATAATCTGCATCCAGAGTACTAAGCTGTATGGCAGATAGCAGTACTGTTACCAGAGGAAGCTTTTCGTTTATATCAGCATTTAAATTATATTGAATAATTATTGGAATGAGTGTAAAAACAGCAACAAAAATCATCCCACCTGTAAAAATTCGGAAACCTTTTGAGAAACCTCCTTTTTGGAAAAATGAAAAGAAGATAGTTATCAATAAAACTGATATTGCTAAAATACTAAAGCCCAATAACATTAAACAAACCGCCAGTGATTATAATGAATTATTCGCTATATTCTTCAATTTTATTCTGGGCAGGCTCATATCCCAAGTCTACAGCTTCAGATAATAAAGCCTTGGCTCTTTCTACTAATTCGCTATAGCAATAAACGATATTGTCATCATCCAATTCATCTTCAGGATATAAAAACTTCCAAAGTTCATTTATATCAGCACGTAAATAAAAACAGGCAAAGTTATATTTCCATATACCAACAGGATCTTCTTCAGCATTTTCTTTGTACAGACTGTAAGCTTTTTCAAGGTCCTTATCAACACCAATTCCATTTTCATAACAACGGGCTACTTCATTTATGGCATTTGTCAGATGCTGATCAGCTGCCTTTTTATACCACTCATAGGCTTTTTTGAAATCTACACTTGTCCCATTTCCTGTTTCATAACAAATACCAAGCTGCATTTGAACAAAACTATCATGACTTACTGATTCTTCCTGAACAAGCTCTTCAAAGCCTTTTGGAGGCTGTGCTTCAGACTTATCGTTTGAAGTTGACACAGAAGCATTTGATCTTTCATTCTCTTTATTTAATAAGGACTGAAGTTCTTTCAGAATTAAATGAAAATAATTGTTCTTTTCGGTTACGTCAAACCACTGACACAAAGCAAAAACATATCGTAGAGTATTGTTATATGGTTGAGTAGTACATTTCAGACTGAACAACTTTTTATTTTCAGCATTTGCTAATTCTGCTTCCCGTTTAATCTGATCTGAACTATTGGCTGCTTCTGTATATACAAGAAAAAAGATTTCAGATTCTGATATGGCTGCTGGAATCATTTCTGTGTACGATTCTCCCGAAGGAATTGAATTCCGGCTATAAAAACATTTTATGCCATTAGCAGTCAGATATTCATATAAAGGGGTTACAAGCGCATCCTGATCTTTACTGGAATGACTAAGAAAAACATCATACTTCATTTTTTTTGCCTCAATATTGGATTTTAAATCTTCTAGTATTATAACCGCGTATTAACTTTCAGGCAATTTTTTTGATTTAGATAGTATTCTTTTAATATTTCAAGATAAAGAGTGCTCCAACGGCGATACGTTGGTCGGAAATCCAATAGAGTGAAACGGATTGGTCCATCCAAGTGAAACTTGGTCGTTAGGGGAGGGAAAAGCCGAAGGATAAGATTCCATTTTGTCAGAAAGCCATTTTGTCCGTTAGGACTGGCTTTCTTGACTGGAATTGTAATCCTGAAGGATTTGGGAGGGGCGGCGAAATGCCCCTCCGCGGTTTCTAAAGGGTGCAACTCTTTGCCCGAACGAAGTGAGTGGTCGAAGCGAAGAGCCCAGTACGAAATTGATGGACGCAAAACACGCATGTGTGCGGCTGTCAATTTCAGTGCGGGGTACACTCAAATTGACAACAATTTGGGTGTATGAGTTTCTCCTGAGAGGAGAAACTCGCATATGTGCGGGAATTAAAAAAGCAGCCGAAAAAGTCAGCTGCCTATAATATTCGAAAATAATTTAACTTATTAACCAGTTTTTATCGTATTCTGATAGATTATCGTATCCATGATACAATAATTCTTCATAGGCTCTTCTTCTTTGATAATTTACAGTACCACGATCCATACCTGTTATTTTTGCAAATGCAGGCATAAGCCTCTTTATAAATTCACAGTTTTTGTTTTGTAATTTTTCTTTATGCTGATCAAAATTTGCAATTATGGCTTTAATAAAAAAAAGCTGCTTAAATGCTTTTGGAAATCTGAAGACTTCTTGAGAATCATTTCTGATTTGGGTCCATATTTTAATTTTGTTGATATTAAGCCAATCTTCTTTGGTATACCTGCTTAAGTTTTCATCAAAATAAGAATCTTTATTCTCATTTTGTATTAGTTCAATATTTCTTTCTGCATTGATTATATTTATGTATAAATTTAGAAGAAATGATAAAACCTCTAATTCATCCAGAATAACTTGCTGATATTCTGGATGTGAGAAGAAATACCACTTATATTCATCCTCACGAACATAGTGTTCTCAGTTTTGAGAAAAAGGTATTTTTTCATTTGGTCTATATGAAGTAATCTTATCTAAGAATTCATATTTCAATATATGCATTTTTTTCTTCTTATTTTTACGCTAAACAAGCAACTTTTACATTTACTGGTTCATGCTGCATAGCAAGCCATAATGTGAGTTTCATCTGCATTGCCATCCAGCTTTCTGGACTTGTCCCTGTTGCCCTTGCAATGCGTATTGCCATTTCTGGGCTTAATGCAGATTTTTCATTTACAAATTCCGAGAGAGTCTTTCTTGTAACGCCAAGCATTTCTGCAGCATCAGTGATATTGATACCAAGTGGTTCAAGTACATCTTTTAAGAATACTTCGCCTGGATGAGTTGGTCTTCTAGTCATAATATCCTCCTAGTGATAATCCTGATAATCAACAAGAATTGCATCTTGTCCTTCAAAATAAAAAGTCACGCGCCAGTTTCCATTTACTGTTACGGACCACATTTCTTTTTCTTGTCCCTGTAATTGATGCAGTCGATATCCTGGTAAGTTCATATCCTGCGGATTTATACTTGCATCCAGACGGTCAAGGATTCGTCCAAGTTTGGAAGCGTGTTCTGGAATAATTCCAGCTTTACTTCCTGTTTCGAAAAAATCTTTTAGACCTTTATGTCTCCATGATTTTATCATAATTAATTTTACTCCTGTAACGTGTAACGTGTCAAGTTATACATATTGTTTATGTACGCTTTTATCCAATATGTTCAGCTTTATTGATTATTGGTAAGAAAAGTTTTTCTTGTACTGTACTCAGTTTATCCAACGCTCTCTCTTTTTCCATATGTTCAGAATAATGATCTAACATAAACTCTGTACTATGGCCAGAACCAGTCATAACAACTCTCTTATCTTGAATTAAATCACTTATACGACTACACCAAAGATGTCGCCATGCATGAAAGCAAATCTCTTCTGGATTTGAATAGCCTATAGATTGTAATGCTCTATGAAGATATTTCAGCCAGTTTTTTGGATCTGTCGGTTTTCCAGGATTTAGGCCGTAGAAAACAAATCCTTTTAAGCCTTCATTATGTGGATTCATTTTCGCTTGGAATAATAACATATCTCTAAGTACAGTTGGGATTTTTATTTCACGCTCAGTATTTGTTTTGGTTTCTTTTAGACCTTCATATTTGGACCATGAATGTTTTATGTATAATCTATCAAGTCCAATATCCTCAAGACGTAATGCAGCAATTTCACCTTGACGCATGCCTGTGTAAAAAGCAACCATGTTTGCTAGTCTGGCTGTATCGTTTTCCCAATCTGCACAGAATACAGCCATAGCTTGTTCAAGCGTAAGAACTTTTCGTTTTGGAGATTTTGCAGAACACTTGATAATTCCTTCATAGCAATTTATGTCTGTATAACCATGAAAGTATGCCCATTTCATTGGAATGGTAATTGCACTTACAATTGAGTTAATTGTTTTAGGAGCTAGACTATAAATATTGTCTGCAGAAAAAATAGCTGTAATATCTTCTCTGGTTATTTCTCCTAGCATTTTATTCTCTAGAGTAGGGTACCAATATTTCCTTATTCGAGTGAGAAGAGCCATACAATAATCTCTGTGTATGGATTGTTTTCGAGACAGCTTTTCTTTTACATAAGGGGATTTATCATAGTCCCAGAAATTTTCAATAAAGTCCTTAAAAGGAATTGTTTTTTTAGCGGATGAAGAAAGGACATAAGATTTTATAAAATCTCTGTCTTTTAGTGTCTCTACGATTTTTTGAATCTCGCTTTCAGTAAAGTCAAAGTTTCGAAGATTATTAAAAAATGCAATTTTATCAACGGATGGGCTTTTAGATTTTTTAGCGTTTGTTCGTTCAGGAATGTTGCCGTTCACAACCCATTCCATTACAACTTTCTCAGCATCGGCACGATTCTTACAACCTGTGCTTTTTCTGTTTGCATGAGAACCATCTGGTAAA
>JAEEGL011932186.1_pt1 | contig 10798 bp, 6 predicted proteins | sample 9134231 | NCBI WGS metagenome assembly JAEEGL01 (sample SAMN16246548, study PRJNA631951) | gut metagenome | biome: gut microbiome; feature: rumen; material: fiber-attached | host: Bos | place: Iran: Karaj | collected 2018-10
AACAAAACAAATTTCATACAAGTATGAGTAACATTTGCAAGACAGTAACCTTGCGTACACGTAAGATAAAGAAAGGTACGCAACTGAGCTTCTACCTTGACTACTACCCTGGCTACAGGGATGAGTCAACCATGAAGGTACAGCGACATGAGTCACTTGGCATTTACATCTTTGCCAAGCCTAAGAATCAGCGCGAGAGGGACTACAACGAGCGCATGACAGAGAAAGCCGAAGCATTGCGATGCCGACGCTATGAGAGTATCGTAAACGAACGCTACGACTTCTTCGACAAGAACAAGTTGAAAGGAGATTTCCTTGCCTACTTCAAGATGAAGGCCGATAAGAAGAATTGCAAGTGGCAGCATGTCTATAAACACTTCAACCGTTTCTGTAACGGTAAGTGTCGTTTCGATGAAATCAACGTTGACCTCTGCAACAGATTTCGTGACTACCTGCTGACCGCTCCACAGACCATTCACACGGAGCACAAGCTTCACATTAACTCTGTGGCTGGCTATTGGTCTACCTTCCGTGCCGTACTCCACACCGCCTACAGGGAACATAAGATTCTGGAGAATCCCAATGGCTTCTTGGAACGGATTGACACTATCCCAACAGAGAAGGAACATCTGTCCAAGGATGAACTCGTCAGACTGGCGAACACTCCTTGTGAATTTCCTGTTCTGAAGACCGCTTTTCTCTTTGCCTGTCTGACAGGACTGAGAAAGAGTGACATTCGTCAACTTACATGGGAAAACATACAGCCATACGGCGATGGAGGCATGTACGTCACCCTTCGTATGCAGAAGACCAAGGAATTGGTGAACAATCCTATCAGTGACGAGGCTCTGGAACTGATTGGCGGCAGCGGAACAGGTAAGGTATTTGAAGGCTTTACGGACAAGATGACGCAGACACCTTTGAAGAACTGGCTCAAAGCTGCTGGCATCACCAAGAAAATCTCGTTCCATTGCAGCCGTCACACCTTCGGCTCATTACAGGTGGATGCAGGTACAAGTGTTTATACCGTGCAGCACATGTTGGGACACAAGAATGTTTCTACCACTCAGATCTATGCCAACATGGCTGATGACAGCAAGCGTGAGAGCGTCAACCGCATCACGCTGAAGCCAAAGATAACTCCACAGCTAAAGGTCGTCGGACAAGGCTAAACATATTTCTTGGTTCTATTTCGTCCGGAAATGAAACCAAAGATGCTTTTTCAGGTCGCAAACACAGGAAAATGAGAACCAAACAGAATTGGCTCTCATTTTTCGTTATACCTTTGTCTTGCAGACGAACAACGGCAAAAAAGAAAGAAAAAGGCCGAGTATGAAAATCATACTCTGTTAAAGTATGATTCATAAATAAGCATAAATCATTGGCCTATAGGCAAAAGGCCTGTACGCCATGTACAAAATTCTTCTTAACTTTGCACCGCGTTTTCAGAAATAAGGAACAATAACAAGAAAAGACAATGAAAATAGATTCTCCATCTTCAATCACTTCACGGGAGGCATCCATCTGACTCGAATGGATTTCCACGAGAATACTGCCAGGCGTTGCAGTACTCCTTCTTTCAATTCCACTATGCCAGTGGGCAGATTCCATCCTGCCCGATGACATTGTCCCTGTCTATATCATATACCTGATGTCTGCAACAGTCCTATGGTCAGCATACATGGCTATGCAGTATGCTTTCGTTGGAATAGCGCAGATGAGAAAAACCAAGAAGAAGGATTCTATAGACACCTATCCCAACGAAAAAGATGGGCAAGTTCCTATTCTTTTTTTGGAGGCAAAGTCCATTGCTGCAGAGTCAAATGTGACTGAGGACGTTTGCGATGCCGAGGTGGTCGAGGAGATTGCCGAGGATATAACAATTGCAAATACTAAGGTCATAGAAGAAGCCAATCCCGGCAATGAGCCATCCACTGTTTCGGTCGCCCCAGCCAGCTCGACCTATCAGCAGGGTATTGATGACTTCTATCAGAGTCAGGCAGAAAGCCAGAAGAGGAAACTGGAAACCATTCAGGAATACATCTGCTACATCATGTCTCCTTTTGTCTATGAGGAGGACATGGACGAGTTCTGCACCGACCTTTTGAGATTTGCCATGGATCACAGCTACCGTCCAGAAGCTGAGTGGAAGAGATACAAGACTAAGCTGAGCAGCTTCGATGTCCGCCATCTGGTATGGAACATTGCCACAAGATTGGGACTCGGCAAAGGCAAAATTTACAGCAACGATGATTGCGCCTGTTATATCGAACGTCGTTTTGCTTCATTGTGCAAGATGGTTAATGGAGAACCGTTGTCACATAATACACTCAGGAATCTGACAGTCACATCAAACAGTGACCAGATTCATTGCGATTATCCAGGAAAAGACGGATTGCTGTTCCATATCCCTTCACAGCTAGGTCAAGAGAAAGACAGAGGCTAATCTCTCTCTCCAATCTGGAATCAATACTTAAACATCACATCATGGGCCATATCAGTGGGAAATCTAATGGTGATTCTCTTCATGAGTTCTACTCTACTTCGAAAATCGCTATTTAGAAACAGCTAGAAGAAGACCCAGTTCCATCAATCAAGAAATAGACTAATGATGACCTACCGATGGAAAAGTTCTAGATGGATGGTGTCAGCCAATTCAGTGAAAGTGAACTGTTGGCCATCATCATTGGCAATTGATCGAAGGAGTTTCCAACCGTAGATTTCATGAATTAGATGCTAGATGACTGAGGCAATGACCTTCCAAATTTTGTATTGAGCCATAGTAAAAAGAATATCGTCATTAAAGCACATGTCCCAACTGCAAGCAGATGAGACACGATATAATCTTTTTATAGTGCAGATGGGGGCAACGGGGCTTCCCAGAAACACTTCTGCGATATAAAGATAGGATTAAATATACAAGTTTATTATCTAATTGTTCACAAATAACATCACTTTAATTTCGTATTAACTCGAATTCCCTTCTTTGTCTCTGAATATGAAGATATGTAATCTCTTTCCTTCAGCACTTTCACTAACCGCCAGGACTCTTCGTTATTTGGCAATTCAGGTTTCTTCCCCTTCTCTGCAATATATTTGTAGGGTAAGTGCAATGTCTCTATGAGAGCGGTAATAACGTCTTCATCAAACACATTCTTCTCCAATGTATAATTCATCACTCTTAACCTTTCGTCTGGCATATTTGTCAGCCTCATTACTTTCAACAGGAAGTCCTTGTTAAGCATTATCTCCTGCTTATTGAGAATAAACATAATCTCATCAGCCAATTCTTCAGTCAAGATAGAAACATCGAAACAAGGGATAATAGATGCTTTCTCACTAATCGTTAGGCTTGATCTCAAAAGACCTACAGCTGCCTCGGCGCTATACTCTACAGCCTCAGGCTTTTTCAGCCATTCTCGTTTATGTTTAAGTAAGTAAGCCATCAATGCAGAAGGTGAATAATGGCTTATGAAACTCTCCGTATTCTCTACCGTGTAATGTAACATCCCCCTCTCATTAAGCACTATCGCACGACGCTCCTCAATTGAAGGAACGCCTTTCTCATAATACCATCTATCAAAACATCCAACAATTCTAGTAAACGACTCAAAGCCCAAATCATCTGTACCTATAAACTGAGCAAGTAGATTCCTTACATTCTCAGAGGATAATTGATCAATTCCTTGCATAGCAAGTTCATCAGAATGTTTGTCAACGAATGCTATCAACGTTGTATCTGCTTTCTTCTCGCTCACCTCGTTCAGATAGTGAACCACGTTCTCCCAACTTACTTCCACCACGTCACATTTCAAAGCCAAGGTCTTAAGGTCTTTTTGCTCTGCCTGCTCAAGGTCTATCTTATTCTGTTGCTTCTTCAAATATGCTATTTTTCCCACTTCCATCACTTGGGCATCCAGCAGTATACCCAATATAGCATCTACACTCTCTTTTTCTGATTCAGGTGCGGCAAAAACTGTCTTAATACACTGCCCAAGGTTTTCTTCCACCCGTTCAATCAGCTGCTCGTGCTCAGTTTGATTAACAAGAGTGTATGACACGGAATCAAGATCCATTTCAAGAAGATAACCCACAAGAACCTCTACGTTATGTCGCGTTAGTTTATATGCATTGGTATCTGCTACAGCATTTAAAATATCTCTTGACACAACATTCAGTTCCTCAAACTGATATTCCCCGTTTCCTATAAGAGTGCACCAGTGTTCTGCATCGATATCGAGTAAATTATCAGTCATAAAAACAAAGTGCTCATTCAGCCACTTTCTGCTTCCCTCACAGCTCTGTTCTTTTTCCGCATATTTAAACCAACTCAATTTCAAACTCTGTTTGTCATCATCTTTACTTTCCCAAGCACTCCATTGACTCTTGTGCTGGTCAAACAATAGTGGAAAAACAACATCCTGCCGACACCCTTTTTGATAATACGCTGCAATGAAATCATATTTCTTTCCATCTATTGCTGTTCTAAGTATAACCAGCATGCGCATCTTATTCATACGGTCTGCCTGGTGCTCTGCCAAATAGTCAACAAGATCAATATTCAGAATCGCATTCTTCCGATAAACTGATTTGGGAATCTCATCAAGGCAAGCCTCTACGTTATTGATATGATAATCGTATGGATGTGCCTTGTTTAGTTTCAAGTCTAGCACAAAATCCCAATCGTGAGCATCTATGAAGTTAGCATAGAAATAAGAAATGTAGTCATAGTAGTTCTCGTCAATATATCCCTTCACCACCAGAAACTCAATCATTCGTGGCACATTAAGCTTGGTATATGCTTCTACTGAACCATAATCAATCGTACCCATTATCTGACTGAGAGTTTGCGACCGGATGTCATCCTTTCGGATATCAATAAAGTCAGAATTCTCAAGTTCCTCAAATGCTGTTCTAAGGTTATCCAATCGCTCATGATAGTTTTTTGATGAATCTATATTTTCCTCTATGTTTTCAAAAGAAATATCTGCTGATGCCTGTCTAGTCTGTCCACCATAGTAGCCGCCATTAGTATCTATGTAGGTGTACTTTATACTTTTATTGTTTATTAGCTTCTCAAAAAGTTTTTCATTTGCAGCAATATCTTTAATACTATAGTTGCTATCCCCAATTCTTATATGCTGCATCGTAGAAATCAACTGCTCCCTATAGCCCTCCAAATAGATTCTTCTTAGTTCTGTTTCCTTTAGATGCCTTTCCTTTTGGTGGCTTTCTTGAAGTTCACGCTTTCTCTTGTTTTCCTCTTCCAGTTCCTCTATCTTGGCTGCAACAAACGTTTCTTTCAAATTTAGCAGTTTATAAACCATGCCTTTGCAGTCGTGCAAATCAGCAAAGTCTTGGGGATAAAAGTTCTTATACACTATCATTCCCAACAGCTTTTCGCTGCTAATGCCCGCCGAGAGTTTCCCCCTATATTGAACATACTCGTTTGCAATGTTTTTCAAAAGTCGCATATCGTACAAGAAAAAGCCCAATTCTTGTAAATGATGGTCAGAAATCTCTGTCACGCCACGTCTCTGCAATTCCTCTTTTAACTGATTCTTAGCGTTAGAGCGATTGATTACGGGTATTACAGTTGTGATATAGTCAAAACACTTCACCCGCTCTGCATCCTGAAACATATCGTCTCTTACAGCATATACGAAGAAAATCTTCCGCTCTATTACCTTCGATTCATTCAGAAGTAAATTCAATTCACGCAACTTCAAGAATATGTCAATGGATTCAAACCTGTCTAAGTCTTCAAGCATCACCACATCATAGTCCGTCTTCTCAAAAAAATACAGAATTTCATCTAAATGCTTGTTGAAGATGGAGGTGTTCTCCACTATCTCAATCTCACCATCTTTTAAATTGAGTTTATTCAAACGGCTGTTGCTTACTGCCGGTACAATCATTGAAATGGCCTCGTATGCAAACCAGAGTAGATAAATGATGCTCAAGCTGTCACCTACAACATTCATCCATTCTCTGCCAAACACTTTGCAAAGCCATTCCACTCTTAGAAAAGAAGGCTCGAAGATTATAATAATAGCAAGTACCGCCAGTATTATGGCTAAAGTTATCTCACATACACGTTTGCTTGTTAGATGGAAAATCCGCTTAAATCGCGAATTTGGAAGAACCTCTTGTTTTTCCTTGTAAATGAGCTGCTGAAGTATACTATATTCTATCAGCCTGTCCAGATTCAGTTTTGAGAGTTCCTCTTCGTTATTCTCGTCTGTCCCTTTCCCTTTTTTCTCTTTCGCTATGGCATCCGACGGTTTGAGTGTAGCTAAAGAAATGTTGAGGTAATGGTGTTCAGGATAGTCTTCCTTGAGTGTTATAAGAATCGAACTCTTTCCAGAACCATACGGCCCGGTCAACGCGATATTTGTTGCATCTCCTTTATGAAGTCGCTCCTTAATATCACGCACACTCTGGTAAGCCTTTTCATCAGGATTGATCCGCTTAGGCTGCAGGCTCTCCTGAGTTATTACTTCTTTGTCATCGTGTAACTCTTCGTTTATTATTTGTCCATTAATCATTTTTTCAATTAAGATTACATCATACAACTATTCTCGTAATTTCTCCACATAACAAATCATAAACATTCTCTCTTAACATGCTATAAGAGACAATAGTTCCTAATGTATTTGAACTATATTAAGAATCTTAGATATACTTTCCTCTATTTCTTCCGGCAACGGTATAGGACGATATGCTAGTTGACTAAGTTCGTTGGAATAATGAGTACTTAACTCTTTCCAAAGTTGTGGAAAGTTCTTAAGCAAAGGAGCATCTTCGATATCATGCCCTTGCCAACCTTCGGGGGTATCAAAGACCGCTTGATCGTGTTTCCATAGTTCATTTAAGTCTGATACAAAATCACTGTTAAGATAAGTACGACATTCTTGGTCGTTTGACAGAGCATGAAGATCATAAAAATGACGAATTTTCTCTTTTAATCCTTCAATGGGCTGAGGTGTAAAGGAGAAACGTAGTAAAGACACCAACTTCTCACAAACTGTACGTCGTTTATCTAGGACATTCAATTCAAATGGGACCATATCCCACTTTTCAATAAGTTCTTCTTTGTCTGTTTCTCTTAAAAACTGCGTTATAAAGCTTTCTATCGTCAACCTTACATATGGAAATGGATTAGCGAAAGAATTGATTTCCACGATAACATAGTTACCAAGAAGTTGCATACGCGAATCATTTTCAATTAACGTACTCTTGTATGAATGATATGTCTTTCTGTATCGAGACCCTTTGCTAGTCTTTCCAGGCATGTCAGTTTCAGGAATCCCCTTTGTCATCCCCTTATTTACCTTTGAAATCAAGGTCTTTATTTGATTGCCGTTCATTCCATCTGCAAGTACTGCAACATCAATATCACTTGAGAATCGATCTATAAGTCCATATCCCTTGGACAATGAAGTTCCACCCTTCCAGACTATGTTGTTTGCCTGAGGGGTTCTTGATAGTTGTTGTAGAATCTTGGTTATCCAATAATCCTTTTCTATATAAATAGCAGCAATGTTAAGGCGTTCGGAAGCTGCACGAATAGCATCTGAAAACTGTTGCGTATTATTATCGAGTGTCATATAATTCTGAAATTATTAGTTGATAATACTCTCTTTGTCAAGCCAACTTTATATACAGTAATAGGGTTAAGTGTATCTCTTAAAACACGGGCGCGTTCTTCATCAAACAAATCTTCTATGATGGCTCCAACAATGGCCCTTGTCATGGGATTATACTTCATGGCAAGCTTAACCATCGAATCAATACTTTTATCATCTAGAGATTTCATGATTTCTCTAATTCTATTATATGAGCTATCAGGTGTTGAGTCAGGAATACGCTTAATACTTTTTATAGAATCAAGTAATTGGAGTAAAGGAATGTTATTTTTTGATATCTGATTGGCTTGTTGAACAAAACGGATTGAATACATCCCCCTGCGGGTATTGTTCTTTTTCCCTTTCACGCCAATCTCAATGACGTTGGATATCTGTGTGGTAAGACCTAACTGCCCAAAAATGGAAACTCCTGTCAAATAACCTACTATCTTACCTTCTTTTTCCAATAAGTCCTTTACGACCTCTTGTTGGCTCGGCTTTAAGTTCCCAAACATAGTTTGTTTTGGCTTATAAAACCGACCCTTAGAAAGCCGTTGAATAACACCCGTGTCCGCCATACGGTTCAATTTGCGTATAACATTAGCACTAGACTCGGGAGGTAATCCCAAATCTCTGTACGTGAAAACATAGTCCGTACGGAATGAATTCACAGCCTGTTCTATAGCCTTTGACTGTAACATATAATACTTTCGAATAAAAATTTGGTGCAAAGATACGAATTTTGTCTTGTTTTTAAGCCATAAAACAAAACAAAAGTGATTATAAAGGGCAACTTTTAACAATTATGAAGGTTTATCTATCAAAAAGCAATATTTTGTCATGTTTCTAAGCCATAAAACAAGACAAAAAAATAATAATGAATCCTTATTCGAGCTAAATCTATTAAATTATTTATTATCATTTGGGGTTATTTGGAACAATTCTGTTCGGCTGTTTGGTGCACTTTCGTTCGGCCATTTGGCTGAATTAATATTTATTAGATAAGTTTAAAAAATACGATATTCTAAAAATACATGCGCTATCTCCTGCTCTGATTAATACCGTCAAGTCGCAAGAGTCGATAGACTATTGACTTAGATTTAATACAAAAGTATTGTTGTATTGCTGAAATTGTCAGTCCACTTTTTTATAAAGTACTATAGGCAACTATCTTATCTTTCGGTGTACCCTTTGGCATACCGAACTTCTTTCCTTTTCATTTTGCTTCAGCGCGACCTGATTTACATCTCTCGATGATAATACTCCTCTCAAACTCTGCAAGGGCAGCATAGACGTTCATAAACATACCAGAGTTTGTAATGGATCGATATTATCTTTCAATGAAATAATGGTAATGTCACGCTTCTGCAAAACTTTGGTGTTGCTCTGATGTGTCTATATCTTTTTGCGCTGAAATCTTACGCCAGAAACTATCGAAATCCCAATTGTCATTCATTATACATACATGTTCGATGTTATCAAAATCCGCTTCAAAATCTTGTTTTAACCACGAATAACAGCCTAAAACAAGGCTCAACTGCGTGAATGTTTCGTGATGCACCAGTTACGAAACAGTGGCTTGCCCTCTGATTCGTAACGAGGTTCCTTTGCAGCACGATTCCACTAAAGGATCGTGTATGCAAATGAATAAAGAACCACTTACGTTCAATGACCTTCCGCAGGTCGTTGCCGAACTTCGGGATGAAGTATCGGGCATGAAGGCATTACTGCTGAACCTTCAGAACAGACCAACTCAGCAGAGAGAGAACAGACACCGCCCTGTCACGCCAGAGCAGGTTGCCGACTACACAAACATTCCCCTTGCGACCATCTATCAGAAACTCGCGAACAGGGAAATCCCCGGCACCAAGCCTGGCAAGCGATGGGTCATCTACCTTGACGAGATAGACAAGTGGCTGGAGGCGAACCGAAAGAATCCCATTCCTTTGACGGATCAGGAGCAGAACGCTAAAATCCTTGCATCGCACAAACGCAAGCCGAACAAATCCACTTGGAATGATGACCCTATTGTGAAACCATTGAAAGAGGATGATTTTCAAAATTAAACAACTATGGACAACCAAAAGATTCATTATTGCTTCATCCTGTCAGCAGAACAGATGAGGTATCTCCGCAGCAAGAAGTACAAGATTGACCGCATGGAATGCTTCATGTCTCTTGTTGCTCTTGCTGAGCGTGAAACGAAACTGGTATCGATAAGCAAGACTCAACAAGTTGAAATCTTGCCCGGCCAAATCATGATTGACAACACAGAGCTTGCAAGGCTATGGGACAAGGATCGTAAGACCGTCCCCAAGATTCTGGATGCTATGGAATTCTTGGGGATTTCCTCTTCGCAGAAAGTAGGAGATAACCGCATCCATACGCTTCATGCTTTGTCTGGCTGGTATGTGGATGGCTGTTTCATCAAGACCCAGTTCGCAACAAAAAGGAATGCCAATGGTACTGCAATCTTCACCGAGGAAGTTCCACCTGCAAGGGTCATCACTATCGAGGTGTATGATGACAAAAGGGTGAATGGGGAAAGTCCTGACTCAGACGGTGACAAATCACCAGACGGAAACATGACCGTAAATCCATCTACCAATGGCAATGTTTCCCAGCCATCACTACAATCTAATGATAGTGACAATGTAGGGAAATCTGTGAAGGATGGAAAAACCTCCGATTCTTCTCAGAACAACATTTCCCATCAGTCTGCTGACATCCCTTCTTCGCATGTAGAAGCCGATGGCAGTCAGAATGAAGGGAAAAGAAATGACGAACCATCAGCACAGCAAGAAGGGCAGTCGCCACAGCCAGACGGCATCCCATCTGGAGGCAATGTAGGCTACGGTCAGAAGTCTAATGGCTATGACAACCCTAACGGCTTCCATAGCGACAAGTGACAACCTTGAAGGACTCTGGTCTGCGCCCTGCACCGCCCAACCATCCCAAGGGAAGTTTACCGATGCAGGATGCCAGACAAGCTACAAAGCACCTCAAAGCCCTGACGGGAACTTTGCTGTTAAAAGACCCGCTATTTTAGAGGGACTTTTCGAGAAATCCTTTTGTAGTACAAAACAGGTGTCCCTGTTGTTGCACTTCCAAAAGTTTCTCGGGCTACTCGCAGGCTCGCAGACCTTGTCCTTCTTTATAACAGTTTTATA
>JAEEGL012238961.1_pt1 | contig 10798 bp, 5 predicted proteins | sample 9134231 | NCBI WGS metagenome assembly JAEEGL01 (sample SAMN16246548, study PRJNA631951) | gut metagenome | biome: gut microbiome; feature: rumen; material: fiber-attached | host: Bos | place: Iran: Karaj | collected 2018-10
ATCCGCACTATGGCTGAGGAGGGGGACCGGCGCGCCGCCCTTGTGGAAAAGGTGATATCCGACCCCGCCAATATGCTTTCGGCAATTCTTATCGGAAACAACATAGTAAACATTTCCGCTTCATCCCTTGCCACCACCCTTGCCATTCGCTTTATGGGAAGTGTGGGTGCCGGAGTTGCAACAGGCATACTTACAATTTTGATCCTGATCTTTGGTGAGATCACCCCTAAAAACTCCGCCCGGATCCATTCCCTTGAAATATCTTTAAGATCGGCCCGCTTCATTTTATTTTTGATGAAGTTATTACATCCGGTGATCATTTTTATAAACGCCCTTTCAAGAGGTGTCATGAGGCTTTTGGGTAATTCCCCTGAAGAAGTAGCCATGGGAATGACCCCCAAGGAGATACAGACTTTGGTGGATGAAAGCCACCAGTCCGGAGCCATTGAAACGGATGAAAAGGACTATATCCACAACCTTTTTGATTTTTCCACTTCCGTTGTAAAAAAGGTGATGATCCCCAGGATAGATATGTGCATGGCAGATGTTAACTGGACTTATGATAAGCTTATGGAGGAGTTCTCCAGCGAGATGTACACCAGGATCCCTGTCTATGAGGAGGACTCCGATCATATCATTGGAGTGCTTAATATGAAGGATCTTTTGCTTTTATCTGATGACAGGGAAAACTTTAAGATCAGAAATCACATCAGGGATGCGTTTTTTACTTACGAGCAGAAAAATGTGTCAGATCTTTTTGAGGAGATGAGGGAAAATTCAATTTCACTTGCCATCGTGTTAGATGAGTATGGCGCAGTGGCGGGAATGGTGACCCTGGAAGATCTGCTTGAAGAGCTGGTGGGTGAGATCAGGGATGAGTACGATGAGGACGAGGAGGATGCCATCATTGAGATATCCGAAAACGAGTATCTGGTATCTGGGTCCCTTAATCTGGATGACATCCGGGATCGGCTTGGGCTTTTGTTTGTTTCCGAGGATTATGATACCATAGGCGGATATCTGACCGGGGAGTTTAACCATTTCCCCAAGCCGGGGGAGACCTTTGTGACGGAGGATGCGGTGATATTAAAGGTGGCTTCGGTAAACGGCCATCGCATAGAAAAAGTGATAGTGAGGATGCCGGCCCCGAAAAAAGAGGAGACCGGCCAGGACTCAGAATAATACCATAAAAGAAGTTTATAATAGACCTTACCTGGTTCAGTGTTCTGAGACAAACGGTCAAAAGACCATTGACAAAAAGTATTTGCAGATAGGAGTATGAGATGAGAAAAAAAATACTGGCGATATGTTTGGGAGCAGTGATGGCACTTACGATCACATCCTGTGGGAAGCCCGATGCTGATGGGGATGACTATAATACAACCCTTTATGTTGATGAGGCAGATGAGGGAGGCCTTGAGATAGGGCTTGAGGATGCGGCTCCCGGGGATTTTGCGGGTACCGGCATAGAGATAAATGAGGACCATCCTTTTATGGTGATTAGTTCAGACTTTGAGGGAGACGGGTATGTTGAGCTCAGGTATGTCCTTGCTGAGGATGAGGATATTGATACAATGCCGGATCTGGATTATGATAACCCATACCGTGTACTTGAGATCCACGGACACGAGGGAGGCTTTTTTGACATGGAGCCTGGGTTTTACCATCTGAAGGTTACGGTGTTTGATTCCAAATTAACCGGTAAGGTATTTTGCCGTGAGGGTAAGGATGAGGATGGATACACCCCAGCAGGCACCACAAATATCCATGAAGAGGATGATTCGGATATCGAGGATGACGATGATGACACAGAAGATGATTCGGATATCGAAGAGGCAGCAGGTGATGAAGCGGACAGCGGAAATACAGACTACTCCGTGGCGGTCGATCCTTCGGTGGCGGATGTAAAAGCAGTGGAGGAATATGCAAAAAAGGCAAAGGAAGCCATATTAGATGAGGATATTGACTGGATAGTTTCCAATGCCAGATATCCCTTTAGCCTTGTGGGGCAGGAGATAGAGGATGCGGATGCATTAAAAGCCGCATTGGAGGCGGATGACTCCCCCATAAAGTCCGAGGCTTTCAAGTCCAAGGTCACCGGACTTGACACAACGGATCTGTTTGCAAATTATCAGGGAGTGATGTTAGGAGACGGCGAGATATGGTTCGGAGAGTTTGGCGAGGATGATGCACAGGGACTGTATCTTTTTACGATCAACGGAGTGTGATGTTTTCTTGCAAAATATTCCGGGTGAAAGTATAATATAATCTTGAAAAACCTTGATTTTACGCCCATGGAGGTAATTATGAACGCCACCCGGTTTACTAACAGTATCCGCGAGCACCAGAATCTTTCAACTATCCTTGTCTGCGCTGCAGGCATTATCTTAAACTTGTTGTTAGGGCGCATTGTTACCTCATTTGGCCTGCCCCTTTATTTAGATACGGCAGGCACCATTACGGTGGCCGTTTTGGGCGGATATCTGCCGGGAGTGCTGGTGGGCTTTGCAACAAATATAATAAAAAGCATTGGCACCCCATCATCACTTTACTATGGTGCCATCAATGTTTTGATCGCATTTTTTGCCACACTTATTGCAGATAACGGTTGGTTTAAAAAGATAAGAGGTATTATCGGATCCATTTTTATATTCTCCCTTATCGGAGGGGGATTAGGATCCCTAATACCTCTTTTTATGGACGGACTAAGCTTCTACAGCGAATCCTTAAGCGGCGTTATTTCCAGATATATCTTCCTTGATCCCACCGTCTCCCATGTCATTTCAAGCATCATTATGGACATCCCGGACAAGGCGGTCACCGTTATAATAGTTCTTGTTCTGCTCCGTATCATTCCGGAAAAATATTACCACCATTTCTGTTTCAGGTTTTGGCTCCAGGCGCCTATCCCCGAGGATTACTCTGTTTATGAGGACAAAAACAGGATCCGTACAAATAACCGGCTTTTATCCTTAAAGGCAAAGGTTGTTTTAGTTCTCGGTTTATCACTTCTTTCCATTGCTATTATCGGAACCACCATAAGTCTGGCAATTTACCAAAAGACAGTTATCAAAGAACATACACGCATAGCCCAGGGAACGGCTAACATTGCCGCAAGCGTTATAAAGCCTGATCAGGTCACCGGATATTTGATCACCGGAGGCCACAATCCGGATTACTGGGCATTGCAGGAGCATATAAAAACCATTCTTTTCAGTTCTGCCGACATAGAATCAATCTTTTTATACAGGGTTCAAAATGACGGATATCATGTTATTTTGGAGATCAACGCAGATAATACTCCTGTGCCTGTGATCGGAACAGTTATCCCTTTTGATAGCGAAACATCTGCGCAGCGATCCTTCCTTTTAGCCGGAAAGGATATAGATCCTGTCATATCAAGTGAAGAGGACGGGGAGTATCTTACAGCCTATAAGCCTGTTTTTAACGATCAGGGTGACTGCGTCTGCTATGTGGGGGCAGTTGTGGACATGAGTCATCTGTCAGAAATAGTCAGAAGCTTTCTGGCTGAGATGGTTTCCATTTTCCTGGGATTTTTCATTCTGCTTTTGGTATTCGTGACCTGGCTTTTACAGTATCATGTCATTTTCCCCATCAATACCATTACTCAGTGTCTGGACCGATTTGCCGTTACCGATGACTCTCAGGAGTCAGTGGATGACAATGTAAAAAATGTCCGCCGCCTGGATATACGTACCGGCGACGAGATAGAGATGCTTTACAGCTCCATTTGCCAGATGTCACTAAGGCAGGCGGAGCAGATGAGAAATGTAAGACGGCTTTCGGATTCCACCGCAAAAATGCAGGACGGACTCATCATCACCATGGCAGACATGGTGGAAAATCGCGACTCCGATACCGGAGCACACATCCAGAAAACTGCAGCCTATGTGAGGATAATCGTAGAGGGTCTGAGAAAAAAGGGCTACTATTCAGAAAAGGTTACAGCCAAGTTTATCTCCGACGTGGTAAGGTCCGCGCCGCTTCACGATGTGGGAAAGATTAATATTTCCGATGGCATTTTAAACAAGCCCGGCAAGCTTACCGAAGAGGAGTATGAGATCATGAAGACCCATACCACCGCTGGCAAGCAGATCATGGAGGATGCCATCAGTACCGTTAAGGGAGAAAACTATTTAAAGGAGGCCCGTAACATGGCCGCCTATCATCACGAGCGCTGGGACGGCAAAGGCTATCCCGAGGGACTTCACGGGGAGGTCATCCCTCTTTCCGCCCGGATCATGGCAGTGGCGGATGTTTTTGATGCCCTTACATCCCCACGTGTTTATAAACCCGCCTTCCCACTTGATAAGGCGCTTTCCATAATCGAAGAGGGAAAGGGCACCCAGTTCGACCCTAAGTGTGTGGAGGTATTTATGGAAAACCTTCCCGAGGTCAAGGTCATTTTGGGTAAATACAACAGGGAAGCGGAAGGGAGGTTTTAAATGGCTATGATAGTTTTGCTGGCAGGCTTAAGCAATTTAGCCAGAACAGCCCTTATGATCCTTTTGATCATCGCTGCAGTGGTAGCCACTGCTTTCATCGTTTGGCGCATTTTGGAAAAAACGGTCATCCGCCGTCAGTACGAGGAGATAATGCAGGCAAAGGAAGAGGCGGAGCGGGCCAATACAGCCAAGTCCAGATTTTTGGCAAACATGTCCCATGAGATCAGAACCCCCATCAATACCATCATGGGCATGAATGAAATGGTATTAAGAGAGGATGCCACCGGTGTACCGAAGCCCTATTTCATTTCAATGATGAACTACTCATTGGACATCCGCAATGCCACAGAGTCGCTGCTTTCCCTGATAAATGATATCCTGGATATGTCAAAGATCGAGTCCGGGAAAATGCATCTTGTGGAGCAGGAGTACAATACCCAGGATATGCTCAGATCCATCGTATCCATGATCAGGATGAGGAGTAACGAAAAGGAGCTTATCTTTGATGTGGTGATCGACGAGATACTTCCCACCAGACTTTACGGTGATTTCGGCAAGATCAAGCAGGTGGTCTTAAACCTTCTTACAAATGCATTAAAGTATACCGACGCCGGCGGGTTTTCCCTTATCGTATCCATGGATGAGAGGCATGATGACGAGTGCAGTGTCCGTTTTTCCGTAAAGGATACGGGTATAGGCGTTAAAGAGGAGGATATGGACAAGCTCTTTTCCGCTTACGAGAGACTGGATGAGGAGAAAAACAGCGGTATCCAGGGTACCGGCTTAGGCCTTGATATTTCCCGCAGGTTTGCGGAGCTTATGGGTGGAAGCCTAATTTGCGAAAGTACCTATGGAGAGGGTTCGGAGTTTATATTTACCGTGACACAGAAGATAGCCGATCCCACACCCATTGGCATTTTCATGGAGCATGATGACAGCACCAGAAAGGGTCCTTATGTGCCCCAGTTCATCGCTCCCGATGCCGATATTCTCGTGGTGGATGACACCCCCATGAACCTTAGCGTTATTAAGGGGCTTTTAAAGCCCACCAGGGTTTTTGTTACCACGGCCACAAGCGGGGTGGAGTGTCTTGAAAAGATAAAGGAGACCAATTTCAATATTGTACTTTTGGACCATATGATGCCGGGGATGGACGGACTTGAGACAGTGGCAAAGATCAGGGAGGACTATCCCAATCTGCCGGTTTACGCCCTTACAGCCAATGCCGCTTCGGGGGAGGAGTTTTATATTTCAAAGGGATTTAACGGCTATCTTTCAAAGCCCATAGACTCCCTTGTTTTGGAAAAGACCATTATGACGCATCTTCCCGAGGAGACCATGGAAAAGCCTACCCAGGCGGATGCAGTAATGGACCTTACGGAGATCCCCGAAAACCTGCTTTGGATAAAGGAAACCGATGGAATAAATGTGGATGTGGGTATCAAAAATTCCGGAGGCATATCCAATTTTATTTTCTCCTTAAACCTGTTTTACGATACCATTGACGATAACAGCAGGGTCATAAGCTCATCTCTTGAAGAGGGCAATTTAAGGCTGTATACCATAAAGGTCCACTCGCTGAAAAGCTCTGCCCGGATCACGGGTGCCACAGACCTTTCGGAGCTTGCGGCACAGCTTGAGGATGCCGGAAACAGGGAGGATATGGACTTTATTCTGCGAAACACCCCCAGGCTTTTGTCCGATTATGAAGAGTTTAAGGAAAAGCTTAGTGGCATAAAGGAGGAGTCGGACAACGAGGATAAGGAAATGATCCCGGAAAATACCCTAAAGGACGCTTATGAGGCACTTTCAGAGGTTATACCCATGATGGATTACGATTCCGTGGAAATGATCTTAGGTGAGGTGTTTGAGTACAGACTGCCTCCTGAGGATGAGAAAAAGCTTAAAGAGCTTCAAAAGAGACTTAAGGAAATTGACTGGGAGGGCATGAAGTCCCTATTGTTATAAGAATGCCTGCTGGCATTCTCTGAAGTTGTCATGCTTCGCAAGACAACAACCTGTTGTAAGAATGCCTGCCGGCATTCTCTGAAGTTGTCATGCTTCGCAAGACAACAACCGAATAGATATTTGGGAGAGGACTATGTTTGATCTTATCAGAAATAATCAACTGGATATAATGCTTTTTTTATGCGGAGCCTGCGGTATTCTTATCCTTTTGCTCATCAACACCCGGTTTCTTTCCCCCAGCAGAAAGAGGATACTCATCTTTATGGAAACGGTGGCCCTGCTTTTGCTCTGGTTTGACAGACAGGCATATATCCACGCCGCAGATCCCACTGCAACCGGATATATCATGGTACGCATCAGCAATTTTTTGGTCTACTTTTTAACCTCCGCAATAGTTTTGGGATTAAACCTCTATCTGAAAGACTATCTTAAAAATGAGGGTGGGCAAGCCGTTCTTCCCAAGAGGGTAATGATCGTTGAGGTAATGGCCGTTTTAGGGATGATAATGTCCGTAATATCGGCTTTTACCGGACTGTATTATTATTTTGACGAAAGCAATAAGTATCACCGGGGCGACGGATTCATCATCGCCTACATCATCCCCGTTATCTGTCCCATCATGGTCTATACGGTAATCAGGCAGTATAAAAAAATATTCAGCCGACTTATCTACATATCCATGGTGCTTTATATTTTTGTTCCCATAACCATGGGAGTGATCCAGATCTTTGCCTATGGAATTTCCATAGTGAATATGTCCATGGTGGTGGTTTCCATTTCCCTTTATTTCTTCACCTATCTGGATCTGAATAATGATGTGGAGCGCGCGCATAAGATCGAGATGGAGCATATGGCAGGTGAAAACATCCGTATGAAAAGGCTGTTTGACCAGACCGCAAATGCCTTTGTATCGGCGGTGGAAAAAAAGGATGATTTTTCCAGGGGCAATGCGGTAAAAGTGGCGGAATATGCAAGGATGATCGCTGAAAAACTTGGGAAGGATGAGGAATACTGTGAGAGGGCATATTACACCGCACTGCTTCATGATGTGGGACTCATCGGAATCCCGGACAGTGTTATAAAAAATGAGGGTGATCCGGACGAGCAGGATCAACAGATCATGAGACAAAAGCCATTGATCGGAGAGGAGATACTTTCCTCCATTACCGAGTATCCATATCTTAGTATAGGCGCCCATTATTCCCATGAAAGATACAACGGCACAGGCTATCCGGAGGGTCTTAAGGGGGAGGATATTCCCGAGATCGCCCGGCTTGTGGCGGTTGCGGATGCCTATGTTTCCATGACCTCAAAAAAGAGATTCCGTGATGCGCGTCCCGACTTTATTGCCAGGGAAAATTTTGTCATGGGCTCGGGGCTCGAATATGATCCACAGTTTGCTGATATGATGGTAAGGATTTTGGATATGGGATTGGGACAGAATGCCTCCGGGGCGGACGATATACTTGAGGATGAACTTAAATGTGAAAAATATAAAGAAAACAGATCCGCAGCCATACTCATTGGCAGAGAAGTTACGCGTATCAGCTTTTTGGCCGAGGACATCCGGAGCGACAAGGCGGATTTTTCTGCTCCGTCCATCATTTTGTTTGACTCCTTTGACAAGCATGTTCACAGCAAGAAAAAGAGCATAGGAGAGTACCAGTATCTCGAATATGGTGAGATATGGTTTGATGAGCATATGATATGTACGGCTGCCCGCAAGATGGTTATCACGGATATTACCAAAAATGATAAGGCTGATCCTTCCGGTAAGTATGAGATAGTTGCCGGGCGGTTTGGGGACCATATGAAGCTTAGGATGACAGGCCCTGAGTATGTAAAAGAGATCACGGTGGCACTTCCCGACAGTACTAAGGCGGCTTATATCGCTCTTACAGGTGAGCATTGCAGGCTTTACGACATCACTTCCGAGCATACAGGCGATGTGGTAAAGGAAGGTGATATCCCAAGGATTTCTGATGTGATAAACTATCTCGACCACATGGAATCGGATATCAAAAATATTCAGATCGACCGGCCGCGCTCAGCTGCAACTCCCGGTGTGGAGATCAAAGATCATGTCAGGATCGCCTTTCATACCATGAGCCTGCCCGGGGCTTCACTGGTGTGGCACTGTCCCTATGTGGTCCTTTTCTATTCCGATGACGGACTTTTGGGCGGCAAGAACTACAAGCAATTTAATGAGCTTAAGATAAACGGGGAAAACAACGGGGAAAATGAAAACTGCAAGACAACATTTTCCATGAAAAAAACGGATGACTTCCCCGGCTGGGATGTGTGGAAGGATAAAAATAAAGAGGGGTTGGATTGTGTGCTGGAGTTTGAGAAAAAGGGCAACCAGGTAAGTCTTGTTACTGAAACCTTGGGAATCAGGATGGAGAGTACCTCTGTTTTGAATGAGCCTTCAAAGGTTTATGTGTCCATCACCGGCGATCAGGTGGTTTTGACAGATATCAGGGTGATATGATAACAAGGTAATGTGATAAAGTATTTGAAAAATCATTTCACTTCAGTTAAAATTACTCCTGTTTGAATATGATCGAGGATATGTACTTTAGATCATAAATAAAAATTGAGGAGAAAAACACATGACAACTTCACAGATTGGAATCATTATCGCAATTCTGGTTTATCTGGCCGGAATGCTGCTGGTGGGATTTGTAAGCTCCAAAAACACAAATGATGTAAAGGACTTCTATCTCGGCGGCAGAAAGTTAGGTCCCTTTGTTACAGCCATGAGCGCGGAAGCCTCAGATATGAGCTCATATCTTTTGATGGGTGTGCCGGGTCTGGCATATCTTACGGGTATTGCAGATGCAGGTTGGACTGCAGCGGGACTTATCGTAGGCACCTATCTTAACTGGTTGTTTACAGCCAGGCGCCTCAGAAACTACACCGGCTCTCTTGATGCCATTACCATCCCGGATTACTTTAAAAAGAGATTTCAGGATAGTTCCAATGTAATACTTTGCATAGGCGCCATCTTTATCCTGGTATTTTTCGTGCCATACACAGCTTCGGGATTTTCGGCCTGCGGCAAGCTGTTTTCCTCTCTTTTCGGAGTAAACTACCAGCTGGCCATGATCACATCCGCAGTTATCATCATAGGATACACCACAACAGGTGGATTTTTGGCGGCTTCCAAAACTGACTTTATCCAGTCCATAGTAATGACCATTGCCCTCATCTTTGTTTTGGTATATGGTGTTACCTCGGCAGGAGGTATGTCCGGAGTAATAGAAAATGCAAAGGTGTTTCCCGGGTATTTGGATATAAATGCCACCTATGACAATGCGGCAAATGCGGCAGTACCCTATGGAATTTTTAACAAGGTTACCATGTTCTGCTGGGGACTGGGATACTTTGGAATGCCTCATATCCTGCTTCGTTTCATGGCTATAAGGGATGCAGGGGAGTTAAAGATCTCAAGACGCATCGCTTCTGTATGGGTTTTGTTTTCCCTTTGGATCGCAGTATTCTTGGGAGTAGTGGGACGGTCCATGTCCCAGGCCGGTGTGCTTAAAAGCCTCGTAGATGAGGAAAACCCCGGAAGCTCCGCCCTTGCGGAAACACTTGTGGTGGTACTTGCAGACAAGATCAGTCAGCACGGACTTTTCTTTGCCCTTCTTGCAGGGTTAGTGCTTGCGGGCATTTTGGCATCCACAATGTCCACCGCAGACTCACAGCTTATTGCGGCATCCTCATCGGTTTCCGAAAACATCATCCAGGAGACCTTTGGAGTAAAGCTTTCCGAAAGAGCTGCCATGCTTACTGCCAGAGCCACTTTGATAGGCGTGGCTGTGCTTGCCATTTTCATAGCCTGGAATCCAAACAGCTCCATTTTCGGAATAGTATCATTTGCATGGGCAGGCTTCGGCGCGGTATTCGGTCCCATCATGATCCTTTCACTTTACTGGAAGCGTACCAATAAATATGGAGCCATTGCGGGAATGATAACGGGTGGCCTTACGGTTTTCCTTTGGAAATACCTGGTGCGTCCAATGGGTGGTGTATGGGATCTCTATGAGCTGGCACCGGCATTTTTGGTGGCTATCATTGTCATAGTCATAGTAAGCCTTATGACACCTCCTCCGGAGAAGGAGATAGTGGATAAATTTGAGCAGGTTGCGAAATTATAGTCATAGCATTATTAGAACACAGGTGGCAGGCCCGCCTGTGTTTTTTGTTGTGTTGTCATCCTAGTACAGCGAAAAATAATTAACCAGCCATATCGCGCCGCCTATGCACTATCTGGCACACATACCGAATCCTCGACGTAGCCCGCTACGTCTACGTTTCGGTATGGCACCATACAGCACATATTCGGCACGATATAGCCA
>JAEEGL012479518.1_pt1 | contig 10798 bp, 5 predicted proteins | sample 9134231 | NCBI WGS metagenome assembly JAEEGL01 (sample SAMN16246548, study PRJNA631951) | gut metagenome | biome: gut microbiome; feature: rumen; material: fiber-attached | host: Bos | place: Iran: Karaj | collected 2018-10
CTCCATTGCTCGCCAATCTTGTCGGAGGTGGCCAGCCGCAAAGCGCCGTTCCGTCCCTTGGGAACAGCCAGATAACGTTTATTTGCCAACTCGTTCTCATAGAGCATGGCACCGCTCTTGTCGTTGGTGTGATAGGTGCTTGCATAAGTGTCTATGCGTCCGTTTTCACGGCTGAACTGAATGACGCTTAGTATGTCATCCTTATTACATACCATGCTGTCAATGATGACGATATGCTCGGTTGCATGAAGTTTCAGTGTAATCTGCTGCGCTAGCTCCAGCAAGTCATCACAGGCTTGCGTTGACTGTTTCTTTTTGGCCAAGACGTTCTTCTCCTTCTCCAGTATTTGCTGTGCCGTGGCGACATCATAGAGGCTGAGGGCATGGCGAGCCTGGTCAAGGGGAGACGTGACAGGGTCCGCATTCTGTTTCTTGGCAGAAGCCCTGTCCGTGTTTCGAGCTCTTGCCATGACGCGTGCTTTGCTGCGCGCGGTGGTGCGTCTGTGGTTGCGTTGTGCCGAGGCGGGATTCCAGGCAAGGGAGAGGATGAGGGCGAAGATGAGGAGGTGCTTCATAGATTTGTGAGGAGTGTGGAGGAAGGAAGAAAACCGCGGCGGTACCTGCTGCCTGCGCGAAAGAGTGAGGTTGAACACGAAAAAGGGCGGGCTGCGACGATGTCGCAGCCCACGCAAAGGTTGGTTAATGGGAGAGGTATTCGTGCATGGCTGCAGCGGCACGGCGACCATCGCCCATAGCGAGGATGACGGTGGCACCACCTCGTACGATGTCTCCTCCGGCAAAGATGGTCGGGATGTTTGTTTGCATACCGTCGTTGACTACGATGGTGTTCTTGCGACCGAGTTCCAAGCCATTAATGCTGGTGGGGACGATGGGATTGGGTGAGACACCAACAGCAACGATGGCCTGATCTATTTCTATTGTTTCTGTGGCACCAGGGATGGGCTGCGGTGAACGTCGGCCGCTGGCGTCGGGTTCGCCCAATTCCATTTTCTGAAGGACGACGGCGCGGACATTGCCTTGTTCATCGGCAAGATATTCGATGGGGTTATGGAGCGTCAAGAATTCGATGCCCTCTTCTTTGGCGTGCTTGACCTCTTCCAAACGTGCTGGCATCTCGGCCTCGCTGCGGCGATAGGCGATGAACACACGCTCGGCTCCCAGACGTTTTGCGGTACGGCAGGAGTCCATGGCGGTGTTGCCACCGCCCACCACCATCACGTGCTTTGCGCGGTGGATGGGGGTGTCTGTGTCTGCACTGGAGGCATCCATGAGATTCACACGCGTGAGGTATTCATTGGATGAGAGGATGCCTTTGAGGTTCTCGCCAGGTATGTTCATGAAGTTGGGAAGACCAGCGCCAGAGCCTACGAAGATGCCAGCAAAGCCTTCACTCTTTAGTTCATCAACGGTGATGGTCTTTCCTATGATACAATCCTTTATGAACTTTACGCCCATCTTTTCGAGGTTCTGAATCTCCACATCCACGATGGCATTTGGCAGTCGGAATTCGGGGATGCCATACTTGAGAACGCCACCAATCTCATGCAGGGCCTCGAAGACTGTGACGTCATAACCCAGCTTGATCATGTCGCCTGCGAAGGAGAGGCCCGATGGACCAGACCCCACAACGGCAATTTTCTTGCCATTAGCTGGGGCGCATTCTGGAACGGACATATTGCCGCTCTCACGTTCGTAGTCGGCAGCGAAACGTTCCAAATAACCGATGGCCACGGCGGGCTCGTTCATCTTCAGGTGGATGCAACGAGCCTCGCACTGTTTCTCCTGCGGACAGACGCGACCGCAGACAGCAGGCAGTGCAGAGGTCTGTTTCAATACTTTGGCAGCACCGAGAATGTTGCCGCGCTCGATGTTCTTGATAAAGGAGGGGATTTGAATGTTCACGGGGCAGCCTTCCATGCAGGTGGGCTTGGCGCAGTCGAGGCAGCGTCGTGCTTCCTGCTGTGCCTGCTCCAGGGTGAGGCCCTGGTTGACTTCCTCGGTACGAGTGGTGGCGCGATACGCGGGGTCGAGTTCGGTCATTTTCACTCGGGGAATGGCGGTGCGCTCTTTGGCTTTCAAACTGGAGCGGAGTTCGGTGCGCCAGGGGGCGGTGCGGTCGGTGAGGGAATCATTCTCGGCGCAAATATGCGCCGCACCCAACCCAAGGGAAGAGGAAACGGCGGAAACGGAATCCCTGTCAGGGGAACAGCTGGGCACTGACTCAGCAGAGGGGGCAGTGCCGGTTGCTGATGAGGGTGCAGTACCCGTTGCCGATGAAGGTGCAGTGCTGGTTGCTGATGAGGGTGCAGTGACCGTTGCTGATGAGGGTGCAGCGCCGGTTGTTGGTGCCGAGGATACAGATGCAGCGGTGCTTTCGGTGAGGGAGGGTGTTGCGGCGGTTGCTGTTGTAGCGGTTGCTGTTGCGGCGCTGAAGGCAGTCAGGGCGGCTTGCTCTTCGGGTTTGAAAGCGGTCATTCGAGACAGCATCTCGTCGAAATCAACGGCGTGGCCGTCGAACTCGGGACCATCTACACAGACGAAGCGGGTTTTTCCACCCACGGTGATGCGGCATGCACCGCACATGCCAGTGCCGTCCACCATAATGGTGTTGAGGGAGACATCGGTGCTGATGCCGTATTTCTTGGTGAGCAGGCAGCAGAATTTCATCATGATGGCTGGGCCGATGGCGAAAACCTTATCCACCTTTTCTCTTTGGATGACCTGCTCAATACCCACGGTGACGACGCCTTTCTGTCCGTAGCTTCCGTCATCAGTCATGATGATGACCTCGTCGGAGTGTTGGCGCACCTCGTTCTCTAATATAATAAGGTCTTTTGATCGGCCGGCGAGCACGCTGATGACACGGTTTCCGGCAGCCTTCAGCGCCTTGATAATCGGCAACATGGGCGCCACGCCAACGCCACCTCCTGCACAAACGACCGTGCCGAAGTTCTCGATGTGTGTGGCTTTTCCTAAGGGTCCCACCACGTCCGTAATCTCGTCGCCCACGTTCAAATCACAGAGTTTGGTGGAGCTCACGCCCACCTTCTGTACAACGAGGGTGATGGTACCAGCCTTCACATCTGCGTCAGCAATGGTCAGCGGCATGCGTTCGCCCTTTTCGCCCACGCGGACAATGACGAAGTGGCCTGCACGACGTGCTTTGGCGATGAGGGGAGCCTCCACCACTAATTTATAGACTTTCTCTGAAAACTGTTCTTTTGCAATAATTCTGTTCATCGTTCTTTTGTTTGTGTGTTTTTGATTATTTTATTGCGGTGCAAAAGTACATAAAATATACGAGATAGAACGGTTTCCTGCGTATTATTTGCAAAAGAAGAACAAAAAAAGTGTAAAAACTCTTAGACATTTTGTGTCTTGAGCCTTAAGATTTGGTATAAAAAGATATAAAAAAGGTGTGAAATGAGAAGAAAAATGGAGAACAGAATGGCCGTTTCCTGAAATATGTCTATTTTTGCATTACGAATCCAGCATAATGAATGTATCAATGAAGAAATGCTTTCTTTTTTTCCCTTTCGTTCTTTTTTTTTCGTTGTTCATGTCGATCATCGTTTTCGTCGGGTGCTCCAGTGATGATGGTCCGGCGTTATCCAGTCTGCTGCCAGGTAAGTGGTATGTTGAGGATTACTCCCTCGTCGTGGATGGTGACAGCAGTTATTACCTGAGTATAGAGCAGATAGGCTTCGGAACTGATGGGCGCTTCCAAATCTTTGACTTGCATGATGGTTTGGTGGATAGCGGATGCTACGAAGCCGGCAACGACTATATCCGTTTTGACTATGAGCGGGCAGATGAGGAATACATGCTGCTGTGGAGTGTTCATTCTTTCTCAGAGAAAGAGGTGCGGGCCAGTTACCATTCGCAAGAATCCAAACGCAATGTCCAAGCCCGTATCACGCTTGGCAAGGAACGGCCTGCATGGTTGGATGAGTGACTATTCCTCTTCTACTTCAGTATAGCGGAAAGTGACATCGTGCGTGATTTCATGATAGGCAGAGAAATAACCTAAGCAGCCGCCCGAAAAATTGGTGACGGGGTTGCTGCCGTTATTCTCCATTGTTTGCATGGAGAAGAGGTAATCATAGGCTGCACGGTCTATGGTCCGAATCACCAGGTGCATGCGGTCTCCGTCCCGCAGTGTGTCAGCGTCTGTGCTGCCTTCTCGCATACAAGTGAATAGTTGCTGCAACTCTTTTCCGGGATTGCTTTTGTCTGTCATCACGGCCCAGCGATAGCCGATGCCGTTTCGATACAGGTGCATAAAATAGTAGTTCGTCTGGCCGGGAATATCCTGTAGGCGTAAGTCGCCAAACAGGATGCGCTCCGACATAAACTCCTGCCAGACAAAGCGGAAACTGTTCATCTGTGGGCGCTGCTGCATGGTGGAAGAGGCTGTGTAGCGTTGCCCGTCTATGTCAACCGTCAGTTGATAGGTGGTGCCGGGTTTTCCTGCGATGTTAGCGGTATAACGTCCTCCGCTCCTGTGTGTCAGCGTCTGGCAGAGGGAGTCGCCGGAGGTAATGGTGACTTGTGCCGATGTGACGTTGTGGTCCCGTGTATTGTCTGTCATGTCCTGGGTGGTGGTCACAAGGACTGTGGCCTGCGTCTGACTGACCTTGGCCTCAATGACATAGAGTGGGGGAGAGGAGTGATAGTCAAACTCTATCTCGCGCTCGCAACTGGGCAGGAGAAATAGCAGCAGAGGAAGGAAGAACAGACACTTAACTATTTTCATAATCTCGTTTTTACGTGATGAGGGGTCAGCCGATATGGCGACTGCACCCGTCAGAAGCGGAGCGTGTAGGCCACAGAGGGCAGGATGCCAAAGAGACTGTACTGCACGGCACGTGAGCGGGCACCGTTCTCGCTGTCCTCGAAGTGGATGAGGAAGGGGTTGTGTCGGTTGTAGAGGTTGTAGATGCTGAACGCCAGTTCGTGGTGGCATTGTCCTTGCTGATGCGCCCATGTGGCGCTGACGTCGAGCCGGTGGTAGGCAGGTGTGCGGTAGCTGTTGCGTTCGGCATAGTAATAGATGTAGTTGTCCTCGATGACATATTTGGCACTTGGGGCAGTGAAGGCTTGGCCGGAGTTGTACATCCATGCGGCGCTGAATGTCCACCGCTGCGAGAGGCGGTAGGTGCCCATGAGGTCGATATCATGGCGGCGGTCATTATTGGCGTCGTACCAGCGCCCTCCGTTGATGCCAGGGATCTTGGCACGCGACCAGGAGAGGGTGTAGGCCGCCCAGCCTGTGAGGCGTCCCGTGTGCTTGCGCAGACACAGTTCCGCGCCGTAGCCGCGCCCTTGTCCTGCCAGCACCAACCGTTCCAATTCTATTTCCGAGGCAAAGTTCTTTCCATCCCTGTAATCCTGTATGTTGTTGATATGGCGGTAATAGCCTTCTAATGAGAAGTCATAGTCCTGCTCCTCTGTGGTTCCGAAGAGTCCGAGGCTCACTTGGTCAGCCACCTGTGGACGCAGGAGGTTGCTGCTGGTGATATAGCGGTCGAAGGGAGTGGACAGTTCCTGTCCGCGCAAGGCGTGAAGGTTCTGTGTGGTTCTGCAGTAGCCTGTCTTGATGCTCAGTTGCGGGTTCAGGCGCCAGTTGACACTCAGGCGTGGTTCCAGGTTGAAGTAGTTCTTCATCACCTGCCACCGTTTCTTGTTGAAGAGGCGGATGATGTCGCCGTGCTCATTCAGGTCATAGTACAGCGCGCCGCCGAGGGCAGAGAAGGCCGTAAAGCGCAATCCGGCGGAAACTGTGAGGTGACTTGTGAGCGGACTTGTGGCATTGATCCAAAGGGCGTTATCCCAACTGCGACGCTCTTCGCGCTCATGCAGGTTCACCTCTTGCCATTCTGCGGACTTGACATCGAAGAGAATGGATTGTAACCCCGTTTCCCATTGCGTCTTTCCCCATTGCAGGCTCAAATGCTGACGCAGCCCACCCTGACGTATGTGTCCTGTGTAGGACGCATTGGTTCCTAAGAGATCAAAGGCGTTATCCGTTTCATAGTCCGAATAGAAAAGTGTGGTTTTGGTGGAGGCTGCGTTGAAACGGTGCGTCCAATTGAGGCTGGCGGTGTTGTTGCCCCAACCCAAATCCAACTTGTCCTCCAATGCCGTGCGGTCATGGCCCATGAAGATGCTGAAGTCGAGGGTATTGCGTTGGTCGGGCGTGTAGTGCAGTTTGGCATTGACATCGTAGAAATAGAGGGTGTTGCTGCTGTATTCCGGAATTTGCTTGAGAAAGACATCCATATAGGAGCGGCGCGCGGTGACGAGCAGAGAGAGCTTCTCAGCCACAGGCCCCTCAGCTGCGGCCTTGGCAGCCAGGAGTCCGATGCTGGCCAGCCCGTGCCACACATCTTGGCGGCCTGTGCGGCCTGTTATGTTGAAAACAGCCGAGGCGGCACCGCCGAACTGCGCGGGAATCAGCCCCTTGTAGAGGGTGGCGCTGCCCAGCGCTTCGTCGTTAAATGCTGAGAAAATGCCCGCCAGATGTCCTACGTTATAGACAGGTGCCCCGTCCAGAAGGATGAGGTTTTGTGTGGACGTGCCGCCGCGCACCTGAAAACTACTGGAGGCTTCGCTCTCGGCTTTCACACCTGGCAGCCATTGCAGCGAGCGCATGATGTCTCGTTCGCCAAAGAGCTGAGGCGTTGTCGTGAGTTCGCGCATATTCACGGCTTCTGCACCAATCTGCACTTCTGTCAGGCGCTGCTCTGCGCGACGTTGTGTGATGATGAGTTCCTCCATGCGGCGATCGCGTGAAGACACAGAATCCTGAACCTGTGCTGCAGCAGGGAACCTCAGCAACAGACACAGGGTGAATGTTGTCAACTTGTCAACCAAACAACTTGTCAACTGGTTAACAATCAATGATGAAACAGACGCACACCTGTGAAAGCCATAGCGATGCCGTAGCGGTCACAGGTTTCGATCACATGGTCATCGCGCACGCTGCCGCCAGCCTGAGCCACGTAAAGGACGCCGCTCTTGTGGGCACGCTCGATGTTGTCGCCGAAGGGGAAGAAGGCGTCGCTGCCCAAGCTGACTCCTGTGAGCTGTGCAATCCATTCGGCCTTCTGTTCGCGTGTGAGCACGGCCGGCCGCTCGGTGAAGAACTTCTGCCACTCGCCTTCGCGCAGCACATCGTCATGATCATCAGAGATATAGATGTCGATGGTATTGTCGCGGTCGGCGCGTCGGATGCCGGGAACGAAAGGCAGGGACATCACCTGCGGGTGCTGGCGCAGCCACCAGATATCGGCTTTCTGCCCTGCCAGACGGGTGCAGTGGATGCGGCTCTGCTGCCCGGCACCGATGCCGATGGCTTGACCGTCCTTGACATAGCAGACACTGTTGCTCTGCGTATATTTGAGCGTGATGAGGGCTATCATCAGATCGCGACGCGCCTCGGCGGGGAAGTCCTTGGCCTGTGTAGGGATATTCTGGAACAGGGCGGGGTCATCCAACCGCACTTCGTTGCGTCCCTGCTCAAAGGTGATGCCGAAAACCTGCTTACGTTCAATAGGTTCAGGGCGATAGGCGGGGTCAATCTGTATGACGTTATAGGTGCCTTTGCGCTTCTCGCGCAGGATGGCCAGTGCCTCGTCGGTGTAGGCAGGAGCAATGATGCCATCGCTGACTTCGCGCTTGATGAGCAAGGCCGTAGCGCGGTCGCAGGTGTCGGACAGGGCAATGAAGTCGCCATAGGATGACATGCGGTCAGCTCCGCGCGCGCGGGCGTATGCGATAGAAATAGGTGTGAGTTCAAAATCCACATCATCTACCCAATAGATGTGGCGCAGGGTGTCTGAGAGTGGCAGCCCCACGGCGGCCCCTGCGGGTGAGACGTGCTTGAAGCTGGCGGCGGCGGGCAGACCCGTTGCGGCTTTCAGTTCAGAGACAAGTTGCCATGCATTCAGCGCGTCGAGAAAATTGATGTAGCCGGGTCGGCCGCTGAGGACTGTCAAGGGCAGTTCACTGCCGTCGGCCATGAAGATGCGCGAAGGTTTCTGGTTGGGATTGCACCCGTACTTGAGAGGGAGTTCGTTCATTCTGATGATTTGTTGTGGGTTTTGCGTTGCAAAGGTAAACATAATAAATGGGAAAACAGCATCATTCTTCGCTTTTTTACAAAAGATAACGTTCCATCTTACCGATTTATGGGTAAAAGGTCTTACCTTTGCAGCGATATAGCGCTGCCTAATGTCGTAAGGAGCACTCCCTCACGCAGAAAGGAGCACTCCCTATCGCCGAAAGGTGCGCTCCCTCACGCAGAAAGGAATACTCCCTAACACAGAAAGGAGCGCTCCCTAACGCCGAAAGGTGCGCTCCCTATCGCCGAAAGGAGCGCTCCCTACCGCCGAAAGGAGCGCTCCCTATCGCCGAAAGGAGCGCTCCCTCACGCCGAAAGGTGCGCTCCCTATCGCCGAAAGGTGCGCTCCCTATCGCCGAAAGGTGCGCTCCCTACCGCCGAAAGGTGCGCTCCCTCACGCCGAAAGGAGCGCTCCCTATCGCCGAAAGGTGCGCTCCCTCTCATTTTTGGATGCGCACTCTGAACACATAGACTCAAATTATAACATAATACATTATTTCTCATGAACAACAAGAGACTCTTAGTTGTACTATCATTCATTTGTGCGGCCGCTGCCAATGGTGTTGCACATTCCTCTGAACAGTCGGTGCCGGTCATGGCTTTTCGGCACTTAGGACCTGTTCCTGTTTTGCAGCCCATAGCCACAGACAGCGTCGATTTGCAGACAAAACCCTTCGATGTCAAGAGCTTACTGAAAACGCCTTTGCGTTTAGACGCCATTGCTGACGCACCAGTGACAACAGACAGTCTCCTCGTGCTCGATGCCCCTGCGCAGACCGACGCCTTGCACTTGGTGGGCTTCTCTCTTGTCAATGCATCTTTTGTGAAAGCCGCTATCGATGTGCGAGGCTGTCAGAACTTTGAACTCTATATTGATGGACAGAGTCATCGTTCCGGAGAATCGCTGGAACTGCTGCCCGCCGCCCATGAAGTTGTTCTGAAGAGCCTTACGACGGCGGGTGCCACAGACACGTTGCGCATCAGCGTGAAGACAGAACAGCCACAACGGCTGGCGCTTTCGGCCTCGGCCGATGCTGACCGTCTCTACACCTTAGAGGACCTGTTCCGCAACTGGCACTTCACCCAAGCTGCGCTGTCTCCCAACGGGCAGATGGCCATCGTGTCACGTTACAATTACACCCCAAGCGGCAAAACCTCCTACCGTTATGAGGTGCGAGACATCAAGAGCGGCCGCGTGATGGAGACCACTTCCGGCTTGCGCTGGATGCCGCACACCAACAGCTATCTGCTTACCCGAACAGCCACCGATGGCCGCAAGGAATTGCTATGTGTTGACCCGCAGACTCATGCCGAGACGCTTCTGACTTCCGACTTGCCAGAAGGTTCGTGGGTCATGCTGCCCAATGAGCGTCAACTGCTCTATACGCTCTATGACGATGGACAGAAGGAGACCGACAGCGATGTCCATGAGATTGTGCATCCCGACGATCGTCAGCCTGGATGGCGCAAACGTTCGCGTCTGGCACTCTATGACTTGGAATCGGGACTGATGCGTCCACTCACATCGGGCTACAACTCCATTTACCTGCAGGACATCAGTCAGGACAGTCGTTATCTTCTCTTCTCCAAACACGAGAATGACATCGCACAGATGCGTCCCACAGAGTTCACGTCACTCTTCCGACTCTCTCTGGAGGACATGCGCGTGGATACCCTTGTGTGGAGAGACGGCTTCCTGGAGGGGGCCACTTTCTCGCCCGATGGCCGTCAGCTGCTGCTCACGGGTTCACCAGAGGCGCTGAACGGTATCGGCAATGTGGTGCCGGTGGGGCGTGTGCCCAGTGCCATTGACCGCCAGCTGTTCCTCATGGAATTGGATGAACCCTCCAGCGCGGCAGGGGGGATGGTCCGTAGGGCTACTCGGCCGCTGACTCGTGACTTCAACCCCTCTGTGAATCAAGTCGAGTGGAGCACCGCCGACGGTCTTATCTATTTGACTGCCGAAGACAAGGACTGCGTACATCTTTTCTGCCTGAACCCCAAGCGGGGGACTTTCCGCCTGATTGACGCAAAGGAGGATCTGGTCAACCGTTTCTCCCTCGCTGCCGATGCACCCGTGCTGATGTATGCCGGACAGAGTGCCTCCAATCCCGACCGCCTCTACACGCTGTCAACCCGCACGATGAAGGCTGCTCTCTTTGATGCACCCAACGCCCGGCAGTATTCCCGCATTCGGTTGGGAGACTGTCAGGGATGGACCTTCGTGAATCCAAAGGGAGACAGCATCTGTTGCCGCTTTTATTTGCCGCCAACGTTCGATGCCACAAAGCGTTATCCCATGATTGTCAACTACTACGGCGGTTGTTCACCCTCTTCACGCCACTTCGACAGCCGGTATCCCCATCACGTTTATGCCGGACAGGGATATGTCGTGCTCGTCATTAACCCCAGCGGAGCCACGGGCTTCGGGCAGGAGTTTTCTTCGCGACATGTCAATACAGCCGGCGAGGGCGTGGCAGAGGATATCATCGGAGCGGTCAAAGCTTTTTGCCATGAACACAAATGGGTGAATGATAAAAAGATAGGATGTATCGGAGCCAGCTACGGCGGCTTCATGACCCAGTACTTGCAGACAAAGACCGACCTCTTTGCCGCTGCCATCAGTCACGCCGGTATCAGTGACCACACAAG
>JAEEGL012621830.1_pt1 | contig 10798 bp, 6 predicted proteins | sample 9134231 | NCBI WGS metagenome assembly JAEEGL01 (sample SAMN16246548, study PRJNA631951) | gut metagenome | biome: gut microbiome; feature: rumen; material: fiber-attached | host: Bos | place: Iran: Karaj | collected 2018-10
ACACCCGAAGAGTTCGACGCGCTCCCGACCTACGACGGCGAGCTCCTGATCCCGCACGGCTCGGGCGCTGTCACGTCCCACACCATCAACAAGAGATGGAACCGCAAGAACGAGCTGCTCGCGGACTCCGCGGAGAGAGCGGCGGTCATGGCGGCTTGGCTCGGCGCGTCCGAGTATCCGGAGGAAAGACTCCTCACGGCCTGGCAGACCTTCCTGTGGCACCAGTTCCACGACGACCTGCCCGGCACGTCCATCGCCGAAGCGTATGTCTTCACCTACAACGATTACGTCATCGCCCTGAACATGTTCGCGGCGGAACTCACGAAGGCCGTCGGCGGCATCGTGAAGTCCCTCGACACCGGCGTCGAAGGCAAGCCCGTCGTGGTCTACAACCCCGTTTCCGTCGCGCGCAACGACATCGTCACCGTCTCGCCCATCGCCATCGACAAGCCGTACGTCCGGGTGTTCGCTCCCTGCGGATGCGAAGTCCCCGCGCAGTACGACGCCGCGGCGAAGACCTTGAAATTCGCCGCGAAGACGCCCGCGGTCTCCTGCGCCGTCTTTGACGTCCGGCCCTCCGACGAGCCCTCTCCGCTCGCCGCGTCCGTCTCGGTCACCGAACGCACGGTCGAGAACGAGCGCTACCTCGTCACCATCGATGAGAACGGTGACATCGCCTCCATCGTCGACAAGGCCAACGGCAATCAGGAACTCCTCTCCGCGCCCGCCGGCCTCGAGATCGGCCCCGACACCTCGCAGAACTGGCCGTCTTGGGAGCTCGTCTGGACGGATTCCCTCGAAGAGCCGATCCGCGTGAAGGACAACGTGAAGATCGAGATCGCGGAGAACGGCCCCGCCGTCTGCTCCCTCAAGATCACCCGCACGCACGGCGGTTCCTCCTTCGAGCAGACCGTGCGCCTCACCGCCGGCGGACAGCGCGTCGACGTGGCCTGCAAGGTCGACTGGTTCGAGAGAGCCTCCAACCTCCGCGCCGCGTTCCCGCTCGCCGTTTCCAACCCGAAGGCCGCGTTCGACCTCGGGCTCGGCGCGATCGATTCCGGCAACACGGATTCCTTCCCGTACTATCAGCACGTCGTGCATCAGTGGGCGGACCTCACCGCCGAGGACGGCTCCTACGGCGTCTCGATCCTCAACGACTGCAAGTACGGCATGGACAAGCCGAACGACAATACCCTCCGCCTCACCCTCATCCACACGCCGCTCGCGCAGTTCTCCCCCGAATCCGGACAGGACTGGCAGGACATGGGTCTCAACCTCTTCACGTATTCCATCATGGGGCACAAGGGTCCCCGGACCGGCGAGACCACGAAGGAAGCCGCGGAGCTGAACCAGCCCCAGATGTCCTTCCGTACCTCCCGTCACGGCGGCGCGAAGAAGGTCCTCTCCCTCGTCTCCGTCTCCGACGACGCGGCGATCATCCGCGCAGTCAAGAAGGAAGAAAAAGGCAATCGGATCATCGTCCGCGTCCAGAACACCGTCGGCCACGCGCTGAAGGACGTCAAGCTGACCTTTGCGGCCAACCTCACCTCCGTCACCGAGACCAACGGCTACGAGGACGAGATCGCGCCGGTGGCCTTCGATGGGAACACCCTCACCCTCGACTTCGGCAAGTACGGCGTCCGCACCTTCGCCGTCGAGCTCGAAGCGCCTGCCTGCGCCGTGGCTCCCGTGGAGTATGTGCCGCTCGGGGTGCCCGTGGATAAGCGGATCACCTCCTATCAGTTCCGCCTCGATATGGGCGAGTTCGCCAAAGGGATCTCCATCCCCGGCGAGCTCTGGGAAGAACAGATCGTCTCCTCCGGCGTCCCGTTCTGGCAGCTCCGCGAAGAGATGAAGAACGCCATGACCTGCCGAGGCCAGACGTTCAAGATCCCCGCGGGCGCAACGAGCGTCTCCGTCCTCGCGGCCTCCGCAAACGGCGACAAGACCGTGACCTTCAAAGCGGGCGGCAAGGAGATCCCCGTCACCGTCCAGGACTTCCACGACAACGTCGGCGCGTGGGATCAGCTCGTCAACGGCAAGACCCCGCTCATCAAGCGCGATGAGATCGCGAAGACCTTCACCCATACCCACGACAAGGACGGCGACCGGCTCTACCTGTTCGCATACCTGTTCCGGTATGAGATCCCCGTCTGCGGCGCGGACAGCCTTACCTTCCCGGACGACGAAGACATCCTCGTCACGGCTGCGACCGCCTCCTTCGAGACGGACCGTGTCGAGCCGTGGTGCGACCTCTACGACCGGGTCGAGACCTCCGACGCGCCCGTCCACACGCTGACCCTCATCAACTGCGCGGGCCACGAGACGAAGACCCTCTACCAGACCGGCAAGACCGCCCTCGTCCGCACGAGCCAGTATGACGACGGCTGGGTCTTCGAGGGCTGGGAAGGCGACTGCATCGCGGCGGTTTACGGCCCCGCGGCGGTCATCAAGATGCCCGATCACGACGTCACCGTGAAGATCAAGGCGGAAAAGCTCGGCCACGACATCCTCCTGAACAAGCCCGCCACCGCGATTCACGAGTTCAACGAGCGCGAGAAGGCCTGCAATGCCGTCAACGGCAACGACCGGACCAAGTGGTGCGCCGCGGACGAAAGCGGGAAGCTCTGGCTCACCGTCGACGCCGGGGACGTCTACAAGGTCAACCGCTGGTTCGTCATGCACGGCGGCGCGATCGAGAGCCCTGGCTACAACACCCGCGACTTCAGCCTCCAGTACAAGGTGAACGAAGGCGACGAGTGGCATACCGCGGACACCGTGACCGACAACCACGACAACCAGACCCTGCGCGACTTCCCCGCCGTGGAGGGACGGTACTTCCGCCTGTGGATCGACCGCGCGACCCAGCACCGCGATCCCACCGCAAGAATCTATATGTTCCAGGTCTTTGAGGCGTAACGGAGCGGATTCTTAAAAAGATTAAGTCTATGTTAGAAACCCCGTCGGTCCCTTGCGGACGGCGGGGTTTCGTGTTATAATGGGGGCACAAATGAAAGGAGGCGGTCTTCATGACGCTCATCGGCAGTTTTCTCTGGCTCATCACGGGCGGGTTTCTCTCCGCCTTCGGGTGGTTCCTCGCGGGACTGTTCTGGCACATCACGATCATCGGGATCCCGTGGGGCCGGCAGTGCTTCAAATTCGCCGCCCTCTCTCTCGCCCCGTTCGGGAAGGAAGTACTCCCCGGCGGCGGCGCGCCTTCGCTCCTCGCAAACGTCGTCTGGCTGCTCGGATCCGGATTCCCGATGGCATGCGGGCACCTCCTCGCAGGCTTCCTGCTCTGCCTCACGATCGTCGGCATCCCCTTCGGACGTCAGCACTTCAAGCTCGCCCGCCTTGCGCTCTTCCCCTTCGGGGCGAAGGTGCTCTCCCTCCGGGCATGGAGGATCTGACATGGCCCTCCCCGATTTCCTCCGCAGCCTCATCCCGGTCGAGACCTGGATCTGGATCGTGTTCTTCCTGATCCCGTGCGCCGCGGCGGCTGTCTGGCAGGTTTTCCTCTGCCTCCGCGCAAAAAAACGGCGGACGAAGTTCTGGCCCCTGATCGCCGCCGCGTGCATTCCCGTCCTCGTGTACGGATGCCATTTTCTCGATATCCTGCAGCCCGTCTTCGGCGGATTCGTCGGCGCGCTCCTGCTCGGAACGGCCGCGTTTCTCGCAGCGGGCTCCCTCATCGGGTGGCTGATCGCCGGGATCCTGTGCCTCGTCCGAAAATGAAAAACAGCCGCGGGAACGCATGAATTCCTGCGGCTGATATTCTGTCTTGCGGTCAGATGATCTCAAACCCGTCGAGGAGTGCCTGATACGCGCGGTCGGCGTCGCGCTCGGGGACAAGCATGCAGATCTTGATCTCGCTCGTCGAAGTGTTGAGGATCCGCACGTCCGCGTCCCAGAGGCACTTGAAGACCTTCGCGGCGACGCCCGGCTTGCCCTGCATCCCCTCGCCCGAAACGGAGATCTTCACCGCCGTCGGGTCGATCTCGATCTGCGTCTCTTCATGCCCGCTGAATTCCCGCTCGAGGACTTCGCGGGCTTTTTCCATGTCCTCCGCGTGGATCGTGAAGATGAAGTCGCTTCCGTGACCGACCGACGCGGTCTGCAGAATGATATCGACGTCCACGCCGGCATCCGCGAGGGAGCCGAACGTCAGATACGCCACGCCCGGGATCTCCGGAGGGCGGCGCACATATACCACGGCGATGTTGTCATCGCGCTTGATCGAATGGATTCCGTACAGCATGGGTTCACCTCAGAATGGGTAGGATCACGGCGTCGGGAAGCGCGCGCTTCACGTCGGCCATCGTCATTTCTCCGGTTTCGAATTCCGCCCCGTCCCCGATCCGGACGACGGAGGCGCACACGGCCTCGAGCTTCTCCCGCGCTTCCGCCGCGCTGCCCTCCGCCCGGACATAGAACGGGAAGGACTGTTCGCCGTAGGGGATCGCCGCGCCGGGTTTTCTCACGAACACCGGAGCGAACTCGGCCTGCGCCGCGCCGGAGAGGATCGCCGAGACGTCGGAGAGGACCGCGCCCGCCGTCGGAAGGCTGCCTGCACCGCGTCCGTAATACAGTATATCGCCGGTCACGGGACTGGTGACGGAGACCGCGTTGTAAACGCCCTCAACATGCGCGAGGGGATGGGCGTTCTTCACGATCATCGGGGTGACATACGCCGAGACACGCCCGTCATCCGAGAGGACGGTCCGCGCGATGAGCCGCAGCACGCCGCCCAGCCGGTCCGCCGCTTCGATGTCGCGCACGGTGATCCCGCGGATCGAACCCGCGTACACGTCGCCGTCATCGGGCAGGATGCCGGAGGCAAGCGCCGTCAGAATGATGATCTTGCGCTTGGCGTCGATGCCGTCGATATCCGCCGAGGGATCGCGCTCCGCATATCCGAGCCGCTGGGCCTCCGCGAGCACCTCGCCGAACGCCCGGCCTTCCTCCTTCATCTTCGTGAGGATGTAGTTCGTCGTGCCGTTTACGATGCCGCAGATCTCGCTCACGCGGTCGCAGGCGAGGGACGTGAGGAAGGGCCGGATCAGCGGGATGCCGCCGCCGACCGACGCCTCGAAGAGGTAGGAGACGCCGTGCTCCTTCGCCTTCCGGAGCAGCAGATCGCCGTAATTCGCCACGACCTCCTTGTTGGAGGACACGACGGACTTCCCCGCCTCCATGCACGCGAGCGAATACTCGAGCGCCGGGTGGCTCCCGCCCATCGTCTCGCAGACGAGCGCGACGCCGGGATCGTCGAGGATCGGCGCGATTTCGTGGATCACGCGATCGGCATAGGGGGAATCCGGAAAATCCCGCAGATCGAGGATATATTGGATGTCGACCTCGTCGCCGACGGTGCGGGCGATCCGGGCCGCGTTCTGTTCGAGAACCCGTGCGACGCCGCTTCCGACGATGCCGAAGCCGAGGATGGCGATGTGTTTCATGGAATGCCTCTCTGGTCCGATAATAGAAAATTATACCACAAATCCCCGTCCAAATCAAGGGGGACGGGGAGATTTCTGCATGGAAATTCAAAAAAACGGAGCTTTATGCGTTTTCCTCACCGGTTTCCGATGCCGGGAGCGAGGTCATGTCCCCTTCCCCGGCGAAAGCTGCCTCGAAGAGCGCGCGGATGCGTTCCTCGTCTCCCCGGAGCCAGAGCCAGCCGAAGAGGGTCTCGAGCCCGGTTGCCCGGCGGTACTCGGCGAGGGAGGCGGATTTCGGGATGTTCGTGTGACCGATGTTCCGGCCGCGGCGGTATTCGTCGGATTCCTCCTCGGTGAGAAGGGGAAGCAGTCTCTCCGCCGCCTGGCTCTGGACCTTGGCCGTGACATAGGCGAGCGCGTCGACGCTTGGCTGTCTGGCGCCGCGGCGCACGAGCATTTCCCGGACCGAGAGTTCCCAGACGCAGTCGCCGAGATAGGCCAGCCGGGACGCGGAGACGAGGGAGGGGTTGAGATGGTCGTCGGGCATGGGTTCTCTTCCTTTTCGCTGAAAAAGTCAGGCGGGGGAAAAACGTCTGGTTCTTCCCCCGTCCTGTTTGTTCCCGGATCAGATCACGTTCATGAAATACCGCATCCGGAGCTTTTCGAGCGCCGGGAGGGCGGCATAGACCGATGCCTGGATCTCCTTCAGATATTCGGCAAGCGTTCCGAGCTCGCGGAAGGAGAGGGTCCCGCCGAATTCTTCCTTTTCGATGAGGTTCATCACATCGGTGATCCGATGCTTGGAGATGTCTGCGTAATCCTCGTTGATGCGCACCGCGTATTCCGTGGGCAGTTCCCCGGTCTGCGGCGGCACGCCCAGTCCTCCGAAGAGGTCGAAGATGCAGTCCGTGATGGCGCGGGCGGACTTGTGAATATCCGTCTCGCCGGCCTGATACTTCCGTTCGTCGAGCGCGTCGTCCACGAGCTTCTTCCGCTTGTAGGAGGCGCGTCCGGCACGGATCTTGAGGATCGTCCAGATCGCGGCGAGGATGAGAATCGCGCCGAAGATGACGGACAGCGTGATGATCAGCGCCGTATAGTCGACCTCTTCCTCGGTGCCGAGGTCGACGACGATCTCTTCGGGCGCCGTGGTGTCGCGGACCGTGATCTTCGACTGGTCGAGACCGTGCGAGGAGGACGACGATTCGACGGTGTTCGGATCGTACATCTCTTCCATGAAGGACGGCGTGCATTCGTACAGCACCCAGCCCATGGAGGGATAGTACACTTCGATCCAGGAGTGCGCGTCGTAGTCGCGGACGCTCGTCCGGTAGGTCGAGACCGCCTCGGGATCGTACGTGCGGTTCCAGCTGTTGGCGATGTAGCCCTCGTCATAGCGGACGGCGAAGCCCAGCTCACGCAGCAGCGCGATCGCGGAGGTCGCGAAGTGCACGCAGTAGCCCTGCTTCACTTCGAAGAGGAAGGCTTCGAGGTTGGACGGGGATTCGACGTGGTCGGCGGTCACGGGATTGCCCGCTTCATCGAGGACGGGCTGTCCGTTCTCGTCGAGCACGGGCTCCTGCTCCACCTCGGGATCGAGCGTGTAGGTGTAGTTCTCGCGCAGGTAGTTGAGGACCGCCATGATCGCCTGATGCCGTGGGATCGTCTCGCCGGTCGCGGCGTCGGTGAACCACGAGGTCGTGACGTTGCCGTATTTCTCGGCGTTCGTCATGCGCTTGATCTGGTTCTCGTTCTTGGTTTCGAGATAGGACTTGTCGTGTACGTACTTCTCGCCCATCACGATGCCCGCGTCGTCGAGGATCTGCATCGCGAGATCGTGGATGGCGTCGCTGCCGAACGTGGTCCGGTAGGCCGACTCGGCGTAATCGCGGTAGTCGATCTCCTTCTCATAGGCGTTCATGTAGGTCTTCCGCTCGGAGGACGTCATGCCGAGGTACATCGTGACAAGCTGGTCGGTCTTGTACCGGTAGCCGTGCGCCTCGCATTCGGCCTCGAACTGGTCGGCGAGGAAGGTGAGATCCGTACCGGTCATCAGGATCGTGCCGAGCGGCGTGTCGTATTCGTATTCGCGGTCTTCCTTGAAGAGAAGGTTCGAGTTGATCGCCGCCTGGATGGTATCGATGGTCTCGGCGTACATGTGCGCGCGGTTGTAGTACCAGATCGAGCCTTCGAGGTTCTGGGCGAGATCGGGGTGCTTCATGACCGGGTTGAAGGAGGAGGTGGAATAGGTCGTTCCCTCTTCAAAGAACCGGGAGGAGTAAATGCCGTCGTAGTAGGCGGAATACTTTTTCTGCGTGGGCTCGATGGAGCCGAAGTCCATGATCCCGAGGCCCGCGTTCATGATCGACGGGACGAAGAGGATCTTCGAGGTGCCGCTGTTCCGGCGCACGTGGACCTGGAACACGCGGAAGCCGAAGTTGTCGACGTTGCGGTACTGGTCGACCTTGTGGACGTCGAGCGCGGACGGATACACATACTTCGCGAAGAAGTAGGAGATGTTGTCGGGGGTATAGGCCGATCCGAAGCGTTCGCGGTAGGCGATGACCTCTTCCGCGTCCGCAGAGGACCAGTAGTCGGTTTCAAGGTCGTAATTCGAGCCGATCCAGCTTCTCATGTAGACCGGAGCGGCATAGCTCGCCTCGGCGGTGAAGAGACGCTGACCGGTGTACTGCGGGGGGTTGAAGTCGACGTTGCGCGGGTGCAGCTCGGCGACGCCGCCGTACATGGCGAGGGAGGTCAGGTCCACGTCGTCGCCCATGAGGTAGGCGGTGACGTAGGTCCGCGCGAGCTGCATCTTGTTGTTGATGAAGCTGATGATCGGGAAGTTCTTCTTGACCCCCGCGAGCGGGATCCAGATCGCGAGGAACGCGATGAGCATCGCCATGGCGCCGGCAAAACCGGAAGCCGCGCGGGTCTTGAAGTCGCGGACCGCTCCTTCGTTCTTCTTGCGGCGGGCAGCCTTGGCTGCGGCCTTCGCGTCGCTCTTGAGGCGGGAGACGGCTTCCGCTTCGTCCGCGTCGGGCTTCTTTGATTTTTTCAGCGCGACGGCACGGGCGCGGAGGGCTTTCTTCTGCTCCTTCGCCGCGAGCCGTTCGGCCTTCCTGGCCTCTTTCGCGGCTTTCTTCGCTTCGATCTTTTCCCGCTTCTCACGCTCGGCCATGCGCTTTGCGGCTTTCTTGGCATCGGCCTTTTCCTTTTGGGCCTTTGCGTAGATCGCGGCGCGCGCTTTCCTGGCGGCGGCGACGGGAGATCCCGCCTCGATCGCCGTGTTGTAGGCGGCCGTCGCGGCGTTCTTCAGATTCCGCTTTTCTTCCTTTGCCGCCTTCTTCGCGGCTTTCTTCGCGCGCTTTGCGGCTTTTTTCGCTTCCTTCTTCTCCTTCCGGCGCTGGAAGACACCGCCGTAGATGCAGTCGAAGAGGTAGAGCGCGACCACGCCGCAGATGAAGATCAGCACGCACGCCAGGCCCTTATTCGAGCGGGTGATGTTGAACATGAAGACCGGGATCATGTACACGGCGCAGACGAACGCAACGCCGAGGGCCTTCACGCGCTTCGCCATGAAGAGGCCGAGCAGAAGCCCGGACACCACGATCACGGCGGCGACGGCGAATTTCAAAAGCCCCAGCCGGTCATAGGAGAACGGGTCATCCTTGATGTACTGCATGTAGGTCGTGTACCCGGCGTTCGCCATGTTGGAGAACACGAGCTCCTTCACGCAGCGGAAGGATTCGAGCATGTACCCGACGGGATCGGTGTAATGCGAGAAGAGATAGGCCGCGATCCCGCCGATCACGATAAAGGGCGACAGGATGCGGGAAATCTTGTGCAGCGAGAGCGCCATCACGACGATCGCGACGAGCGCGCTCCAGAGGGCGATGAACGAGGCAGGCAGGATGATGTCCTCCGCCTTCGCGCCGTTGAGGATGACGATCTTCAACGCGTCGCAGAGGAAGAGGTTCAGGCCGAAGATGCCGAGGAAAAGGACCAGCGCGCGCAGGACCATGCCGATGACGGTGTATGGCGTCGTCATCGAGGCCGCGGGGCTGACGGTGACGGGATCGAGCACAGCCTCCGCGCGGACCTTCGCCTGCTTTTTCTGCGCGGCGTCGATCTTTTCCTGAAGGGTCGCGTTCTTTTTCCTGCGGAAGAGTCCGCCCTCTCCGGAAATAAATTGTCGATTCACTTTATTCATGGGAAAATCCCTTCATTATATCATTCGGGTCCGGGGATCAGTGGGTCGCCGTCTGAAGCGTGTAGTGCCCGGTTTCATCCTTCACCGCGACAAGCTCGGTGAGGTCGACGCCGTCCTGCGCAAGACGGATGCGGCTCATCTCCACGTATTCGCGGCGGATCTTCACATCCTCGTACCGCTCCTCGGGGTTGAAGAGCAGGACTTCCGCCACGCATCCGGTCCCCGCGCCGCCGAAGAGCCCCGGGATCGCCGCGTACTTGTTCAGGGACAGCGGGTCGAGGTTCGAGGTGCAGATGCGGATGGTGACGTTGAGGGATTCGCTGATGAGCGGGAGCAGGCTCGTGACGTTCTCCTTCTCGGAGCACGGCGGTGTGGTCGCGAAGACGGGATAGACGGCGTCAAAGTCCTCGGGGCAGGTCAGCTGCACCGCGGCGACGCCTCCCTCCTGACGGCGGTCCGCCCAGATGAGGGTCACGTCGTTTCCGTTGCGGAGCTCGTTCAGCACCGCGCCGATCGACATCTCGACGACGCCGTCCGCGCAGAACTCGTCCATGTCGGGCGCGTATTCCGGCTTGATGATGCCGCCGATGGCCAGCGCGTTCTGGGTCTCGGCGTCGCGGCGTTTGCGCTCGGCCTCCGCGGTGTTCGCGGCACCCTGGGCCTCAGGCGTCCCGGAATCCTTCTTCCTGCGATGGAAAAGGGATTTCTTCTCTTGCGGCTCGGTGCGTCCGGCCTTCGACGCGGCTGCGCTGTCGATCATGTCGTCGATCATCGCCGCGGTGTCGAGACCTGCCGCGCTCATGCCGGCCCGCGCGCGTCTGGCAGCCTTTTTCGCCGCCGCGTCCGCCTTCCGCGTCGCTTTATCGGGCTTCGCGGCTTTGAGCTTCACGTGGCGGTCCTTCGGCTTGCGCGCGGCTTCCCGTTCGGCGCGTTCCCGTTCCGCGCGGGTGTTCTCGTCTTCGAAAACCTCCGGCGGGATGGCGCGGGAGAAGTCGCAGAGCATGTAGACGCTCTGGCTCGTGTTCGTGTTGAATTCCTTCACCATGAGCGTGCCGTCGACGGCCTTCGAGGAGAGCTTCCAGTGGATGCTCTTCAGGCTGTCGCCGGGGATGTATTCGCGGATGTTGCCGATCTCCGCCTTTTC
>JAEEGL015706724.1_pt1 | contig 10798 bp, 14 predicted proteins | sample 9134231 | NCBI WGS metagenome assembly JAEEGL01 (sample SAMN16246548, study PRJNA631951) | gut metagenome | biome: gut microbiome; feature: rumen; material: fiber-attached | host: Bos | place: Iran: Karaj | collected 2018-10
AAGGATGACTCCCGGCTTGTCAGCCATGATGAAGCTGTTTCTCACCTGCTTTTGGTGGAAGGCGCTGATGTTCTCTGCCGCCTCCTCGAGCACCTTTATGAACTCCGGCTCTACCTTTTTAAGGGCTGCCTCTATCTCATCTTCACTGACCAGAAAATCCGAAAGCTCCACATGATCGAACTTTGAGCTGTATTCTCTCAGGGCCTCGTCACCCTTTTCTCTTACATGGGCTATGATATCCTTTACGATATCCTCCACACTGCTGGTCGGCTCAAAACGGGCGAAGATCTCCTCGTCCTTTATTTTTCCCATCTCATAAATCTTGATCATCTCTTTCTCCTTCAGAACATCTTAATGCTCCAGCTTGATGGTCTCCACCTTCTCGCCGCTGTTCACTATCTTCGAAAGTCCGTCTCTCAGCTCCATGATCTTCTCATGCTTGAACTGGAAGCTCACCTTGTTGCAGATAAGTCTCGCGCTGACTGGCACCACTTCCTGAAGTACATGAAGATCATTCTCCCTGAGTGTGCTTCCTGTCTCAACTATATCGAAGATGACATCGCTGAGTCCGAGAAGGGGCGCGATCTCTATGGAACCGTTCAGCTTTATGATGTCGATATCTCTGCCTATGGACTCGTAGTACTTGCTTGCAACATTGGAAAACTTGGTAGCGACTCTGAGTGTCCTTTCCTCATTGTCATAGAAATCCCTGGGTCCCGCCACACACATACGGCACTTTCCTATATCAAGATCCAAAAGCTCATAGATGTCCGGTTCGTATTCAAGTAATATATCTTTTCCGCAGACACCAACGTCTGCTGCACCTCTTTCAACATATATGGCCACATCCGAGGGCTTGACCCAGAAGTAACGGACGCCCGCCGCTTCGTTTTCAAACACCAGTCTCCGTCCCGGCTCGTGGATGGCGGGGCAGGCGTAGCCCGCGCGTTCAAACTGCCAAAGTACGGTCTCGCCCAGGCGGCCTTTCGGCAGCGCAATGCTGATCATGTCGCCGCCCCCTCTCTCAGATCGCGGATCTCGCCGCAGCGCAGCCCCTTTGGGACAGCGCGCTGGGCGCTGACGCTCTTTCCCTCCGCCGTGATCGCCGCCACCGTGTCGGCGACCGTCTCCGGCGGCGTTATCTCATCATAGAGCAGCAGCACATCCACATCGTCGCTCTTCCCGCTGCACTCCGTCTGCTCGAGCTGGTCGAGATAGACCGCAAAGCCGATCGCGCGGGAGCGGCGGCCCATGCGGCGCATCAGATTGTCGTACTGTCCGCCCGCGAGCACGCGCTCGGCCACGCCGGGCAGATACCCGCGCAGCACCACGCCATTATAGTATTTCATATCGCTGACCAGCGAAAAGTCAAAGATGAGATTCCCGTTCAGGCCGTTTTGTGTGAGCAGCCGGACCAGCCGCTCAAGCTCATCGAGCGCCGAGCCGGCGGTTTCCCCGCCGCAGAGCGCGCGCAGCTTCTCCACGCTCTCATCCGCCGGCCCGTACACCTCCATGCAGGTGCAAAGGCGCTCCGCCGCCGTGTCGTTCAGCGCGTACTCCCGGGCAAGGCGCCGCAGATCGTGCGCGTTCTTCCCCGCGACGCAGCGCGCGAGCTCCTTCCGCGGTTCCTCTCCGGCATCCAGCTCGTCAAGCAGGGCGGTGAGAAGGCCGAGATGGTTGATTTCGAGCACAAAGCGCTCCGACACGGTCTCCAGGCTCCGCACCGCAAGGGACACGACCTCATAAAGATCATAGCCGTCGAGGTCTCCGATGCATTCAAGCCCTGTCTGGGTGATCTCGCGGTAGCCGTCGTGGGAGGAGCCGGGACGGTATACGCTCTCGTCATAACAGAGCTTCTGCTTGACGCCGGGCCGATCCTCCGCGTTTTTGAGGATGGAGAGCGTCACATCGGGCTTGAGCGCCATCAACCGCCCGTTGAGGTCGGTAAAAGTGATGACCCGGTCGGAGAGCAGAAAGTCCTTGTTGCGGGCGTAGAGTTCGTACTCCTCGAACTTGCTCATTTTAAAGGGCAGATACCCATAGCGGCGGTACAGGGCCCGCAGCGCGAATACCGCGCGCTCCTCGCGTTTGAGCAGCGTCTCATCCATTGCCTTTTTCCTCCCCGTCCAGCCGCCCAAGCACCAGATCATAGCCCCCCGGCCCGTAATCCAGGCAGCGGCTCACACGGCTGATCGTCGCGGTGGAGACGCCGGTCTCCCGGTTGATGGCGGCATAGCTGGTTTTCGCGCGCAGCATGCGCGCCACCTTCAGGCGCTGGGCCATATCGGTGATCTCCTTGACCGTGCACACATCCTCCAGGAAGAGCCCGCACTCCTCCTCGTCCTGCAGCGACAGCAGAGCCCGGAAGAGATTGCGCGTATCGTCGTTGATCCATTTGCTCATAGTTACTTCACCACTTTATCACAGTGCATTATTGATATGCGCATTATAGTATAGGATGCCCGCTCTGTCAAGTCGCACACTTGCACAATCCTGCCCGACCCGAGCCTCTTTCGCTTTGGAAATTTTTACGCGATTTATATAGTCTTTATGGAATTGGCCCTGTTCACAACGGCTTTTTTCTGATATAATAAGAAATACTGTATGAAGGATTGAACGCTTGTGGGCCGCCGGTTCACAAGCTTCGGATGGGAGGTGCCCTTTTGTTCAAACCCCGGGTACTTATTGAGAAACTAAAAGAGGCCGCCGCCTCGGTGCTGCCGATCGCGGGCATCGTAGCGCTGCTGTGTCTGGCCTTTGTACCGATCCACAGCGGCCTGCTGCTCTCGTTTCTGCTCGGCTCGCAGCTGCTGATCGTGGGGATGGGGCTGTTCACCCTCGGGGCCGACATGTCCATGTCGCGCATCGGCTCGTCCATCGGCGCACAGCTCACGCGCTCGCGCAAGCTGTGGCTGATCGTAGTGGTGAGCCTTCTGCTCGGCACGGCCATCAGCATGGCCGAGCCCGATCTCCAGGTCCTCGCGACCAATGTCCCCACGATCGACAAAACCACGCTGGTGCTGACGGTCTCGATCGGCGTGGGGCTGTTTCTCACGCTGAGCCTGCTGCGCATTCTCTTTGCCATCCCGCTGCGGCGGCTGCTGCTCATCTCCTATGCGCTGGTCTTCCTCGGCGTACTCTTCACGGGGGAGGACATGCTCTCCGTCGCCTTTGACGCCGGCGGTGTGACCACCGGCCCCATGACCGTGCCCTTTATCATGGCGCTCGGCGTGGGCATCGCCTCGATCCGAAGCGACGAGAACGCCAAGGCCGACAGCTTCGGCCTTGTGGCGCTCTGCTCGGTCGGGCCGATTTTAGCGGTGATGCTGCTCGGCCTGATCTTCCCCGCCGCCCCCGTGGCCCCCGCCGTGGAGGCCGCGCTCCCGGATCTGGAGACCACGGTCGCCCTCGGGCGCAGCTACATCCGCTCCGTACCGCACATTCTGGCGGAGACCGCCCTGGCGCTGCTGCCGATCTTCGCGTTTTTCCTGCTGTTCCAGATCGTCTCGCTGCGGCTGCGCCGGAAGCCTTTTCTGCGCATCATTTTCGGCATAGCGTACACCTATGCGGGCCTTGTGCTGTTCCTGACCGGCGTCAACGTCGGCTTCTCGCCGCTGGGCTATATGCTTGGCGCGGCCATCGGAGAGAGCGCGCAGCGCTGGACGCTCGTCCCGCTGGCGATGCTGATGGGCTGGTTCATCATCAGCGCCGAGCCCGCCGTCCACGTACTCAACAAGCAGGTGGAGGATTTGAGCGCAGGCGCAATCTCGGCCGGGGCGATGGGGCTGAGCCTTTCCATCGCCGTGGCGGCGGCAAACGGCTTTGCCATGCTGCGCGTGCTGACCGGCGCGCCGATCCTCGCCTTTGTGATCCCGGGCTACGCGCTGGCCCTCGCCATGAGCCTCTTTGTCCCGCCCACCTTCACCGCCATCGCCTTTGACTCCGGCGGCGTGGCCTCCGGTCCTCTGACGGCGACCTTCATGCTGCCGCTTGCGATGGGCGCCTGTGAGGCGGTCGGCGGCAGCGTGATGATCGACGCGTTCGGTCTTGTGGCCCTGGTGGCCATGATGCCGCTGATCACGGTGCAGGTGATGGGTGTGATCTTCGTGGTCAAGTCCCGGCGGAGAAAGAAAGCGGTCGAGCTGTCCGAATTCACCGATACCGATATCATCGAACTCTGGGAGGTGGGCTGAATGGAGCTGTACTACACCATCGCCGTCACCGACCGTGACCGCGGCGGCGCCATGGCCCGCCTGTATGAAAGCGCGGGGCTGCACGAGATTCTCACGCTGCTCGGCCGCGGCACGGCCACCAACGCGCAGCTGAGCGTGCTGGGCCTGGGCGCAACGGAGAAGGCCATTGTCTGCGCCGTGGCGAGCGCGCCGCAGGCGCGGCAGCTGCTGAAGCTCGCCCGGGACAAGATGCTCATCGACATTCCGGGCAACGGCATTGTCATGACGATCCCGCTTAAAAGCGTCGCCGGGGGCCGAACCCTGGCCTATCTGACCGATGAACACACCGCAACAGGAGGAAAACCGGCTATGGAATTTCAGCACGAGCTGATCATCGTCATTATGAATGAGGGCTTTTCCGATACCGTGATGGACGCGGCACGCTCCGTCGGGGCCGGCGGCGGGACCGTTCTGCACGCCAAGGGCACGGCCGGCGGCGGGCGCGCGCAGAAGTTCTTCGGCGTCGCTCTCGCCGAGGAGAAGGACATGGTGTACATCGTCGCCTATGCCGACGAGAAGGCCGCCATCATGCGCGCCATCAGTGAGAAGGCCGGGCCGGGTACGCCGGCAGGCGCGATCTGCTTCTCTCTGCCGATCTCCTCGGTAATGGGCCTGCGCGCCAGAGAGCCGAAAGAATGAAGAAATCCCCTGTTTTCACAGGTTTCAAGCCATGAAAACAGGGGATTTTTCTTATCTGCTTTACAGCTCCCATCGGAAGCGCTTCATGTCGACCCGGCCGTTTGGCAGGAATTCCACGCCCTCTTCCCGCAGGCGCTCCTCCTGCCCGCAGAATTGCGGGGCGAGCCTTCCCGCGTGATTGACGACCCGGTGACAGGGGTAGTCCCCGTAGTATTCCGCCATGCTCAGCACCTTTCCGACCAGCCGGGAGTTCCGCTCCCGCCCGATCAGGCGCGCGATCTGTCCGTAGGACGCGACGCGGCCACAGGGAATTTCCTCCACGACAGAGAGGATCTCATAGATGAGCCCTTCCTCCAGCACCTTACCCATTTCCGTTCCTCCTCACCGTGGGAGAACGCCCTCGAGCTGCAGCAGCTTCCGCTTGTTCTCGAGGCCGCCTGCATAGCCGGTCAGGCTGCCGTCCGCCGCCAGAACACGGTGGCAGGGGATCAGGATCGAGAGCGGATTGCGCCCGACCGCGCGCCCGACCGCCCGCGGCGAGCTGCCGAGCGTTTCGGCCAGCTTCCCGTAGCTTGTCGTCCGTCCATAGGGGATGGCCCGCAATTCCCGCCAGACGCGCCGCTGAAAGGCCGTGCCCCTCGGCGCGAGCGGCAGTGCGGCGCTCTCCGGCGCTTGCCCGGCGAAATAGGCATCCAGCCAGAGCCGCGCAAGGCGCAGCGGCTCCGTCTCGTATTCCTCCCCCTCTCCTCTCAGGTGCTGATCGAAGTATTTCTGTCCGTCCAGAACCAGCGCGGTCAGCGCGCCGCCCTCCTCGGCCAGCGTCAGCAGCCCCACCGGGGATTCATAGCGAATATAATGGTACATTTTTCTCTCCTGCCGCTTTCAGGGCCGCTCATCCGGCCGGTACTCCAGAATATCCCCGGGCTGACAGTTCAGTGCCTCGCAGATCGCGTTGAGCGTGGAGAAGCGGACCGCGCTCACCTTCCCGGTCTTGATTTTCGAGAGGTTGACGTTTGCGATCCCGACCTTTTCGGCCAGCTCGTTGAGGGACATTTTCCGGTCCGCCATCACGCGGTCAAGTCGAAGAATGATTGCCATACGCACACCTCACAAGGTCTCGTCGGACTGCCGCTGCAGCTCGATCCCGTAGCGGAACATCGAAGCGACGCCGAGCAGCATCAGACCCACCACAAAGAGCAGCCCGCCCATGCTGGAAACGACCGTCACGCTCTCCCCGCTTTCCATCGAGCGATACTGCAGCCGCGTCACGACCTGCGCGCTGATCTCCTGCGCCGCCTCAAAGGCGATCAGAGCCCAGCCGACGCCGCGCAGCAGCTTCACGTTTCCGAGCGTGAAAGGCGACTCACCCCGGCTGACCGAGCGCAGCATCTTCCACGCGCAGATCATGATGAACAGCGACAGCAGGCACAGCAGGGCGCTTGAGATCAGCGAGGCCGCCATGATTTCGGAATCCAGCCGGATGCGGAACAGGGAAATCAGGCATAAGGCGAAAAAGCCGACCGAGATTGCAAGGCAGAGGACCGAATACAGTTTTGCTCTGTTTTTCAATTGCTTCAATTCCATTGTGCTCACTCCTTCCAAACAAGCCAAGCATAGCACAGTATTTTATGTTTGTCAACTACTTTTTAATGTTTTACATTTATTCTTAGATGCTTAACATATATTCCCCGCATCACGTTCCAAACGGGTTTCAAAAAACCGCGGCAGGGTTTTCCCCGCCGCGGTTTTCGAAGCATACTGCTGGTAATTGGTCTTCCCCGGCTCAGCCGTGGAGCTGCTGATACTTTTCCAGATCGGCATTCATTTTTTTCGCCTCCACGGAGGAGCTCAGCCAGGTGAAGAGGTTCACCAGCACAAAGATAACGAGCACGCTCCCGGCGAGCGAGAACACGACGCGGATGCTCTCCGTATCGATGGCCGGGCTTGTAAACGCGAGCAGGAGGATCTCCGCCTCGAGCAGCACAAGCATCAGCGCCTTGCGCCAGAGAAGTTCCCTGAGCGTCAGCTCATGCCGTGACCAGGTCACCAGCGTCGGGAGCAGGCAGAGCCCGGCATATTTGATCGGAGAGAGCAGCGCGTCATAGCCGAGGCTCGCGCCGCCGTCAAAGCGCGAGCCGATCAGAGAGACGGCGACCGCAATCAAGGTGGACAGCATGAAGAACAGAATCAGCTTATTGACAAGAAAGCGCTTGAATTCCATCGCTCTACTCCCCTTTCAGCGCCGCTTTGAGCGCCTTGACGTAGCTTCTTGAAATCATGATTCTCTCACCGGAGCTCAGCACCGCCGTGAAGCGCCCGTTGAAGGCGGGCTGGATCGAGCGAATCTTCATGAGGTTGACGAGCATGGGCTTTGAGATGCGGAGAAAATGCTTCGCTTTCAGCAGTTCCTCCAGCTCATAGAGCCGGTAGGCCGTCTCATATACGCCTTTGTCCGTATACAGGAAGGTTTTCCCGTCCACCGATTCGATGTAGCAGACCTCCGCCACGGGGATCTCGTACCGCTTTGCGTCTGCCGTGCCCGGGAGCTGCCCCTGCCGCGACTTGACAAAGGCCGCAATCTCGCGCACCTCCTCCGTGACCGCGCGGCAGCGGATCAGAACAAGCTCCTCTTCCTCTTTTCCGACCTGTTCGATGCGAACGTCCATTTGATTTTCCAGAAGGGGGTCAATACGTCGCCTGTGCGGTAAAGACGCCCTCGCCTTTCAGATAACAATTAAAGAATTGCAGCACCAGGGAGTTGACGACGGTCAAGGTCTCCTCCGCGCCGCGCTCACCGCTGCCCAGCAGATTGCCCAACGTCGGGGAGAGCAGGGGCAGATCGGTGAAGTCCATGTGCTTTGCATCCCGGATCCCCACGGAGAAGCCCTCGACGGCGTGATCGACCACTTCCACATTCGGATAGCGGTAGCCCTGCGCCCGGTATTTCTCCATATCACTATACGATTCCCAGTTGTTAAAATCAAGCACCGGAAGGGGGTACGCTTCGTCGCTTACGAGCATTTTTCCGTTTTCGACGCCCGTGTATTCCCCGAGCATGGTACCGTCCAGGTCGACGACGGCGGAGACATCGCTGCGCTCCCGGCCCAGCTCCACCGCGGTCGCGCCGCCCATGGAGTGGCCCATGAGGCCGATTTTGGACACGTCCGTCATCTCGAGCACGGCCCGGACCGACGCGGCGTTCTTATCGGAAACAAACCAGCTTGCGTCCGTGGCGCCGCTTTCGGCGGCGGCTTTGATCTCATCGAGGGCAAAGCCCATATCCGGCACCCGCAGTCCCATCCAGTCCCGATAGAGTTCAAACTGCAGCTCGCTGTCGTCGATGCTGTTCAGGTTGAGCGCCGTGCTGATGAAGTTCTGATCCACGAGGACCGTCTTCCCCGCCGTATCGTCCGTAAAGAAAGCGTGGTGCGGGTGATCCAGGGCTGCAACAACATAGCCGTTGCTGGCCAGTTCCATATAGGTGGAAGTGTTGCTCTGGTAATAGCCGAAGGCCCCGTGCGAAAAGACAACAAGCGGGAAGCGTTCGCCCTCCGAGGCGTCCTCGGGATAGTAGAAGTGCACCGGCACTTCGCGGGCGCTGCCGTCGCTCTCAAAGGGATCGGGGCGGGAGCTGTCGATCAGAATGGCCGAGGTCTCGCCGATCCGGTGCGCGCCGGAGACCGGCAGGCCGCTGTAGTCGGTGAAAACGAAGGCCGGGATCAGCATGAGACCGAGGAACAGGATACACAGCAGCCCGCAGACGATTGTTCCGGCGGGTTTCTTCTCGCTGTCTTCTTTCTTTCTCTTCAGCAGCAGCACAAGGGCCGCGATCACCAGCAGTACCGCCAGAAAAGCGAGCGCCGGGACAAAACGCCATTTCTGCGCGGCGGAAAACACAAGGTGCAGCGCAACGACCGCGATCTCGGCTGCGCGAAGCAGCACCCGATCCCGCCGCCAGACCTTGCCCGATTTTCTGCGGCAAGTCCTCACCATCAGGACGATTTCAAGAATTATCAAAAGTACAAACGCGGTCATACCCATATCGGTCACCGTTCCTTTCTTTGATCACGGCGCCATTTTACAAGGTTTTTCCGCGCTTTCAAGCCCTTCCGAGGCAAGATGCATTTTTACGCGACAAGATGCACGCTGTCTCCTGAAACGCATCCTGAAAGAATAAAAAGGCAGGCACTCCGCAGAATGCCTGCTGTTCAGCATGCCGCGGCTCGCTCCATGTGCCGCTTGTCACTTGTTTATGGATTCCTATTTTGGATTTTTCGAAGCTCGGAGGCGTATTTCCATTTCTGGATTGCCTTGCCGATCGGATTGGACAGGATTCCGGCCGGAACGCCAAGGACCCACCCATATTTCCACCCGACAAGAAACCCGATCAGACTGATGGCCGCGAGGATAATCGCCCAGTAAAGGAGCCGAAATCTCACACCCGTTCTATTCAGCTCGCTAATCACATCGATTCCGTCGGAGGAATGGGGTGCTTCCTCGATAAACTTCGCTGCCCCGGCCGGACCGGCGCAGGAGCGAAAATCCGCGCTGCAGGTCTCGGCAGCCTCTGCATAGGCGGCATTGTTCAGGATCTCCTTTACGCAAGTCCGGATGCCATCCACCGAATCGTCCTGCAAAACCGTGCCCGCGCCGATTTCCGTTACCCTTCTCGCAACCGCTTTCTGCTCGTTGGTCTGTGGATAGAGCACCATCGGGGCGGCCATATACAGGCTTTCGGAAACACTGTTCATGCCGCAGTGCGTAATAAATGCATCCGCTTTGGCAAGAATGTCGAGCTGATTCACGTAGGGGTACACCCGGATGTTGTCGGGCAGCACACCCAGGCTCTCAAGCGCTGTCGCCCTCCCGCAGGAAATGACGACGTCGACGTTCTGATCGCGCAGCGCCTCGATGCATTTTGTGTAGAAATCGGGTCTGTCATTGATGACGGTCCCCATGGAAATATAGACAAGCGGGCGTTCCTTCGCTTTATCGGGAAGGGTCTTTGAGAATACAGAGGGTCCTACAAATGCGTAATGATCCGAAAAGCTCTCCGCGAAGGGCTGAAAACGCCTTGACGTATAGACGACGCTGTCGGTCTGATTATCGCTCTGTATCAGAGATAAAGCGCCTTTTACATGATAGCCGTAGGGTTCGAGGGTTTTCAGTTCTCTGGAGACTCTCGGCAGCCCAAGGATCATATCGGCCAATTCTCCGGGTTTGTTCTTCATGTACTGCGAAGAGAGCTGATTAAAGGCAAAGGTGCTGGTGGAGACCACCAGCGGCACATGGTGCTTCCATGCATTCAGCTTGCCCCAGAAGCAGACGGAATCCGTATACACGACGTCAGGCTTGAAGCTCTTGAACTCTTCGTCGAGGAAGCTGTCCATGCTGAGCGTGATGCGGATATCCTGGATCGTCATTTCCGTGGCGGATACGTTCTTGAGTCCCTTTTCTTCCTGCTCTGTCAGCTTCGGAAGAAACGAGTCGCAGGAGATAAACTCCGCGCCTGTGGCGTCGATCTTTTCTTTGAATTCGTCGAAGGAATAGAATCTGACCGCATTGCCCCGCTTCACAAGTTCAGCGGCCACCGGGAGCATGGGATTTGTATGCCCGTGTGCGGGGATGCAGAAAAAGGCGATCCGTTTCATTTCCTGTCATCCTCCTGATCCCGGAATGCGTTCCCGAACAATTCCGCAAACGCTCCCTTCGAGGGAATGGCGATCCCCCGCTCAACATCGCCAAGAAGAAGCAGTGTATCTCCGGGTCTGATTCCGAAGATTTCCCGCGCCTGCTTCGGTATGACGATCTGTCCTTTTTCCCCGACGGTAGCCGTCCACGCGTGTTTTCCCTCCGGTATTTTCATTGTACCGCCTCCAGCCAAGTATGATTTGTATAACAAATAATACTTGCTTTGCGTGAACGTG